>ERZ827088.3645-NODE-3645-length-13855-cov-5.788696_pt1 | contig 13855 bp, 14 predicted proteins | sample MGYA00519922_ERZ827088 | MGnify/ENA primary metagenome ERZ827088 (study PRJEB31778, sample SAMEA3449254) | human gut metagenome | biome: human gut; feature: human-associated habitat; material: faeces | place: United Kingdom | collected 2010/2012 ... | reverse complement strand
TCATGTTTCAAATTACGAGTGTATGTATGCAAGCGAGGTGGCCATCTATAAGGCGATTGCCGAAGCGTTGAAGCAGAGTGGCTTTTTGACGTTGCCCCCGGTGTTCTGTTCTTTGCGCACCGGAAACAAGAGAACGAAAACATTGAGAAAACAGCGTATTTCAGGACGTTTGCAAATTCTTACCACAAACTATCAAGAAAGACGGTGCGCGTGATGTTCGGTTTTCGCAACTTCGGGAAAACAAATACCTCTAACGGCGTAGAGAAACTATGCTCAGCGTTGGAAGAAGCGGATGCCGTTATCATCGGAGCGGGAGCCGGTCTTTCCACATCAGCCGGGTTTGTTTATACGGGAGAACGCTTTGAAAAGCATTTCCATGACTTTGCAGAAAAGTACCATTTTAGCGATATGTACTCCGGCGGCTTTTACCCCTTTGACACGCTGGAGGAACACTGGGCCTATTGGAGCCGCTATATCTGGATAAATCGCTATACGCCAGCCCCGAAACCAGTGTATGAGGACTTGCTGGGATTGGTCAAGAATAAGGATTACTTTGTTCTGACTACCAATGTTGATCACCAGTTTCAAAAGGCGGGATTCGATAAGCATCGGCTGTTCTATACGCAGGGCGATTATGGCCTGTTTCAGTGCGGCGAGCCGTGCTGCCAGAGAACTTACGACAACGAAGCCACCATTCGTCAGATGGTGGAGCAGCAGCAGAATATGCGTGTGCCGACAGAACTGGTTCCGCATTGCCCAATCTGTGGCAAGCCAATGACAATGAATCTGCGGTGTGACGATACCTTTGTGCAGGATGAGGGTTGGTATCGTGCTTCGGAACGATACACGGATTTTCTGCGGCGGCACAAGGGCTTGAAGGTTCTGTTTTTAGAATTAGGCGCTGGAATGAATACGCCAACGATCATAAAATTTTCTTTCTGGCGCATGGTAAACGAGTGGAAAAACGCTACTTATGCCTGTATCAATCTGGGTGAAGCCTACGCACCGAGAGAAATTCAAGCGAAGTCAATTTGTATCAACGAGGACATTGGAAGTGTTTTGAAACAGCTTTAACCGTATCGCAAACCGGCATAGGCTGAATAGCCGGAAAGGATACGCAAATGGAAAAATCAATTTTTGAACAGATGGGCGGAACTTATACGCTAGGTGAAGATGGAATGTACTATCCTGACTTAAAGCTGCCGACGGATGAGGAACCCCGCTACGGAAAGTATGGCCGAATGCGAAAAACATTTTTGCAGAAGCATCGACACGGGCTGTATTGGGAACTTCTGCTGAACGGTCGGTTGGTAAAACATCTGAATGAACTCGATGCCGAAGCTCATGAACAGGTAGAATTTCTAATTCGCCAGATGGCGGAAAAACAGGGCATTTCCGAGAATTTGAAAGCCCATGACCAGATGACATGGGTCGGGAGCATGAATAATATCAAAAACGCTGCGGAAGAAATTGTACTTAGTGAACTGATTTATACCTGATAAAAAAGTCCCATCAATCACTCTGCTGTCAGGTGATCGATGGGACTTTCTCAAAAATGGTGGTATATTGAAAATTAAGGTAATTCTATTTTACATTGGAAGCCTAATATCGGTCCAAGTGCCAACATCACATGCACCTTCGGAATTATCACCTGCTGCAACAACCGTTCCATCCGAGCGCAATCCAACAGAAATACGGTCGCAAGCAACAACATCAACAATATTGCTCCAATTTTGGACTTTACTTTCACCTTTACTAAAATTCTTGAATTTTTCAGCTTCAGATGCGATTTCGCTCAAAGATACAGCATCGGTTGTTCCGTCCGACTTCAAACAGATTATATGATCATATCCGGCGGCAACATCAATAATATCACGCCAAGTTTCAACGCTGTTTTTCACTATTGTAGCAGATGATTTTGCCTGACTTCCTTCTAATCCAGCTATCTCAACATGCCCTGCACTCATAACTCCGGCAGTAACACACGTACCGGCATCTACGGAAATTATACGGCCACTCCACAAGCCTACTCTGCATTGTCCGTACTGATCTTGAGAGGAATCACATACAACGCTCCCTTTAGATGTCAGTGCAATCAAAGTTGTGCTGCGTGCATCTGCGTCAACGGAAATTACATCGACCAACCGTCCATTTAGAAAATCGGAATTTAGGAGTTCATCGCCGCCATCATATAGTGGGGTATGAACGATTGTTCCATCAGCACTCACTCCGATCACAGACTGAGAGCTGACGGCTATGTCAACAATGTTTTTCCAGCCAGCGACATCGAGATCTTTCTTGGAGGATATAACAGTGTGATCAGATTTAAGCCCAATAGTTATGCCGGGACCAGCAGCGACAGCAATGATATCACTCCAGTCGGATAAATCACATTGCCCCTGTGCATTTGAACCTGTTGCAACTACTGTTCCATCATTTTTTACTGCTACGGTATGATTTGAACTCACCGCAATTGTATTATACTTGTTTGTTTTTTCCCAGTTGTCAATGGAACGTTCATTGGCATCAGAATATCCAATAATTTTACCAAAAGCAATTGCTGCATCTGCGTAATCGTTCTGGGTTTCATATTCCTCTGCTTCTATGTATTTGGTAGCTTTATCATCCGCAACTATCTCTCCGCTTGTACTGTTCTCAGCGGCATTATTAGGTTCAGCCTGTTTGGAGGCACCGCAGGCGCAAAGCATTATAAGAAAGACAAGCGATAATAGCATTGATAGTTCTTTTTTCATTTGCACTTCTCCTTTTCAATCGTCTAATATTCGTAAAGCACACAATGCTTCCCATCAGGAGAGCATAAAAATATAAAGCCAGAGACCCTTTATTTACGATTATTCCATCATGTGGGCATCACCGTTCCAGCAACCTTCCATTGGGACAGATGAGGATAACCATTCAATTTCTTTGCGCTTTTTGATAAAATCCATGCAAGCTTCAGCGCTGGTAAACTGAAAAAAGGCATATTTGCGACTTTCACCTCCGGCATTTTCTGAATTAGGCATGCCAAGGACAACTAATAAACGCCTCTCATAAGAGTCTGGGTCGTTGCCCCATTCCTTACTCGCCGCCAAGAGTGCATGATGCGGAGAATCGTATACAGCTAAATTCTTAGGCTCGTACTCGCCGTTCTCCCCTCTGTATTCAAATCCGTAATAAGTCATTTAGTTCTCACCTGTTTGGTATGTTTGTATGTTTCAGTCAAATAGTGCTAATGGAAGAGATTTGTAAAACTCCAAATATGCATTCAAAGAATTAACTGATTCCTTGTCCAAATTAATTTCACTCGTAACATACTCATCCGCGCCGTGTTTCTCCAGTTCAAAAACCATTTTGGGATTTTCTCCATTTATGACATTCTGCAATTCCACAAAAGATACTTTATTCGACGGAAATATGAATGTTACGGTACTCTTGTAGTTGGAATCGCAGTCATACGAATAGAAAAAAGCTCCAGATTTTTCATCAAGTTCAATCTTTCCAGTGTCGGACAAAATCGTAATAGACTTTGCTCCAATGTATCGTGCATCTATGTCAGAGGACGAAAAATCTTTTACCGCGAAGCAAAGAGATGCATATCCGCAATCTTCATCTGTATCGTCATATATATCAAAGATTCCGTAATTTAACTTTATCTTGGATGTAACACTAAACCTGGCTCCGTCATCTAGTTGTAACATCCAAAATGCCCCCTTATCCACATGAATATCTACACATTCACCGTCGATGTCAATTCCTAAATTGGGGTTCTGGCTATTCACTTGCTGAGTAATGAATTCTTGAAACATCTGGAAATTTTGAATGTTATCAGCTGAACCGTATTCGTCCAGAGTTCCGTCGAGACTATATATATTGTCACAGGAATCCAAATTATCTACCTTGGAAAAACCATTATTAAATCCCAACAAGAGCTGATAACCAGTGCATACATTCAATACCTCTTTGGGAAGTTCCGCATACATAGCGAAGGAATCCGTTTTCAGAGGTATGATACCAGTATCTGCCCGAGAGGCGGTTTTAAAGTCATAGCTATATTTTCCATCTAATGTAACTGTGGCTATCAAATTATGATAAAAATCTACCTCTGTTGAAGCAGTGTTTTTCACAGAGCCACGCAGAATAAGATACATTTGGTCAGGCACTTCTTTCAACTCAAAAGAAGTACCGTCATCCCATGTCCAATTCGCCGTTGAAGTGATTGCCTTGTTTGTAAAAGTGATTTCAATCTCTTCTGTACCAAAAGTATCTTCCATTTCCACATGTTGTGTCGTGTTAGATGCTGTATCAGGTTTCTTGTCGTTACTCGATACACTGCAACCTGACAGCAATAACAGCGAAAATAGCAAAGTAACTATCTTTTTCATATTTCTGTTCCCTCACATTCTGTAAATTTTATAAATGTGTACTTTCCTGTAGTTCTCTTTTCCGACTGTGAGTTTACTGAAATACACTGCTTTTGGGGTGGAAATCTCTTCAAAATGGTGATATGATTTAATTGTTTATAAGCACAGCGTTTTTACAGGAAGGTACACATTCCTGTAAAAACGCTGTGCTTACGATAACTTGGCTTTTTGGTAAATTTCTGCCCGGTAACGAAAGGTGGACAGCGGCATTCCGCACTCTTTAGCTGCCGCGGTGCCCGTAATTTCACCGCTTTTCCAACGCTGATAGACAGAATGGAAGTTCTCCGGCAGCGGTTTGGGAACCCGCCCAAAGCGGATTCCCTTTGCCTTTGCCGCAGCGATGCCCTCTGCTTGGCGCTGGCGGATGTTGGTGCGCTCATTCTCGGCAACGAATGATAGCACTTGCAGTACAATATCGCTGAGGAAAGTACCCATTAGGTCTTTGCCGCGCCGGGTATCCAGTAGCGGCATATCCAGCACAACAATGTCGATACCCTTGTCTTTGGTGAGGAACCGCCATTGTGCTAATATTTCTTCATAATTGCGCCCCAGACGGTCAATACTCTTGATATAGAGCAGATCGTCTTTCTTCATTTTTCGGAGCAGTTTCTTATATTGCGGACGGTCAAAATCCTTGCCGGACTGCTTGTCCATGTAAATATTTTTCTCCGGTACGCCGACTTCCCGCAGAGCAATAACCTGACGATCTTCATTCTGTTCTCTGGTCGAAACCCGGATATAACCATAGGTAGTTGGTTCGATAGCATTTCACTTCTTTCTGTTTTAACGGCTCATATCAAAATCATGTTTCTGCTTTTGCAATTTCTGGCGATGCTGAGGATGCCTGCGCTTATACTCGCGGTGCATTGCCTGTTTGGAAATTTCGCCCGGCTCCTCGCCAACGGCGGCATCAGCCTTGTCTTCCGCGCTCATCATGGAGCGGTAATCATAACTGCCGCCGAAGTTCTCACGAAGCCATTCGGACAGCTTTGCAGTATGCTCGCGGCGAAGCTCAATGCGCTTGCTGCGAACATCTGAAATATCTTCCGGGCGGACTTCGGCACGGACAGCTGCAAATTCTGCAATGCCATCCTGCCGCATCATGTTCAGTTTTTCACGCTGTTCCGCCAGCTTCGCAAGGTTCTGCTCGATGATTTGCAGACGCTTTTCAATTTCTTTTGTGTCTGCGTCACTATGGCAATCGAGCGATGCGAGAAGCATAGACTTCTTTTCACGCAATTCTTCGATTTCTTCGGCCAGTGCAGCGATTTGACCGGAAAGCTGATGCAGACGGATGGGATGAAGAATACCGCAGGCTTTTTTCTCGGATATTGCCGTTTTCCGCTCGGCCGATTTTACCGTAATTTTCTGTTCTACTGTACGAATATCCGATAGAATCGGTATGATGGCATCACGCTTTTTCTGATAGTCCCGGTTCCTCAGTCGGTTGCGAATCAGCTGATATTCCGCCACAATGATTTTATCGCGGATCGTTTCCAATGTCTGTGCAATGCGGCTGATACTGTATTCCGCAGCTTTTGTCAGCTTCTGCAGCATGGATTTCAGTTCACGCAGCAGCTTGTTGTCTGCCCTGATTTGTCGGTTCAGTTCACAGCGTTCTGCGATGATACCTTGTTTTTCAAGATTACGGGCAACATATCCTTCGTGTACCGTTGGCTGCTCGTCCAGCCCTAGTGCCGTATGGCTCAGGTGCGTTACCCGTTCCGTGCATTGCTTCTGCTCTAATGCACGGTTCACATATTCCGCCCAGTGTTCACGCCAGTCCAACAGTTGGGCCTCGCTGTTCCACGCCTCGCATATGGGGTTCTGCCGCCCGAATTTGGTGGCTTTCGGCTGTTTAGAGGTACGCTCCCATTCTGGATGCAAAACCGCATCAGAGGGTGTGAACCAGCCGATAGCGCCATTTTCATCACGATACTTATAGAGCTTTTCCCACCCATCAAGCTGCGCCTGCCGAAACTCTGCAGCGGTAAAGCCCTGTTCTTCATCGCCACGGCGGCAGAGATATTCTTTCTGTGTTTTTGCTTGCCATTTTCCTTTATCATTCAACGGGCGGACGGTCAGCATAATGTGCGCATGGGGATTGTGACCGTCTGTGTCATGAATGGCATAATCGGCGCACATCCCTTTTGAAACGCATTGCTCCTGTACGAACTGCTGCAGCATAGGCTGCCATTCCTGCAAAGTCAGTTCTGAAGGCAGTGCTACAATCAGCTGTCGGGCGAGGCGACTGTCTTTTGATTTTTCGGCATCTTCTACGGCATTCCAGAGTGTCTGTCGGTCTGACCATTCTGCTGGGGCCATATCCGGCAGCAGAATTTCTGAGAAAAGAACGCCGCCTTTTTTCGTGTAGTCATGGATAATACCGTCGTAATCGTTGCAAAGCCGTTCGCCGCTCTGGTAGGCCGCGGCGGCAACGGCAGAGCGCCCGGCACCGCGGCTGATAACTTTCGCTTCAAAATGGTAGATCGCTATATTGACCGCCTCCTGACTTTCGTCCTACGCAATCCCTCCCCGCCGCAGCGGGGCGCACGATGCCGTAGGCATACCACCGCCGCTTTGCAGTGGTGAGTAAGTGCGCCCTTCGGGAGAAATGCAGCCCTTACGGGCTGTCTGCGAACCTTCGTACCAGTTCGGATTTCAGAGTGTCCAACTCCATCTCTGCGCATTTAGGATAAACACGCTCCAGGATTGCGCCTTCCTGAATGAGCCTGCGTGTACGTTGCTTTCGCTCCTGCACACGATTGCGAGCTTCGGCAGCTTCGACACGATGCTTCGCTTGCAAGGCTTTCTTTTCGGCATCAGTCATCATTTTTCTCCTTCTCCACCGTATCGGTCAACAGCTGCTTTGCCCGCAAGAAATTCTCCTGTGCTTTCATCTGGCGGATATTCTGATTGTTGATTTTTAGAGGAATGCAGCGTTCTAGCACTCGGCTGTAAATGCGCTCGTGCGCTAAGTCTGTCGGATGCTTCAGCTCGTCCAGTGTCAAATTGGTGGTGACAATTAACGGCAGATTGCTGCGAAGTCGGGCATCAATAACATTGAATACTTGCTCCAAGGCGTATTCTGTGTCGCGTTCCATCCCCAGATCGTCGATAATCAGCAGACTGTAATGGCTGAGGCTGTCGATGTACTTGTTGCGATCATCAGAGAACATCCCGGTCAGTGCATTCAGAATGCGGGAGAAATTAGTCATCAGAACGGGAATGCCCTGATCCAGTAAAGCATTTGCAATACATCCCGCAAAGAACGATTTGCCCGTTCCCGCACTGCCCCATAGGAGCAGACCTGTTGCGTTGGCTTTCATTTCCGACCAATGCTCCACATAGCTATGAGCCTTCTCCATTTCCGGGTTGATACCGGTATCATTGGCAAAAGTAAACTGCCGCAGTGAAGCATCTTGCAGGCCACTTGCTTTTAATCGGGCAATACGCTGCCGTTCTTGCAGCTGCTTTTCTTTCTCCAACTCCAATTCGCGGGCTTCACTTTGGCACTGGCAGATGCAATACGGGTGGAATACCGTACCGTTCAGTTCAACCGTAGCTTGCCGAGGTGTATGACATTTTCTGCAATACACAAGGCCGGTAGCTTCATCCATATATTCATCTTTTGCCAACGGGCGAGGAGCTGCCCTGTCGGTCAGAAATTTCTCTAAAAACTCGTTCACAGACTTTCGTCCTCCTTACATTCGTAGGCTCGTTTTTGGGCTGTGGGTTTGTCTTTGTCCGCCCATAGGCGAATCGTGGCTGCATGGTTTTGATAGCACTTGCCGGTTGATGCCATATAGGAAGATAATCGCTCAATGCGCTCTGACCAGTCTGGAAAATCAGACTGCAAAGCAGCAAGTTCCTGCTGTGTCAGAAAAACATTTTCATAGCGCCCCAAAATAATGTGTGAATTACTCTCTCGTTTTGCTCTTTTGTTATAATTCCTCTCGTTATTATTAGGGGACAATTTTCTTTCCATCTGATGGACAGCTTTCTGTCTATCCGTAGGACGGTTTTCTTGCTCTCCAACAGGAAGAAAATTATCTGTCTGTACTGGAACTTTCACATAGATTCGATTCGGGTTTCCGGTACCTTGCCGCTGACGTAGAATCAAACCGTTTTCAGAGAGCGTATTTAATGCGGTTTTGATGGTCATTTCACTTCTATGCAGCGCTGCGGCAAGATTGGAAATCGTAAAATAGAGGAACACATAACCGTTTTCATCCGTCCAGCCGTCATTTTGCAGGGAAAGTCTTGCACGGTCGAGCAGTACCGCATATACTACCTTAGCAGTTTCACTGATGTCCATGTCCAACAGAAAACGGGGATACGCCAGATAGGGCGGCAGCAAAACGGACGATGTGAGAAATTCAGTCATGTGCGCACCTCCGTTCCGGCGCAGCTAATCATTCTTTGACAGACAGGCCCGCAAGACAGCCGGAGAGAAAAACCGGCAGTGCCTTTTCCAGCGAAGATTCTACGCCAGTTACAATCTGTGCAACAAAACGTTCCTCTCGTTCTCTTGTTTCCAGATAAGGGTCGTCCTGCCTCTTGTAATAGCGGTCAAAATAGTCTACCAACGCTACGGCTATAGCGTAGCTGTACGATTTGAATTCTGCCTTGTTCATACTTTGCAGATATTCCCATGCACGACGCTGAGGCTCTTTGTTCAAATTGAATCGCAGATTCGTACTGCGAACATGGGCATTGGTCATGCGCTTTCACCTTCTTCCATTTTTTCTGCGTTCTCGGTCACGCTGCGTTCCATCAGACGAACCATGAGCTGCTGCGCGGTTTCTGCTCCGTTTGGATTTCCAAATGCAGATACTTCAAAAGTTACCTTGCCGATGGTTTTTCGGTATGGCGCAGACAGATGCACTGCATTCGGTGCTGTTTTGTTCATGGAAAAGCCCCCTTTCTCGATAACTTGTCTTGCAGCGAGTCGTACCAGTTTGGGAAAGCTGGTACTATCACCGCGCAAGATTAGTTTACGAAAAAGAGAGCTTCTACACATTGAGCACGAATTGTGCATGAATTGACAAAAGCCCCAGCACAGAACTTACGATGTAGCAGTTCTGCGCCGGGGCAGTCATCTGAATTATTTGTTTTTTCGCAAAATAGCCTTTGCAATATTAACGCCGGTCAATTGAAAGGCGCTATAAATCTCACTTTCCTTTGCAGCAAGGCGCTCCGGTTCATCAGCATAAAAGGTTCGGTAGATGGAGCGGACAATATCAAAATGGTGTTCCGCCAACTTGACTTGTCCTATCATAAGATACAGATACCCGATCGCTTCTTGTACTGTGGCATAGTCCAGACATCGGTTGGAATTATACTTTTCCACGATTGCTGCACACTTTTTCAGTGCATCTAAACCCTGTTCGACTTGCCCCATATCAGCTAGCAATACAGCATAGTTCATCGCTTGAACGATGGTATCGTTTGTATAAGTCAATCCATACTGCTCTAAAAGAAGCAGTCCGTGTTCCATATGCTGCTTGGCAAAATCAAATTTCTGGATACGCTTATACAAACCGCCGAGATTGGAATGAAGGTTTGCGGCAAGGTGAGCGTTTTCGGCCGTGATTTCAGGAAGGCGGGCCAACGCATCCTTTTCCAACTTGATTGCTTTCTCTGTTTTCCCACGAAAGGTATCCTCATACAAAGCGGTAAAATCCAACAGCAAGGCGTGGTCTGTATTTTTGCCGCAAGCCGGGTTGCTGAGCAACAGTTTCATCTCTTGCAGCAAGTAGGAAATACCGGGTTCATAACTGTATTTTTCCATGTAAGGGATAGCATCTTCTATAAACAACAGAAAAAACGCTTCGTCATCTCGATCAAGAAGCGCAACGGCATTTTCGATGGTCTGGAACAAAACCTTGTAGTTTGCAATGTCCTGTCCGTGCAGCAGGCATATTTCCCGAAGATTTTGCAGCAGCGTGTGGCAGTTGGTGACGGACGGTTTGGCGTCGGTTATAGTGATTTCCTGCATCATAGGATGCAGTCCAATCATACGCAGCGGCCTTTCCTGTATAAATCCCATCTCAATCAAGTCGTTGATGGTATTCATGTCCGTTTGTCCCATCCACTTAGCAAACTGCTGTGAGGGAATTCCGGTCAGTGGCACCAAAGCAAGTCCGCGCAGAATATTTTGTTCGTGCTCCGAAAGCTGGTATAGGGAAAACAGCGTGTGTATATGTCCGTAATAAGTAGCTTTTTGCCTACGGCCATCCTTGTCTGCGCCAATCTGGTCAGCAGCGTCCATAGCCGTTTTCTGGGTTTGCAGTTTTTGCATCAGGACGCTGGGAGATAGCATCCCTCGCTCCAGAAGCCGTGCAGCCAACTCCACAGCAAAAGTGTGGGAATGAACAGCCTCGATGATTTGTTCAACGATTGTACGATGCGTCTGTGCTTCAGAATAGAAGTGGGTGAACAGTCCGAAAAGTGCTTCTCTATCCGAAATCTCTTCCAATAGATAATCAGTGCGTCCTGCGATTTTGCTTCGAGTAGTAAACAGAATGTGACAGCGGTATTTCAGCACGATGGAAAGAAAATCGTCCTGTGTTTCAGTAGAATTGAAGTTGTCGATTACAAACAGGGTATCCTCTTTCAACGAACGCAGAAATTGGTTGTGCTTGCGGAAACGCTCCCTTTGCGAATCAGTCGGTAGATCGTCTACAAAATCCATATCGGTAATGTCCTTCATCAGATCGCCGCTGTAAGTCAGATAGAGGATATTTGTATAGAACTGGCGGTACTGAGCGGCATAAGCTTTGGCAAGCTCGCTTTTGCCGATACCGGCAATGCCATATAAAAATACTTTGCCCTCTGCTTCCAACAGTGCGTGAAGCTGTTCCAATTCCTTTGTCCGTCCGCAGAACCATTTGCATGGCTTTGGAATTACACTGTCCAAAACATAGTCACGAATGATGGGGGAAAGCCGCCCTTGCGCGAGCAGTTCTTTTGTCTGTGCATTGCGCTTTATGAAGGTGCGTTCCGTAGTGAATAAAAGAATGCCGGCAAGAAATGCAGCTTCATCAGCAGGAGATCTGCAAGGATAGCATTGAAACAAGTCTTCCTTTTTCTGGTCAGAAATACTGCCATCATGGAGAACTAGTTCGTGAAGACGCTGTGTGACCATGCCTATATCAACAACGAGCGGAATAATATTGCTTTCAATATCATCTGCTAATTCTTGCTTGCGATCAGATGGCAGATAGTACGAAATGATTTGCGGACTGAGTTTCGCCTGCCCATTCAGCCAGCGGCATACCTGCCCATTATCCAACACAAGATTTTCGCCCTCGACACTTCGAAAAAAGTTCTCAAAAAGGCGATACAATATCTCGGACTGGTCAAGTCCGCGTTCATCACTGATATATTCGCGTATAATTTTCATCGCAGAGCAGAAATCGCAGCGCTCCATCGTTTTCATCTCCTTGGCGTGGAATTGTGTCAATTCACCATCAGTTCCGGCTCAATGTGTTTACCCTGTCCTTTCGATAAACTGGAAATCGAACAGGAGTGGTACTTCGTTATAGAAATTATAGCATACCGCCTGTACCAAATAAAGGACAGTTATTTAGGAATTTGCACTACACAATGCCGATTGAATACGGTATAATGAAGTCAGCAAATGTCCTGAATCGCTGTTTGGAAAGGACGGTTATGGCTAAGAAAAAACAGCAAGACAGGATCACAGCTTTATATTGCAGACTCAGCAGAGATGACGAACTGAGCGGAGAGAGCATGAGTATCCAAACGCAGAAAACCATGCTTGCCCGGTTCGCAGCAGAGCACGGCCTGACGAACTGTCAGTATTTCGTGGATGATGGGTATTCCGGAACAAATTTTGATCGGCCGGATTTCATTCGGATGATTGCCTTAGTTGAGCAGGAACGTGTTGGAACGGTTATTGTAAAAGACCTTTCCCGCATGGGTCGTAATTATCTGCAAACCGGGTACTATACGGAAGTGATTTTTCCGGAGAACGATGTTCGCTTCATCGCCATCAACGATAATGTGGATTCCAATAATGGGGACAATGAATTTGCTCCGATAAAGAACCTCATGAACGAATGGTATGCGAAAGATTGCAGCCGCAAGGTGCGGTCGGCCTTTCGGACAAAGGCGAAGAACGGCGAATATACCGGTGGGTATCCGGCATTCGGGTATTGCAAATCCCCTGAGGACAGACACAAGCTGGTGCCGGATCAGTTTGCTCCCGTTGTGCAGAAGATGTTTCAAATGGCGTTGGAGGGTGAAACCTGTTTCCATATTGCGCGATATTTGGAGGCGGAGAAAATTCCCACGCCAAGGGCATATCTGATGAACAACGAGGGCAAGTATATTGCCAATAAGCGTGTCAAGCATCCGTACAGTTGGGCAAAGACAACCGTATATCAAATTCTGAGCAATCCTGTTTATTTAGGAAAATTGGTCAGCCAACGCTATACTACAAGATCTTTCAAGGACAAGCGCATCGTAGAGCGTCCGCCGGAAGAATGGGTTATCGTAGAGAACACACATGAACCATTGGTCGATCAAGCCACCTTTGATACAGTACAGGAGCGTATCAAAATCAAGCAGCCCGCTACTTGGGCCAACACGGATAATATGTTCCGTGGGCTGATGATTTGCGGTGGGTGCAACACACGGATGGTATTCACCACTCGAAAAAATCGCAAATCGAAAGGTCACTTCAGTTGCAATACGCACCGGCGTTATGGCGGAAAAGAGTGTTCTTCGCATTACATCACGTTGGAGCAGGTGACGGAGTTGCTGTTGGGTGATATTCAGAAACACGCAGCGCTGGCAGCTGCTGACCACGATGCCTATGTAGAACACCTCGTCCAACTTTCTGAACGGGAATCGAACGGTGAGAGAATATCGCAGCAGAAAGAAGCAGACACCTGCAAGCACAGGCTGGATGAACTGGACACCTTACTTCAGCATATTTACGAGGATCATGTGTTCGGACGGCTTTCCGATGAGCGCTATGCTGCTATGTCTGCAAATTATGAAGCTGAAACAGTGAAATTGAAAACACGCTATACGGAAATTCAGGAAAAACTTTCTGCCTGCAAACAGAAAGTCCGCAGTGCCAAAGCATTTGCGGACTTGGTAGAGCAGTACACCGATATTACTGAAATCACCGCCGAGCTTCTGCACACGCTGGTCGATAAAATCGTAGTGCATGAAAAAGAAGTCATTGACGGGCAGATTATTATGCGGGTGGATATTTACTACCACTTTATCGGAAAAGTCGGTATGGTAGACAGCAATAGTTTACCGGCTCCCCGCATCCGCAGGGACACAAAACTTCTCAAAGCAACCGGTGTACTGCCGACTGTAGGAGTCTGAATTTGAGTGGTGCGCAATAGACACAACACCCCGGGCATCATCAAATATCCGTTTTGGAGGAT
>ERZ827088.3642-NODE-3642-length-13860-cov-3.136545_pt1 | contig 13860 bp, 14 predicted proteins | sample MGYA00519922_ERZ827088 | MGnify/ENA primary metagenome ERZ827088 (study PRJEB31778, sample SAMEA3449254) | human gut metagenome | biome: human gut; feature: human-associated habitat; material: faeces | place: United Kingdom | collected 2010/2012 ... | reverse complement strand
TATGGATGCCGCGCACAGTGGAATTGCTCAGTCCGGGTTTTTCCTTTTTCTGTACCTTTCGCAACCTGCCATTGCTTTGCAGATCGTTGTAGAACTTTTGCAGGTCACGGGTGGTGAGCTTATTCAGCGGGATATCCCCGATAGCAGGGATGATATGCTGTTCGATGTTCCTGTGGTAGTAGTTCATGGTGGACGGGCGAATGTGTGGCTTGGAATAGAGCTCGAACCATGTTCTCAGCCAAGCGGCAACCGTGTATTTATCGGCGCGGCCGACGTCCAATGACTGACTCTACTCAATGGCTTTCTTTAGCTTCGCCTTGCATTCCGCCTGCGTCTTACCAAGTACATTTTTGATGATACGCTTTCCGGTCTCGGGGTGATAGCCTGCGGTGTAGCGACCCTCCCAACGCCCGTCTGCGCGTTTGCGGATGTTGCCCTCGCCGTTGGCACGTTTCTTTGCCATTCGTGATCATCTCCTTTGCTTTTTCTTCCTCGTCGGCATCGAAGGAGTAGGGCGTTCCCAGCTCTCCGGCGATACCGGCCGCCAGCTTGAAGCCCGCCGTGAAGCTCATCAGCTTGGATTCAACCAGCAACGCGTTCTGTGCGTCCAGCAGCCGAAGCAGTTTCCTGCGGCTTTCGGCATCTATGCCATCGCGCAGGCCCTCACGGGCGGCTTGGACGGCGGAGACGAGCTGCTCCGGCTGCTTTTCGTCGAATCGTTCCTGCAAAGCTTTCATGTAGTCGTACATGGTGACCCCTCCTTAGGTAGCCAACATACATACCACAATTCTGGCAGGAAAGCTATTACTTTTTCGAGAATCATCTTTATTTACAGCGGTGCGTTTTTGGAAATGTTTTATTGACTTCAGCAGCACAAAATATGCGCGCTTTGTGCTTTAGTGAATCAATGGAACTGCATCGTGTATCCCTGCGGTTCGAATTCGTGATCATCCGGCTTGTGGCCGAGGGCGACGCGCTTTTGCCGCAGCCGCGCCAGCCGCTTGCGGTCGATTTGGACACCGGTGGCAGCGGGAGCCGGGGCGTTGTCCCGGAAGATATTGCCCATGTGGTAGAGCAGCCGGGTGGCTGACAGCAGGACGGAGGGCGGCTCCTGTTCGCCGCGCTCCATGCGTTTCATGAAAAATTCCGCGTAGGCGTGGCCGTTATCCCGCGCCGCCGCGAACCATTCGTAGGCGGCGTCCATGTCCTTGGGAACGCCCTCGCCCATGAGGGTCAGCTTTCCCAAGAGGTACTGTGCGTAGGCGTTTCCATCGTTTGCGGCCTGCCGCAGATATGATGCTGCTGTTTCGGCATCTTTTATCGTATTTTCACCGCTGAGATATTCCTTTCCCAGCCAGTAGGCGGCGTGGTCGTTGCCGTTGTCAGCAGAGCGTTTCAGCCAATAGATGCCCTTGGCGGGATCGTGAACGTCTGCATCATCGGAGAGATACAGCTTGCCGAGGGCGTACTGTGCCGCGTCCAAGTCCTGCTCGGCGGCGCGTTCCAACAGCTTTTGTGCTTTGACCGTGTCGGGGATCAGCAGTCCGCCGTCACGGTACGCCGTGCCGATGATGTACTGCGCGTAGGCGTCGCCTGCATCCGCCAACCGCTCCAGTTGCTCTGCCGCTTCGTCCCGTTCCTCCAACGGAAAGCTCTCGTCGTTGGCCACGCCTTGCAGATCCTGACACTCATAGCTCATGTCATAGGTGCTGATCTGTTCGCCGTCATCCTGCATTTCCTCGTCCTCGAAGGAAAAACTGTTCATGCGGATATGCTCCGCCTCACGGATGACCGCGTTCTTGATCTGGCGGAACTCCTTTTGCTGAGACAGCGGTGGGCGCAGACGTTTCTTCCCCTCGGAATAGTAATCCTCCACCTGACATTGCAGTTCCCACCATGTCTGGTAACACGCATCCACGGTGGGCAGCCGCGCCATTTGGTCGACGATCTCATCCACCAGCTTTTTCATTGGCTTTGGCAGATAGCCGTAGGTTTTCTTGCCGCCGACCTGACCGAGCTGCCGCGACAGATCCCAGATCATCTGCTCCGCCTCCGGGTGGATGCAGGTCATCTCCCGCATGGCCTTCGCCAATTCCAGCATGGCTTTCCGCGCTTCCGCCACCAGCTCGTCTCGCGATTTGCTTTTCTGCTCGTAGACATGGAGCAGTTCCTGTCGGAAGATCTGATTGGTGAGCGTGGACTTGATCTGCCGTATCCCATCTTTGGACAGGTATGCCTGATTCGGCTTTGCCGACCACGCCATCATGTGGACGTGAGGATGATTGCCCTCATCGTGGAATGCCGCGTACCAGCGGAAGTCCTCCGGCGGTATTTTCATCGCTGCGGCGATGTCATTGCGGTGGGTACGCAGCAATGTGCGCCATGCGTCCGCATGGTCATACCCCAACCGCTCCGCGTCCTCGCGCCGGAGCGAAATGATGTGCGTCCAGATGTTTCCGGTGCAGCTGTTCACCTCTGCCATTGCCGCATTCAGATCGACCGCATCCTCGTCACCGAACAGCCCATGTTCTCCCAGCCGCTCCGCGCGAGGTCGGGTTGCGATGTACTTGGCATAGCCGTCAAGCTCCTGCACCTTGCTCCAGTTTTCCTCCATCGCCAGCGTGAGAAACTGAGAGGCATTGAACTTCGTCGGGTGTGCCGTGTAGTCACCGTATTCCAGCAGTGTTTTTGTATCCGGGAAATCCTTCGTCAGCTTTTCGATGAGCTGTGTCTGCCGTTTTGTCGGCGGGCGGTCGTCCGGCAAAATTTCTACCCGTTCGCGTGTCGCGATGTAGCGCAGATACCCGCCCGCCGGTTTTGCGCCGCCGCCCTTGAAATACGGACTTTTGACGATCAATCTTGCCATTCGTCAAACGGCTCCTGTGTGCGGAGTTTCTGCTCCAGCCGGAGCTGACCGTTGGTGCACTTCACGTCATTGACGCTTTTTGCGCGCTGCTTCCGCAGCACCGATTCGTCCAGATTCACGCACTCTACCAGAAGGCTCAGCCCCATGTCCAGCTCCACCGCCTGCTTGAAAAGCAGCGATGAGAGCCGCTGCTCCAAAAGCTGCAGCCGTCCGTCAATGGCCGACTGAACTGCCCGCGGAAGCATCATGCTTGTACCCGCCGCCAGATGATCTGCGTAATAATTCACGGCGCGTTCCAGAAATTCGTTTTTGCTTCGGCATCCATCCTGCCGGTACCAATGCTCCAGCTTTTCCGCCGTCTCCGGCGACATCCGAAAATTCAATCTGTTTTCTTCCTTGCTCATAGTCCTCCAATCTGCGGCGCGGCACGCCGGAATCCCTTGAACTGTCTGCGTTTGCGGGATTTTTGATGCCAGCCGCGCGTATTTTTCTCCAAACAGGCGCCAATCGCAGCGCTTGCGCAACCCCTTGATACAGTCCGCACTGCGGGCTGTTGTGAACAGGAAAAGCGTCGGTTCCGACGCCATCCGTTTATCCTGCTTTCTCGCCGCAGCGTCCAAAATCCCTCGATTTTGACCATTTTCAGCAATTTCCCGCATTTGCCGCAAGCGGCTTTTCCCGCGGCCATCTCGTCCTGTTCCGATGTTTTCTGCCAACGCTCCCGCACGGCGGTGCAACGTCCGGTCTTCGGGCTTCCGGTGGCTACGCGCCCGGCTGTGTCCGGAAAATCGGACACAGCCGCGACACGCGGCTCACGCGGGCAGACAGGCGTTTTTCTGCTGCGCCTGTTGGAACGCTTCCAACCGCTTTCGGATGCGTTCCTGCTCACATTCCGCGTCCAGCTTTGCAAGCTTTTGCTCGTAAAACTGCTGGATGGAGAACTGAATGGGCAGGAGCGTGTACAAAAGGCTCCCGTTTTGCTTGCGACCATCCTGCGTGATAATGCTTGTGTGCTCTGTCTGAATCAGCCCTCGTTCGACCAGCTCGGTCACACATTTGCGTACCGTGTTCGGACTCATATTGACTGCGCTTCCAATCGTTCGGTAGCTTGCATGGCACTGATATGTCGTCCGATCCTCAATGTACATCAGGTAGCTGTAGACTGCCAAGGCTCCCGGTGAGAGGCCGAGGGCGAAAACCTCATTCGGCAGAGGAAAGTAGTTTTTGATTGGATCGCGCGACGTGTAATACTTATTCCTCATGCGCGCCTCCTGTCTGCCGCTCCACCCAGAGGCGGAATTGCTCCTTCGGCACGACCAGTCGGCTGCCGATCCGCAGCGACGGAAAGCCGTCCTCGTGCAGAAGCTCGTAGGCGCTTGACGGCGAAACGCCCAGCGTGCGGGAGACAAGCTGCGCGTTGAGAAACAGCGGCAGCTCGTCAAAATTTTTGATGCTTGATGTGTTCAAAGTCTTTTTTACCTCCATCTGATTTTAGAAATTTCAGAGAAAAAACTTGCGTTTCGGAGGTCCCTCTGTTAGACTGAACACAGTTGCAGTCCGTGTTTTCCGAAACGCGGCGCGCCGTCCGACTGTTGCAGCAGCCGGACGGCTTTTTCTTTTCCGGTTTCCATCCTCCATACCCGTTCCTGCCCTGCGGCCTTTTGTTGACGCACACAGCGTTGGCTTCGCCTTGGTATGCTGGCTGCTTTTGCAGCGTCGCGGCATACTTCCCCGGCGAGTATCGTCTTTGGAGATGGGTGTGAAATTTTCAAGGTACAAAGCAACTTTTCGTTGACAAGCTGTCTATGTGATGCTAGACTATGATAAAATAATTTAGACAGCTTTCTGGTTTTAAGGTAACATAGCCCTATTCGTTTGTCAAGACTATTGCATTTATAATTTACAATTAGTCCATATTTGAGGTGACGACTATGTGGTATGCAAAGATGTATTTCTCCGGTGAGAAGGAGTTCTTTGAAAATGATGCGTTCGGAATGCAGGGCCTGCCGTCCAAGCAGCTGGAACTTCCGTTTTTGGAAAGTCTGCTGACGTTTCTGGAATTGGATGAAAAAGAAATCACGCCGATGCTGGAACGCATCAGCGTGAATTGGGAACACTTCGTCGAAAGCAGTGACCTCGGAGCGCATACAGCCGCGATGGTGGAGTTGGGTATGCTGGCTGAGAAGCACATTTACTTTCGCCTTTTATATACGCGCAGCTTCGGCTGTTTTTCCGTAAATGGCTACGATCAAGCGGAAATTCAGGCGATTGCTTTGGACTTAAAGGAGTTTGTAACACAGTTTTCAGAGACAAGGAAGCAGGTCGAGAAGTTTTTGGAATGTGTGCTGGACGTGGATTCCGCCGGGCGTGAACCGCAGAAACAGGCGGCGAAAAACTATCATCACGACCAGCCGAGAGATCCGGAGCTGTTCCGATTTGAGCCAATCCCGCTGAGTTTTGAACCGGTCGAGCCGGGCCGCTGCGCGCCTGTTTTGTACTCGTCCGCCGTGCGGGACATGATCGACTATTCGCTGCGAAGCTGCGTCGAGCGCGGCGTGACCGTGCGCCGCTGCAAGAACTGCGGCCGCTGGTTCCCGCAGACCGGGCGCGTGAGCGCGGAGTACTGCGAGCGCCCGGTAAAGTACGGTGAGCAGCGCTGCCGCGAGATCGGCGCGTTCCGGCAGTGGACGAAAAAGCAGACCGACGACCCGATTTTCAAGGCGTACCGCAAGGAGTACAAAAAGCGCTTCGCATGGATCAAGGCCGGCCGCATCACCGACGAGCAGTTCTATGCGTGGAGCGAGAAAGCCAGAGAAGAAAAGAAGAAGTGCGACCGGGAGATCATCTCACTGGAGGAATTCCAGCAGTGGCTCCGCGACTCCAAAATATGAAAATACGCTGCCGGTAAATGTGCCGGCAGCGTATTCTTTGTCTATAGCGGAGCAGAAACTGCGCTTTGCGTGTTTATGCACCACAGCGCATAAACTTCTATCTCACGTTCAAGCCACGCATTGTGTGTTCACGCAACATTGTCCCTTCTAAAATATGCATCTGAGAATCGGAGCCAGTAGCAGGCCGGCAGCAAATCCAGAATCGCAATCTGTCGTATTTTAGCCATTTTCAATCCCATAGCAAACAGCGGCAGACCGACGCAAGCCTTAAAGTCCGCCAGCATCTGCGGCGTAATATGCGGCATCAGCCATTGCGACAGCAAATACAGCGCCGTATACAAAATCATCTGCGGCAGACTGAGCCACGCTACCATCCCCTATTCGAGAATGGAACGATGATATGAAAAAATGGGCGGCATGTTTGATTTGCGCACTGACGCTTCTGGCGCTTTGTGCCTGCGCGGAACGGCCGACGGAGGAAAACGCACGCAAGCGGGCCGAGGCGTATGCGCAGGCTGTGAATTTTGCGTATGAGACGCCGGAAGAAATCTATGCGTTTTTGACCGAGGACGTGAAGACCCGGATTTCTCAGCCGGCGTTCTGCGCCGCGTTTGCCAAAGACCGCACCTATCCCTACATCACGCCGTTGTACCTCTTCTATCCGGAGGTTTCCATGGCGGACGACGGCCTGTCTGCGACCGTGGTGTATCAGCAGGCGGCCCGCATCATCGGCATGACGTATACGGTGCGCCTGGTCTATGAAAACGGGGCGTACTACGTGGACGATTGGGAGCGGTTCATCGACGGCAGCTATCTGGAAAAATTCGAGAACTGTCCCTATACGCTGGACTGGTATTACAACCTAGACACAGAACAATGATCGCAGAAGGAGGCGAAGACAATGGGTGTCGGAACGAGCGTCAAGCGTCTGGACGCCATCCAAAAGGTAACGGGAAGCGCAAAGTATGTGGAGGATTTGATTCCGCTGGACGCGCTTCATATGAAGGTGGTGCACAGCACCATCGCAAACGGGCTTGTCACCGCCATCGATACCACCGAAGCAGAACGGATGCCGGGGGTGGAGCTCATCATTACATGCTTTGACGTGCCGGACGTGGAGTTCGTCACGGCGGGCCATCCCCTGTCTCTGGACCCTGCGCACGCGGATACCAGAGACAAGCTGATTTTGGCGAAGCGGGTTTTATATTACGGAGACGATGTGGCAGCAGTCATCGCCGATACGCCGCTGAACGCGCAGCTGGCGGCGGAAAAGGTGAAAGTCAGCTACGAAACGTATGCGCCGATGCTGACACCGGAGGCCTCCGTCGGAGCCGATAACGTGATGCACGCATTCCGTCCGACCAACGAGCTTGCCCGCACGGACTTTTCGATCTCCCCGGAAGGAGACGTTAGCTGGTACACCGGTACATTCTCTACCGACGAAAAAATTGCGGGTCGGGAGGATCTGTGCGGCGAGCATTACGCGGTGCCCGCGGTGCACGCCTGCCACCTGGAAAACAACACCTGTTTTGCGTATATGGACGGCCGCCGCATGGTGGTGTACTCCTGCAATCAGGTGCCCCATACGCTGCGGCGCAACATCGCTGAGGCCATCGGAATGCCGCTCGGCGATGTGCGGGTGGTAAAGCCTTTTTTGGGCGGTGGCTTTGGCAACAAGCAGGATACCATGTATGAGCCGCTGGTGGCGCTGGCCTCGCAGAGGCTCGGAGGGCGCTGCGTCGCCATCACGCTGAGCCGCGAAGAGACATTTGTCAATACCCGCACCCGGCACGGCTTTGACATGACCATCGCCGCAGCGGCCGACGAGGCAGGAGATTTGACCCATCGCGGCATCCGCATCAATTCCAACGGCGGCTCCTACGCGGCGCACACGCATGCGGTGGCGGCCTATGCAGTCACCAGCAATTTTCAGACCTACAAGGCCTCAGCCGTGCAGATTGGAGAGTCCTCCACGGTCTATACCAACCTGCCCTCTGCGGCGGCGATGCGCGGGTATGGAATCCCGCAGCTGAATTTTGCCATGGAGTCGCAGATGGAAGACATCGCGCGGCGAAACGGCTGGGACCCGATTGATTTCCGCCTGCAAAATATCAACGAGGCGGGCTTTGTCGACCCCTTTGACAAATTTACGGTGCGAACCTGCGGTCTGCGCGAATGTGTGGAGCAGGGGCGGCGGCTTTGTGATTGGGATCGCAAGCGCAAAGAATATGACGCGTTCAACAAGACCTCTCCCAACCTGAAAAAAGGTCTTGGCATGGCGCTTTTTTCCTACAAAATCGGCGTCTATCCGCTCCAACTGGAAAGCGGCTCGTGCCGCATTGTGATGAACGAAGACGGAAGCGCGCAGATCATGGTAGGCTGCGCGGAGCTTGGCCAGGGATCCGATACGGCTATGTGCCAGATTGTCTCCCAGATCACAACGATTCCGGAGCAGAAGCTGAGCGTCCGTTCCGCGCAGGATACGGACATTACACCCTACGACAACGGGGCTTACGCCTCCCGTCAGACGTATATTTCCGGAAGCGGCGCAAAGCTGGCGGCGGAAAAGCTTGTAGATACGATTCTGGCGCACGCTGCCCGTACATACAAGCTTCCCAAAGGCGAGCTGCGGCTTGCATCGGAGCAGATCTGGCATCGTGACAGCGCCGTCTGCACGCTGGCGCAGCTTTGTACCTACATCAATTTCGTCAACGACCAGAAAACAGACACCGACCATATCACGGCGGAGGCCACCTTTACCATGAAGAACATCTGCCTTGCATACGGCGTCAGCTTCATGGATCTGGAGGTGGACGTGCCGATGGGCAAGGTGAAAATCCGGAAGGTTTACTGCCTGCAAGACAGCGGCGGGCGGGTGGCGGTGTACACCTGCCGCGCCGACGGCACCCCGGGCACCCTGATCCGCGTGACCGGCATCTACACCAATCTTCTGCCCGAAAACGACGCCTTACGTATCAAGCGCGGGCTTGTGGTCAACAGCCCCCGGGAGCTGGACCTGCTGCTGGAGGATTTGGGGGAGTAAATGCAACGAGCCGCTGCACATCGTGCAGCGGCTCATTGCATTTATATGATTCAGGCTTCCATTTCTTCCAGCGGCACAAGGTATTCCTTGCGGCACTGCTCGTACTCCAGCATATAGTCCTTGCTGGGGCTGTGGTGCATGATGTTTTTCAGGGTGTGAGAGTCGTAATCATCGCCGGCCTCCATGCCCACCATGCGCACCGCAATGTTGGAGCAGTGGTCGGAGATACGCTCGGCGTTGTTCAGCACATCCAGGAACACCACGCCGGTATCGATGGAGCAAATGCCGTCCTTCAGGCGGCGGATGTGCTGGTCGCGCAAGCGCTCCACCATCACGTCAATGATCTCTTCCAGCGGCTCCACCTGTGCAGCCTTCTGAACATCATCGTTTTCAAAGGCCTCGTCCGTCAGAACCAGAATGCGCTCCAATGCGGCATCCAGCAATTGCAGTTCCTTTTTGGCGCTCTCGCTGAAGCTGGCTTCCTTGTCATACAGTTCCTCGGCCTTTTCCATGATATTCACGGCATAGTCGCCGATGCGTTCGAACTCGGTGACAAAATTCAGCAGCTCGGTCACCGCGTGGCTCTCGTCGTCGCCCAGCTCCTGATCGGTCAGTTTGATCAGGTAGTTGGTGATCTCCACCTCCATGCGGTCGATCAGGTTCTCGCGCACCTTAATGGCGCTCACGGTCTCCTCGTCCATCTTCAAAAGCAGCGGCGCAGCCAGACCCACGTTGCGGGCGGCACGGCGGGACATCTTGATCACCGCATTCTTCGCCTGCTGCAAAGCCACAGCCGGGCTCTTGTACAGACGCTCGTCCAGCACCGGCATGCTCAGCTCTTGTGCTTCCTCCACGCTGCTGGGCACCGTGAGCATCGCCAAGCGGCTCAGCACTCCGCTGCAAGGCAGGAACAGCAGCATGGCGCATACGCTGGACAAGGTATGGATGTTTGCAATGGAGCTCTTGTTCATCACATCGCCCCACATGGGGATGCCGATGGTGAATTGCACCGCATAGATCAGCGCCAGCAGGATCACGCTGCCGATGACGTTGAAGTACAGGTGGATGAGCGCTGCCCGCTTACCATCCTTGGAGGAACCGCCGATGGTGAGCAGCGGGGTGAACGCCGTACCGATATGCGCACCCAGAATGATGGGAATGGCAGAGCTGAAGGTGACAAGCCCTGTGCTGGACAGTGCCTGCAGAATACCCACCGAAGCGGAGGAGGACTGGATGATCACGGTGACCACCACGCCCACCAGAACGCCCAGAATGGGGTTGGTCATAGTGACGAACAGATTCTGAAAGACGGCGCTCTCCCGCAGGGGAGCAACGCCGGTATCCATCAGGCTCATGCCGGTAAACAGAATGCCGAAGCCCAGCATGATCTGGCCGATATTCTTCTTTTTGGCATTGCGCAGGAACACATAAAAAATGCAGCCAATAAACGCCACCACGGGGGCAAAGGTCTTGGGCTGGATCAAGGTCAGCCACAGGCTGTCGCCTGAGATATCCGCCATGCGGATCAACTGACCTGTTACCGTAGTACCAATATTTGCACCCATGATCACGCCTACCGACTGCGTCAGTGTCATGATACCGGAGTTGACCAGACCGACACAAATAACCACCGTACCAGCCGACGACTGGATGACGCCGGTGATCAGTGTGCCGAAGATCACGCCTTTGATGGTAGAGGAGGTAAGCTTTTGCAATACGCCCTGCATCTTGCCGCCTGCCAGCTTTTCCAGACCGGCACCCATGATGGACATGCCGTACAGGAACAGCGCAACGCCGCCCAGCAGAGAGGTAATGTGTGTGATATCCATAACGATACTCCTAATATGAAACTTCCCTTTTTATCCTTTACAGCACACAGCCGCCGGAACCTTGCACGCACAGCGCCTGCCCTGTTCCGGAAGCCGCTTACTTTTATTATACCATCAAAGGGGGCGTCTCAACAAGGTTTATTTTACAGGAAAGTTACTTTTTTTACACATTCCGCAACATATTTCCGGGCGGCAAACAAAAAGATTTCCGTTATTTTACATACATTTTACATTCAGCTTTCCCAGATGCGATATGCCGCCGCTTACCCGGCCAGCTCTTCCATGGCCTCGCGCACTGTATCGGCCGAAAACAGGAACACACCACTGCCGGTGTATACCTCCACATGACTGCCCACATAACGCAACTCAAAATCCTTCATGGTGTTTCCCTCCTGTGTTTCTGTTTTGTTCCGGGGCTTTCCCGGTGAACACAGTATCGCATAATTCAGATACCATAAAAAGGACTTTCAAAGGTTTTTGCGGACTTTTTGCGTAAAAAACAGCGTATGCTCCCCCAGTCTGCTCACGCCGTACGCGGCCATCTTCCTCGGAGATCAGGTCTTTGGCAGTCCCCGCAGCGCCGCATTTCCGCAGGAAACAGGCGCTGGAGCTGCCGTTTTCCGGCACGCCCCCCTCCTGTGAAAATGGGATAGCAGAGCGTCCGCAGACGCTCCGCTATCCCGAAATTAAAAATAAATTTTCCGCTGATAATGGCTAGAGCAAAGCGGAAGCCCTTCCAAATCATCCTGCTGCGCAAAGCATTATTCTGCCGCGTCCGTCACACGGACGGGGTAGCCTGTCCGCACACAGCGCACCGCGTAGCGGGAACCGCCGCCGGAGGTGCAGGTGAACAGGGTCAGATCCCAGTTGTCCGTCTCGGTATCGGTGGTCATCTCCTCGATCTGGGTGGGGCGCAAAGTCTCCACGCTCTCCACCTCATAGCTCCAGCGCAGACCGTCTGCATCCGTAAAATAAACCGAACTGCCGATGGCCAGCCACTTGATGGGGCTGAAGTGCATTGCGTAGTTGTGGCCGCAGATCACAAGATCATCGCCATAGGTGGTGCCGCTGTACCGCCCGGGGGCGATCTTCAGCCCGGCGTAGCTCCACTGCGCCATCACCGGCAGCTCCCGTTCTACCGCCGGGATGGAAAGCACCCCGATGTAGTCCCGCCCTTCCACCTCCACGGTGGTCATCTCCTGCGTCGGGTCCAGCACCGGCTGCGGGGCTGCAGTCTCGTTTTCCTGCTGGTGCTCCGTAATGGTCTTTTGCATGGTCTGCTCCAGCTCGCCCAATACTTCCTGCGAAGCCTTTTCTGCCCGGGCGGCATCCCACCGGTTGTAGCCCAGCAACCCGGCGGCGCATAAGATCAGCACAGCACCCAGCACCATGCACAGCCTGCCGATTTTCCGTTTCATTGCATTCCATCCTTTATTATATAATAGTATCATCTGCTTCAGTATACCATTCCCCGCTCCGGTTTACAACCGTTCTTGCGGTCGTTTTTTATCGGGCAGCAGCGCGCAGACCAGCCGCACCATCTGCCCGGTCAGGGGCAGCCACACCAGCGCGCACAGTACGTTGAATAAGGTGTGTGCGTTGGCGATCTGCCGGGCGATCACGGCGCACTCCACCCCTGCGGGCGAGCACAGCCGCACCAGCGCCGCAAAGGGCTGCAGCAGTGCGCAGCACACCGCCGCGCCGCTCAGGTTGAAGATGGCGTGGGCTGCCGCCACCCGCTTGGCGTCTCTTCCCTGCCCGATGGCGGCAAGCACCGCCGTGATGGTGGTGCCGATGTTATCCCCCAGCAAAATGGGAATGGCCGCCGTCAGCCCCAGCAGGCTGTGCACGCCGTCTGCCCCGGGCTGCGCCGCCATGCTTTGCAGCAGCGCCACTGTGGCAGAGCTGCTTTGCACCGTTAAGGTCATGCAGACGCCCGCCAGCAGCCCGTGCATGGGACTTTGCTGCACCCGGGCAAGCTCCAGCCGGAGCAGAGGGCTTTGCAGCAGCGGTTCCATGGCGCTGCGCATCACAGTGACGCCTTCGAACAGCAGTCCAAAGCCGAACACTGCCTCGCCCACGCAGCGGCCCCGCCAGCCTTTACAGGCCAGACAGAGCAGCACCCCGCCAAACAGCAGCAGATACCGCCAGCTTTCCACCCGGAACGCCAGCAGCTGCGCCGTGACCGTTGTGCCGATGTTCGCCCCGAACACCACCGGCACCGCCTGCCGCAGCTGCAACAGCCCCGCCGCCAGAAAGGCAATGACCATAACCGTGACCGCCGAGCTGCTTTGCAGCACTGCCGTTACCGCCGCACCGGTCAGCAGCCCTGCCGCCGGGTTTGCGGTGCACCGCGCCAGCAAACTGCGCAGCCGCCTGCCCGCTCCCTGCTGTACTGCCCTGCACAGGCTGTCCGTTCCATATAAAAACAGCGCCAATCCGCCGAATACCTGTAACAACACTTGGAATCCCTGCTCCATCTGCACCCTCCGTTTCTGCCTGTCCTTTATTTTTATGCAGCGAGAGCCGGTTTGCGCATTGACAAAACCTACAAGTTTTTTGTGAATTTTTGTTTAATATTTCCCTATTCCCTTGCAATCCGGCTGCAAAAGGAATATGCTTATCAGGCGTTAATACTTAACATCTGTTAAGTATTTGAAAAATGCAAACGAGGAGGGACTGTCGTGTCCGAGCCAAGCACCCCCAGCTTTCAGGGGATGTGCCACTATATCGGGCAGCTGAGCAAGGCATCCAAGGCCGGGATGCGGGCGGCGCTGGCCGATTGCCCCAAATGCCACTTCAATATGCTGGAAGGCCTGCTGCACGCCATCAACTGTCACGGAAAGGATGGTGCCATTTATGTCTCCGACCTTGCCCGGGAGATTCGTCAGCCGCTGCCGGCGGTCTCGCGCGGGCTGCGGCTCATGGAGCAGGACGGCACCGTGGTGCGGGAACCGGACCCCGCCGACCGCCGCAAAACGCTGGTGCGCATCACCCCCAAGGGGTACGGTCTGTGCCACCAGTGTGAGCAGGCTCTGCGCGACTACTTTGCCAGCGTGCTGGCACGGTTAGAGCCGGAGCAGGTAGCCCAGATGGACGCGCTGCGCGGCGCGCTGATGGATGCCATTCTTGCGGAAAATGCCGCGCGCAACATTGACCCGAAGGGAGAAACGAACCATGACAAAGATCTTTAAGCAGCTGGCCCGGCACTGGGCGGTCTGCCTTGTGGTG
>ERZ827088.3633-NODE-3633-length-13906-cov-7.301639_pt1 | contig 13906 bp, 10 predicted proteins | sample MGYA00519922_ERZ827088 | MGnify/ENA primary metagenome ERZ827088 (study PRJEB31778, sample SAMEA3449254) | human gut metagenome | biome: human gut; feature: human-associated habitat; material: faeces | place: United Kingdom | collected 2010/2012 ... | reverse complement strand
AACAGGGTCTCCGCTTCGCCATCCGCGAAGGCGGTCACACCGTCGGCGCTGGCGTGGTTGCTGCCGTCATCGAATAATTCTGAAAAGAATTGGCGGCTGACCTGAAAGGGCCGGCCGCGCGAAAAGGGGTATAGCTCAATCGGCAGAGCGACGGTCTCCAAAACCGTAGGTTGAGGGTTCGATTCCTTCTGCCCCTGCCAAAAAAGAAGTCAAGCCGCGATCTGTGATCGCGGCTTGACTTTTATCTATCTGCGGAATCTGAAAGCGCAGAAAGTCGGGAATTTTTCGCCTATATGGCTTCGGTTCCCGCTAAAATAGCAAGCTTGCATTTCTTTTACTTTTCGTCGGCGCGCCGCTGAACAGGTCGCAGCGTGTTGGCAGGAATGAATATGAACAATCAAAACGTTGAACCCGCAACCAGCAAGTCGGACATCGTGCTGGTGACGCTCGCCGTCCTGTGTGCCGTTGCCGGCGTTATTGCCTTTTCCCTCCTGACGTCCCAGACGCTCGCCGTCCGTCTCGGCGCGCTCTTCGGCGGTCTGGTTGCCGGCGTCGTGCTCGCTTGGTTCAGCCCCTCCGGCAAGCGCCTTCTGAACTACGGCCGCCAGTCCTGGGAAGAACTGCGCCGCGTCGTCTGGCCGACTCGCAAGGAAACGCTCAACACGACGGGCCTCGTCATGGCCTTCGTCGTAGTGATCGCGATCTTCCTTTTCCTTTGCGACAAGCTGATTGAGTGGGGTCTCTACGACGGCCTGCTCCGTCTTTCTCTTTAATGTGAGGTTGAGTCATGAGCGATAACGGCATGAAGTGGTACACGATTCACGTCTACTCTTCCATGGAGAAGAGCGTGAAGAAGGCTCTCGAGGAGCGTATTGGCCGCAGCGACCTGCGCGAAAGCTTCGGTCAGGTTCTCCTGCCCGTTGAACGCGTTCAGGAAGTCCGCAACGGTCGCAAGTACACTAGCGAGCGCCGCATGTACCCCGGCTACGTCTTCATCGAAATGGTGATGAACGACGCTACGTGGCATCTCGTCAACTCCACCCCACGCGTCATTGAGTTCCTCGGCAACAACAACCCCGTGGTGCTTTCCGAGGCTGAAGTGGCCTCCATCATGGCTCAGATGGAGCAGGGCTCCGAGAAGCCGCGTCCCAAGATCGAATTCGAGATCGGCGAGGAGATCCGCGTCAAGAACGGCCCGTTCAAGGACTTCAACGGCCGCATCGAGGCCGTCGACTACGACAAGAGCCGTCTCCAGGTCTTCGTGTCCATTTTCAGCCGCGAAACGCTGGTGGACCTCGACTTCAACGAAGTCGAAAAAATCTAAAAAAATTCTGGCGTGTCGCTTGCACACCGATTTTTTCGGTGGTATAGTGCACGCCTTTCTCACACATACATGGGGAGCTCAAGCAATTGAGCGCATGAACCCATAAGGAAATTTAACGATGGCTAAGAAGATCATCGGCTTTATCAAGCTGCAGGTGCCGGCTGGTAAGGCCAACCCCTCGCCTCCTATCGGTCCGGCTCTCGGTCAGCGCGGTCTGAACATCATGGAGTTCTGCAAGGCCTTTAACGCTAAGACGCAGGGCATGGAAGCTGGTCTTCCGATCCCGGTCGTCATCACCGCGTACGCCGACAAGAGCTTCACGTTCATCATGAAGACCCCGCCGGCCACGATCCTGATCAAGAAGGCTGCCAAGATCCAGAAGGGTTCTTCCCGTCCGAACACGGAAAAGGTCGCCAAGATCACGCGCGCTCAGGCTGAAGAAATCGCCAAGACGAAGGCTCCGGACCTTACCGCTGCCGACATCGACGCTGCTGTTCGTACGATCGCTGGTTCCGCTCGTTCCATGGGCATCATTGTGGAGGGTCTGTAATGGCTAAGCTTTGCAAGCGCATGAAGGCTCTCAACGCCAAGGTCGAAGCCAACAAGCTTTACACCGCTGTTGAAGCTCTCGAACTCATCAAGGAAACGGCTGTTGCCAAGTTCGACGAATCTGTCGACGTGGCCGTCCAGCTCGGCATCGATCCGCGCAAGTCCGACCAGGCCGTCCGCGGCGCTGTCGTGATGCCGGAAGGCACGGGCAAGACCGTTCGCGTTGCCGTGTTCACCCAGGGCGCCAAGGCTGAAGAAGCTCTTGCCGCCGGCGCCGATATCGTCGGTTTCGACGACCTCGCCGCCAAGGTCAAGGCCGGTGAGCTCGACTTCGACGTCGTCATCGCCTCCCCGGATGCGATGCGCGTTGTCGGCCAGCTCGGCCAGATCCTCGGCCCGCGCGGCCTGATGCCGAACCCGAAGGTCGGTACTGTCACCCCGAACGTTGCCCAGGCTGTCAAGAACGCCAAGGCCGGTCAGGTCCAGTTCCGCGCCGACAAGGCTGGTATCATCCACGCCCCGATCGGTCGTGCCTCCTTCACGGCTGACCGCCTCCAGAAGAACCTGGTGGCTCTCATCGACCAGCTCAACAAGCTGAAGCCGGCTTCCTCGAAGGGCCAGTACCTCCGCAAGGTTGCCGTCTCCTCCACGATGGGCATCGGTGTTCGCGTTGATATCGGTTCTATCAACAACTAATGAACCAAACATAACGGGGTCGGTCCTCCGTTGGTCAGGGCAACCTGATCAGGACGCTGCGAAAGCGGCGAGACCGGAAAAGAGAAATCTTTTCTCGAGACCGTGAGGTCTCAAGGGCTTTGGGTGACGGGGCCGAGCAATCGGGCCCGTCGCTGTCAAAGACCGCTGGAGAAGCAAAGGTCAACAATTCTCTGAAAGCAACGAAGAGATTGACACCGGCGCTTTTTAATGGGCTTGTGAACTTCACTGCCGATGCTTTCACGGCAGTGGGATGACCGCCAAGTCGTCCAGCGCAGACGGTAAACCGAAGAGAGATATTGCGTTGTGTTTCAGACCACAAGCTCGTGTGCTTGTGTAAAAAATCAGCCAAAACTCTCAGAAGTATGCCGGTTATTTGAAAACCGGTGTCCTCGCAAGGGGACACCTCTGAGTGGAGCCAGACCATGGGTCTTAATCGTCAAGATAAGGCTGCTGTCATTGAAGAAGTCGCTGGCATCGTTGCCAACTCTTCCTCGATCGTCATCGCCGAATACCGTGGGCTGAGCGTTGAGGCCGTCACGAAGCTTCGTGCTGAAGCACGTAAGAACAATGTGACGTTGCGTGTTGTCAAGAACACGTTGGTTCGCCGCGCCGTCGAAGGTACGGAATTTGCCGGACTCGCTGACCAGTTCGTTGGTCCGCTCGTCTACGGCTTCTCCGCCGACCCGGTTGCTGCCGCCAAGGTTCTCGTCAATTTCGCCAAGGACAACGACAAGCTCGTTATCAAGGGCGGCGCGATGGCCAACACCGTCATGGATGTTGAAGCCGTCAAGCAGCTCGCTACGATGCCGAGCCGTGAAGAACTCCTTGCCAAGTTGATGGCTACGATGAACGAACCTATCGCCAAGTTCGTCCGCACCATCAACGAAGTCCCGGCCCGCTTTGTGCGTACCGTGGCTGCCGTGCGCGATGCCAAGGAACAGGCTGCTGCCTAACCTAAACTTTTTTTAAACAAAACACTACGTAATACGGAGCTATAAAATGGCCCTTACCAATGAAGAAATCCTCGAAGCGATCGCTTCCAAGACCGTTCTCGAAATCTCCGAACTCATCAAGATGATGGAAGAAAAGTTCGGCGTTTCCGCTGCTGCCGCTGCTGTCGCCGTTGCCGCCCCGGCCGCTGGCGCTGCCGCCGCTGCTGAAGAAAAGACGGAATTCGACGTCGTTCTCGAATCCGCCGGTTCCAACAAGATCGCCGTCATCAAGGTCGTTCGCGAAATGACCGGCCTCGGCCTCAAGGAAGCCAAGGACCTCGTCGAAGGCGCTCCGAAGGCTGTCAAGGAAGGCCTCCCGAAGGCTGACGCCGAAGCTGCTGCCAAGAAGCTCGAAGAAGCCGGCGCCAAGGTCGCTCTCAAGTAATTTTTACTTGATTTGACTGAACAAAGCGAGCACAATTAAAGTCGCTCGCTTTGTTTTTCAGAGTCTCCCGAAAGGGAGACTTTGAACTATGTTCTCCCAGGATGGAGAATGGAGTTCAAAGTCTTTCTTCTTTGATGAACCGCTTAACTTGAAATATCCCCATATCCGCCGCGCGGGTTCAACCGACAGGTTGTGCTTCCCGAGCGGCTTTTGGCGTCCATAGAGTTTGCGTTCATCAATTTTTGGTTCATCCCTCAATGTCGAACGGAGTGTCCATGTCGTACTCGTTCACTGAAAAGAAGCGCATCCGCAAGAGCTTTGCCTCTCGCCCGAGCGTCCTTGAAGTGCCTTCCCTGCTTGATACTCAGCTTCGTTCCTACGAAGAATTTCTGCAGGCGGACGTTGCCCCGAACAAGCGCAATACCGAATACGGTTTGCAGGCAGCGTTTACTTCCATCTTCCCGATTACCAGCCACAACGGTTACGCACGTCTTCGCTTCGTCGATTACGAGCTTGCTGAACCGGAATTCGACGTCGCCGAGTGCCAGCTCCGCGGCCTGACGTTCTGCAGCCGTCTTCGCGCCAAGATCCAGCTGGAAATCTTTGACCGCGATGCCGCCAAGCCCGAGACGCTGAAGGAAATTCGCGAAAATGACGTCTACATGGGCGAAATCCCGCTCATGACGGAGAAGGGCTCGTTCATCATCAACGGCACGGAACGCGTCATCGTCAGCCAGCTGCACCGTTCGCCCGGCATTTTCTTTGAACATGACAAGGGCAAGACGCACTCCTCCGGCAAGCTGCTCTTCTCGGCTCGCGTGATTCCTTACCGCGGCTCCTGGCTTGACTTCGAATTCGACGCCAAGGACATCCTGTACTTCCGCGTCGACCGCCGCCGCAAGATGCCCGGCACGATTCTGCTCAAGGCCCTCGGCCTGACGCCGGAAGACATCCTTGCGCGCTTCTTCACGTTCGACGAAATCACGATCAACGCCAACGGCGCCTCCCTTCCGTTCGTTCCCGAACGCCTGAAGGGCCAGACCGTCAGCTTCCCGATCATTGCCGACGGCAAGGAAGTGGTGCCCGCCGACAAGCGCATCACCGCCAAGCACATCCGCGACCTGACGAAGGCCGGCGTGACGAGCATTCCCGTTCCCGACGAATATGTTCTCGGCCGCGTTCTCGGCAAGAACATCGTTGACGAGGAAACAGGTGAAGTCATTGCCAACTGCAACGACGAAATCACGCCCGATCTTCTTTCCCAGCTCCGCGTCGCCAAGATCAAGACGATCTTCACGATCTTCACGAACGAACTCGACCACGGTTCCTACATCTCGTCCACGCTTCGTCTGGACGACACGCCGGATCAGCTCGCCGCACGCGTCGCGATCTACCGCATGATGCGTCCGGGCGAACCGCCCACGGAAGACGCTGTCGAGGCTCTGTTCAACCGTCTCTTCTTCGATGCCGAAGCGTACGATCTGTCCCGCGTCGGCCGCATGAAGGTCAATGCCCGTTTCGGCCGTGAAGGCGCTACGGGTTCCATGACGCTTACCCGCGAAGACATCATCGACACGATGGCCGTCCTCGTTGCCCTGCGCAACGGTCAGGACACCGTCGAGCTCTTTGATGCCGACGGCGTGGCCCGCACCTGCGTGGTCAACGGCGTCGACGACATCGACCACCTGGGCAACCGTCGTGTCCGCTGTGTCGGCGAACTCGCCGAAAACCAGTTCCGCTCCGGCCTCGTGCGCGTTGAGCGAGCTGTCAAGGAACGACTCAACCAGGCTGAAAGCGATGGCCTCACGCCGCAGGATCTGATCAACTCCAAGCCGATCAGCGCCGCCATCCGCGAGTTCTTCGGCTCGAGCCAGCTGTCCCAGTTCATGGACCAGACGAACCCGCTGTCGGAAATCACTCACAAGCGCCGTATTTCGGCCCTTGGCCCGGGTGGTCTGACTCGCGAACGCGCCGGCTTCGAAGTCCGAGACGTGCATCCGACCCACTACGGTCGCGTCTGCCCAATTGAAACGCCTGAAGGTCCGAACATCGGTCTTATCAACTCGCTCGCCCTTTACGCCCGCCTCAACGAATACGGCTTCCTTGAAACGCCGTACCGCAAGGTGGTCGACGGCGTCGCGACGCAGGAAATCTCCTACCTGTCCGCCATTGAGGAAGGCCGCTACATCATCGCTCAGGCCAACGCCGAGATGGACGAGAACGGCCGTCTGACGCAGGAACTCGTTTCCGCCCGTGACAACGGCGAAACGGTTCTCGCCAGCCCGGACCGCATCCAGTACATGGACGTGGCCCCGTCTCAGATCGTCTCCTGCGCCGCCGCTTTGATTCCGTTCCTGGAACACGACGACGCGAACCGTGCTCTGATGGGTTCGAACATGCAGCGTCAGGGCGTGCCCTGCCTCCGTCCGGAAAAGCCGGTCGTGGGTACCGGCATCGAGCGCACGGTTGCCGTTGACTCCAAGACTGCCGTTCAGGCTCGCCGCGGCGGCGTCGTCGACTATGTCGACGCGAACCGCGTGGTGATCCGTGTGAACGACGAGGAAAGCATCGCCGGCGAAACCGGTGTGGACATCTACAACCTGCAGAAGTTCACGCGTTCCAACCAGTCCACGAACATCAACCAGCGTCCGATCGTTGTCAAGGGTGACCGGGTTGCGGTCGGCGACGTGCTCGCCGACGGTGCCTCCACTGACACCGGCGAACTCGCCCTCGGCCAGAACATGCTGATCGCGTTCATGCCGTGGAACGGCTACAACTACGAAGACTCGGTGCTCATCTCCGAACGCGTGGTTGCCGACGATCGCTACACCTCGATCCACATCGAGGAGCTCTCCGTCGTCGCCCGCGACACGAAGCTCGGCGCTGAGGAAATCACGCGCGACATCTCGAACCTGTCCGAAAACCAGCTGTCCCGTCTCGACGACTCTGGCATCGTGTTCATCGGTGCTGAAGTGAAGGCCGGCGACGTGCTTGTCGGCAAGGTCACGCCGAAGGGCGAAACCCAGCTCACGCCGGAAGAAAAGCTCCTGCGCGTGATCTTCGGTGAGAAGGCCTCCGACGTCAAGGATACCTCGCTGCGCGTTCCGTCTGGCATGACCGGCACCGTGATCGACGTTCAGGTCTTCACGCGTGACGGCGTCAAGCGCGACAAGCGTGCCGAAAGCATCATCGAGGACGCCCTCAAGCGCTATCGCCGCGACCTGGACGACCAGCTGCGCATTGTTGAACGCGACGCGTTCGACCGTCTGCGTCGTCAGCTCGTCGGCCACAAGGTTGCCGGCGGCCCCGACGCCTTCAAGCCGGGCGTTGCGCTCACGATGGAAATGCTCGAGGCCGTTCCCGGCTACGATCTCTTCAACCTCCGCATGGAGGAAGAGGGTGCCCAGCACATCATCGATCTGACGATGCGCGCCATTCAGGACACGCGTGAACAGAACGACCGCAAGTACGCCACGAAGAAGGACAAGCTCACCCGCGGCGACGAACTGCCCCCGGGCGTGCTCAAGATGGTCAAGGTGTACATCGCCGAACGCCGTCGTCTGCAGCCTGGCGACAAGATGGCCGGCCGTCACGGTAACAAGGGTGTGGTCTCCAAGATCTGCCCGGTTGAAGACATGCCGTACATGGCCGACGGTCGTCCCGCCGACATCGTTCTGAACCCGCTCGGCGTGCCGTCCCGTATGAACATCGGTCAGGTGCTTGAAGTGCATCTCGGCTGGGCTGCCAAGGGTCTCGGCTGGCGCATTGAGGAAATGCTCAAGACCGAACAGGTCCGCCAGATCCGCGCCTTCCTGAACGAGGTGTACAACCGCACGGGCAAGAAGGAAGATCTCGACAGCCTTACCGACGACGAGCTGATGGCCATGGCGCGCAATCTGCGCAATGGCGTTCCGTTTGCCACGCCGGTGTTCGACGGTGCCACGGAAGAACAGGTCCGCATGATGCTCGACCTCGCCTTCCCGGACGACGAAGCCGCCCGTCTGCAGCTCACGCCCGCCAAGACGCAGGCCCGCCTCTATGACGGCCGCACCGGTGAAGCGTTCGAGCGCCCCGTCACGGTTGGCTTCATGCACTATCTGAAGCTGCACCACCTGGTCGACGACAAGATGCATGCCCGTTCCACGGGTCCGTACTCCCTCGTCACCCAGCAGCCGCTCGGCGGCAAGGCGCAGTTCGGCGGCCAGCGCTTCGGCGAAATGGAAGTCTGGGCCCTCGAAGCCTACGGCGCCTCCTACGTGCTGCAGGAAATGCTTACTGTCAAGTCTGACGACGTTAACGGTCGTACCAAGGTTTACGAAAACATCGTCAAGGGTGACCACAAGATTGAAGCGGGCATGCCCGAATCCTTCAACGTGTTGGTCAAGGAAATCCGGTCGTTGGGTATCGACATCGACCTCGTCAAGAACTAAGGGGAAATTAAGCGATGAGAATGCCGCTTAACGATATCTTCAACCAGGTCCAGTCGGAAGATCATTTCGACGCGATCCGCATCGGACTTGCCAGTCCCGAAAAGATCCACTCCTGGTCCTACGGTGAAGTCAAGAAGCCTGAGACGATTAACTATCGTACCCAGAAGCCGGAACGCGACGGTCTTTTCTGTGCCAAGATCTTTGGCCCGGTGAAGGATTATGAGTGCCTTTGCGGCAAGTACAAGCGCCTCAAGAATCGCGGCGTGATCTGCGAAAAGTGTGGCGTTGAAGTCACGCTCGCCAAGGTTCGCCGCGAACGCATGGGTCACATCGACCTCGCCAGCCCTGTCGCTCACATCTGGTTCCTCAAGAGCCTTCCGAGCCGTATGGGCATGGTGCTCGACATCCCGCTGCGCGACATCGAGCGCGTGCTGTACTTCGAAGCCTACATCGTCGTTGATCCGGGCCTTTCCACGCTCGAGCGTGGCCAGCTGCTCAGCGAAGAGGACTTCATTGCCGCCACGACCGAATTCGGTGACGACTTCGTCGCCATGATGGGCGCTGAAGCCATCGGCGAGCTCCTGCGCACGATCGACATCGATCAGGAAGTCGAACGTCTGCGCACCGAGCTCCGCGAGACGAGCTCCGAAGCCAAGATCAAGAAGTTCGCCAAGCGCCTCAAGGTGCTTGAAGGCTTCCAGCGCTCCGGCATCAAGCCCGAATGGATGATCATGACGGTCCTCCCGGTTCTTCCGCCGGACCTGCGTCCGCTCGTCGCCCTTGACGGCGGCCGCTTCGCGACGTCCGACCTGAACGACCTGTACCGCCGCGTCATCAACCGTAACAACCGTCTGAAGCGCCTCCTCGAGATCAAGGCTCCGGACATCATCGTGCGCAACGAAAAGCGCATGTTGCAGGAAGCCGTCGACTCTCTGCTCGACAACGGCCGCCGCGGCAAGGCGATGACCGGTGCCAACAAGCGCCCGCTCAAGTCCCTCGCCGACATGATCAAGGGCAAGAGCGGCCGCTTCCGTCAGAACCTGCTCGGCAAGCGCGTGGACTACTCCGGCCGTTCCGTTATTACGGTGGGTCCTGAACTCCGTCTGCACCAGTGCGGTCTGCCGAAGCTCATGGCTCTCGAGCTCTTCAAGCCGTTCATCTTCAACAAGCTCGTGCTCCGCGGTCTCGCCGTGACGCCGAAGGCTGCCAAGAAGATGGTTGAGAACCAGGATCCTGTCGTCTGGGACATCCTCGAAGAGGTGATCTACGAACACCCGGTCATGCTCAACCGTGCTCCGACGCTGCACCGTCTCGGCATTCAGGCGTTCGAGCCCAAGCTGATCGAAGGCAAGGCCCTCCAGCTGCATCCGCTCGTCTGCGCCGCCTTCAATGCCGACTTCGACGGTGACCAGATGGCCGTTCACGTGCCGCTCTCGCTCGAAGCCCAGCTTGAAGCCCGCTCGCTGATGATGGCCTCCAACAACGTCCTGTTCCCGGCCAACGGCGATCCGTCGATCGTGCCGTCTCAGGACATGGTGCTCGGTCTCTACTACGCTACGCGTGAAAAGATCAACGGCAAGGGCGAGGGCATGTTCTTTGCCGACGTCGCCGAAGTTCAGCGCGCCTGGGACAACAAGGTTGTCGAACTCCAGACCCGCTGCACGGTCCGTATCCGCGAATACGACGTCAACAAGGAAACGGGTGAAAAGACCCCGCGCATGGTTCGTTACGAAACCACCGTCGGACGCGCTCTCCTCTCCGAAATCCTGCCGGAAGGCATGAGCTTCAAGGAACTCAACATCACCTTGAAGAAGAAGGAGATCGCCAAGCTGATCAACCGCTGCTTCCGCAAGTGCGGCCTGCGCGCGACGGTCATGTTCGCCGACAAGCTCAAGGACAACGGCTACCGTCTGTCGACGCGCGCCGGCATCTCCATCTGCGTGGGTGACATGGCCGTCCCCGCTCAGAAGGAAAAGCTCGTCCATGACGCCGAACAGGAAGTCAAGGAAATCGAAGCCCAGTACACGTCCGGTCTCGTGACCCAGGGTGAACGCTACAACAAGGTGGTGGACATCTGGGGCCGCACGGCCGACCAGGTGGGCAAGGTGATGATGACCGAGCTCTCCACCGAACCGACGATCGACCGTCACGGCAAGAAGGTTCGTCAGGAATCGTTCAACAGCGTCTACATGATGGCCGACTCCGGTGCTCGTGGTTCCGCAGCCCAGATTCGCCAGCTCGCCGGCATGCGCGGCCTGATGGCCAAGCCGGACGGCTCCATTATTGAAACGCCGATTACCGCGAACTTCCGTGAAGGCTTGAACGTTCTGCAGTACTTCATTTCGACCCACGGTGCCCGTAAGGGTCTGGCCGACACGGCTCTGAAGACCGCTAACTCCGGTTACCTGACGCGTCGTCTCGTCGACGTGACGCAGGACCTCGTGGTGACGGAAGACGACTGCGGCACGACCAACGGCGTTGAAATGCGCGCTCTGGTCGAAGGCGGTGAAGTCATTCAGGCTCTCCGTGACCGCGTCCTCGGCCGCGTGACCGCCACCGACGTCGTCAACCCCGACGACGGCGAAGTGGTCATTGCCGCCGGCACGCTGATCGACGAAGACTGCTGCGATCTGATCGAAAAGCTCGCGATCGACATGGTCAAGGTCCGTACGCCGCTCACCTGCGAAACGCGCTACGGCCTTTGCGCCAAGTGCTACGGCCGCGACCTCGGCCGCGGCTCGATCGTCAATGCCGGTGAATCCGTCGGCGTGATCGCCGCCCAGTCCATCGGTGAACCGGGTACCCAGCTGACGATGCGTACGTTCCATATCGGTGGTGCCGCTTCCCGTGCCGCCGTGGCCTCCAGCGTCGAAGCCAAGTCCTCCGGTGTCGTGAGCTACTCCCCGGCCATGCGCTACGTCCGCTCCGCCAAGGGCGAACTGGTCGTCATTTCCCGTTCCGGCGAAATCGTCATTACGGAAAACGGCCGCGAACGCGAACGCCACAAGGTTCCGTACGGCGCCACGTTGCTCGTGATGCCCGACCAGGAAATCAAGGCCGGCCAGATGCTCGCCAACTGGGATCCGATGACGCGTCCGATTATCACGGAATACGCCGGTACGATTAAGTTCGAAAACGTCGTTGAAAACGTGACCGTGATGAATCAGGTCGACGAAGTGACGGGCCTTTCCAGCCTCGTCGTCATTGACCCGAAGCGCTCCACCACGACCGCCAAGGGCAAGGGCAAGTCCCAGAACGCCGGCATCCTGCGTCCGTTGGTTCACCTCATTGACGAAAACGGCAATGAAGTGAAGATCCCGGGCACGGACCATGCCGTGACGATTCAGCTGCCTGTCGGCGCCTTCGTGGTTGTCCGTGACGGCCAGCAGATCGGCATGGGTGAGGTTCTCGCCCGCATCCCGGTCGAATCGCAGAAGACCCGAGACATTACCGGCGGTCTGCCGCGCGTTGCCGAGCTGTTTGAAGCCCGCCGTCCGAAAGATGCCGCAATTATTTCCGACATTGACGGTATGGTTGAATTCGGCAAGGACTACAAGGCTAAACAGCGGATTACGGTTGTACCGCAGAAAGGCGAACCGATTGAATATCTGATTCCGAAAGGCCGCCATCTGGTGGTTCAGGACGGCGATATTGTCAAGAAAGGCGATATGCTGGTTGAAGGTACTCCGGCGCCGCATGATATTCTGCGTGTTCTCGGGGTTGAGAAACTGGCCGAATATCTGGTTAAGGAAGTTCAGGACGTTTACCGTCTGCAAGGCGTTAAGATTAACGATAAGCATATTGAAGTTATCGTTTCGCAGATGCTGCGCAAGGTTGAAGTCACCGTTCCGGGAGATACGACTTTCCTGATCGGCGAGCAGGTTGACCGTGACGTGTTTGAGGCCGAAAATGCCAAAGTTATTGCCGAGAACGGAACACCGGCTCAGGCCGATCCGATCCTGCTCGGTATTACCAAGGCTTCGTTGCAGACCAAGTCCTTCATTTCAGCCGCATCGTTCCAGGAGACGACCCGTGTTCTGACCGAAGCTGCGGTTGAGGGCAAGGTTGACAAACTGAGTGGTCTGAAAGAGAACGTTATTGTCGGTCGTTTGATTCCGGCCGGTACCGGTACGGTTCTGCGGGCACTGAAGAAGGTTGCCGCCCAGAACGACAAGGAAATTCTGTCGCTCAAGGAAGAGGCAGCTCAGGCTCAGTTGGAACAGCATGCCGCTGTTGCCGCAACTGGCACTGACGAATCTTCTGCCGAATAGGGGTCAAACCTTATTTAACAAAAAGGGCTCTGATTTTTTCAGAGCCCTTTTTGTTTGCCGAGTGAGAAAACGGTATATGGACAAAATTTGTTCTTGATTATCAGAATTTAACCGACTATAGTTATCTTAATTCAAAATTATTTAGATGCTATTGGGATATTCACCGCGTTACGGCGGTTTATTATATATTATTAACGTTTTAAAATTTTTTTTTAGTTATGAATGCTAAAGAATTTTTGGGAGGCCTTCTCGAGGAGAATAAGCCTCAGGTGGTAAGTTTTCAGAACGGTGCTTACGTTCAGGTTATTAATCTTGAAGCCGAAGAAGTTGCCGAGTACATTCGCGGTTTGACGAAGTATCAGCGTCTGTTGCTGCGAACGCGTATCAGCCGTCATCAAATGGCTGCCGGTTATGAAGCTTCGCATTTGGAAGGAATCGGCAAGCAGGATATTCAGCGAAGAATTCTGCTGTCGGAGTTTTGGAAAATGTTGGTCAAAGTCGCAGCACCATGTTTTAAGTAAAGCTTAAGCCAGAAAAAAGCATTACAAGCCCTGTGAGATTTTCTCACAGGGTTTTTTGTATAGGGAATTTCAGCCGAAAATTTTTGCTGCTTTATAAAATGGCTTGTTTTTTGACGGCGGAAAAAGTAAAGTAATGACAGTTTAACAAAAGGAGATAAGAAGATGAAAAAACTGATTATGTCTGTTGCGGCACTTTCTTTGCTGGCGGCTTGCGCAACTGATCCCTATACCGGGGAGAGCAAGGTTTCCAAAACAGCGTGGGGAACCGGTATCGGAGCGGTTTCATGCAAGACTTTGGGCGGAAGGAAAATGTTATTCTTACCGGATTGGAACGGATGAGCAGAAATCGGTGTTTGACCGGAAGTTTCGGTATCATCTGGGGGAAGCGCTGGATGTAGAGGCGATGCGCCGGGCAGCACAGGATCTGGTGGGAACCCATGATTTTAAAACGTTTTGTGGCAATCCGAAGATGAAGAAATCTACGGTGCGGACGATTACGGATATAGTGATTGAAGAGTCGGAGCATGAGATACGGATTGTGTATACGGGAAATGGTTTTCTTCAGTATATGGTTAGAATCTTAACCGGAACTTTGATTGAGGTTGGGCAGCATAGGAGGGATGCGGACAGTATGCCGGAGCTGCTTGAGAGGATGGAGCGGAAGTTTGCGGGCGTTACGGCGCCGGCAGAGGGGCTGTGTCTTGAACGCGTATTCTA
>ERZ827088.3628-NODE-3628-length-13927-cov-3.593281_pt1 | contig 13927 bp, 8 predicted proteins | sample MGYA00519922_ERZ827088 | MGnify/ENA primary metagenome ERZ827088 (study PRJEB31778, sample SAMEA3449254) | human gut metagenome | biome: human gut; feature: human-associated habitat; material: faeces | place: United Kingdom | collected 2010/2012 ... | reverse complement strand
GACATACCCATACTCAATACATGTTTGCAGCGCACCGACAAAGCCGAAAATCGGGTGCGGGATGTCCTTCATATCCTCCGGCACGGGCTGTGGCTTTGACGCCTCAAAAAAGCGCTCGAAGTTTGCCCCGTTCGGAATAAACTCCGCCTCCGGCTGCGCGGATTTCAAGCGCTCGGCTAAAGATGCCGCCGTTGCAAACGTCATGTCTGTCTTTGCCGCCAGCTCCAGCTCCATCGCGTCGACCAGCGCCGGATTCATCAGCCCGCCGTATGCCGAGTGCCGGTCCACGCAGTCATAGACCAGAGCTTCGTGCGCAATCAGGTCCACACAGTCGACCGTCACCGGAGAGTAGACCCACAGAAGCGGCTTGGAAAAGCCGTGCTCTTTCATCTTCTCGCACACGAAACGCGCAATGCGCTTCTGGTTGATGCGGTTGATGGCGCGGCACTTGTAGAAAAACGGCAGCACCGGCGGCAGCCGATAGACCGTGATATTGTCCCGGACTTTTTCGCCGGGTTCCTTCCACGCCGTCATAAGCGGCTTCGTGCTCTTATCGCGCAGCGGCGCGATGATCGTCGCCGAGGGGTCAAAGTATAAAATCTCCGCGTCCGGCATCCGGCTCATGACCTGCTGCTTGCGGGTCGGAATCGGGTACCACGGGGACGTTGCCAGACAAACAATCTGCTTCATATCGGTTCCTCCAGAAGCTCCTTCGCAATTTCTTCATTCTGCGCGGCAAGCGCGCGCAATCTGTCGACGCTGTATTCACTGCGCTCGGTGAGCGCCCCGTCAATGAGCGCGCAGAGGTTTTCTGCCGTCACGTCCTCAAAATACACGCAGTGCTTCTGTCCGATGTAGTGCATGAAACCCGTAACCTTCGGGTCGTAGGACACGGCGACGAGCGGCGCTGCGACGCTGGACGCAAAAATCAGCGCGTGCAGGCGCATGGACACAACGACCTGCATTTTTTTCATCATACCAATGTGTGATAGGAAAACCATAGGGATATCCCGTATCACTGATTAAAGATAATACGCCATGAGGTTCATTGGTAAGTATCTCTATACATTTTTCTTGGCTTAATTGTTGTTTGAATCTTCTCATCTTCTTAAACATATTTCCCTCCATTTCCCCGCGCCTAAAGTCGCGCGGACACAAATACTTTATTAATAAATTCTTTTCCCACGCCTTATGTGTTACCATGAAAAAAAGGTGGTACACGACAGAGCACGTGAAGAGAATGTAGTTTGGGCATTCATCAAACTGATTTTTTTTGCCTCATTCTACTATCTTTTTGGGTTTTTGACAATATGAATTGACCACTATATTCCGTTAAAATAATGGAAACAAAGATCAAAAGTCCTCCTAAAATCATAATTGGACTTTTCTCTTCATGCAACAATAAGAATCCAAATACATTCGCAAATAAGGATTCTGTACATAAAAGAACACTCGCACTTGATGCATCTGTATATTTTTGTGCCAAAGTCTGAAGTTGAAATGCCAAGAACGTTGCTACTATGATCATATAAGCACAACTCATGTACGCATGTGCAGTGATTGTTTGTGGTATCGTTTCTAAACTTAAGGCTAGTGGAATCGAAAGGATAGCCGCAACACTCATTTGTACAGCATTGATCGCAATTGAATTCGAATTTTCTGTCGCATACTCTAAAGATATGATGTGACACGCAAAGAAGAAGGCACATGCTAAAGATAGACTATCGCCAAAACTAAATGAGAAATACCCTTTAGATAAGCTTAGACAGGCAATTCCTGCAAGACAAACAACACTTGCCGCAAGTTGACGATTGCTCGGTTTATTTTTCCATAATAGCCATACAATATAGGGTACAAGAACGACGTTGACAGCTGTTAAAAAGGCATTTTGACCTGTATTCGTTAAGAATAAGCCAAAGGTTTGAAACGCAAAAGCAAAGTACATTAAAACACCTGAAATACTTCCACGAAATAAGGCTTCCCTAGAAATCTTTGCACGACTGACTAAACATACAATAATACTAACGATGCTAGCGCCAATAAAACGAATCATTAAAACAGTAAAAGGATCAAATGTTTGCAAAGCTGCATCGGTCGCAATAAAACCGCCACCCCAAATGGCCGCAACCAAAAGGCATACTAAATTAGCTTGTTGTTTACTCATGCTTTTTCCTCATCAAATAAAGAGGGTTGTTCAAAATCATCTTGTTTGACCCAAGAACCATCCGTAATATTTTCAAGTGGTGAGACCCACTCAAACTTGTCTACTTTGCCTAGTGGTGAAGAGAATGTGGATTGGGCATTCATCAAACTGATTTCTTTGGCCTCAAAGCGCATAATATCTTCTGCATAAATTTCAAATGGTGTATTTAAATCAACCATATGTACATTTAATATCACATTCGGATTGGACTTCACTAACTTACAAATACGATTTCCTTTCGCCGGACGATTTAATGCCGCAATCTCCGTTTGTTTCATACGCTTTAAAGAAAGGGTTGTCGTAGAAACTAAGACTTGTTCCTCACGATTTTGACTAACACAAATAGAAGCTATGCAATCATCCTTTGATAGATTCATCGCCTTCACACCTTTGGATTTATTTGAAACCAACGGAATTTGTTCAACCGGATACATCAAGCCATAGCCTTGTTCACTTACCAGAATGACGTGATCATCTGGTTTATAAGATAAAGATACATTAATCATTTCGTCCATAGCCCCAATCTTCATACATGCCATTGTTTTATTAGAACGTGAAACTTCAAATTCTTTTAATTCGGTACGCTTGATCATACCATGACGACTTGCACTTATAACATGAACTCCTGTTTTAAAGGAATCCAATACATAGGCTGCGATAATTTTTTCACTTGAATCCATCTTAATATAATTTGAGATATGACCACCCAAATCTTTCCATTTTGCCTCTTCAATCTGATAAACCGGAATATATCCATATGTACCACGGTTTGTGAAGAAAACTAATGTCTGCAATGTATGACTCGCTCCGTAACAAACTAATGAATCTGTATCTTTTCGTTGTGTCATGGATTCACTAGAAGCATTATAGCTTCGCATAGATACACGCTTGATATAGCCATCACGCGTAATTGTGATCATACATTCTTCTTTGGAGATCATAGCCTTTTCATCAATTACGATTTCTTTCACTTCATGTACAATATCCGAAAGACGAGGTGTATTAAATTCTTCATTCACCTTTTCTAATTCTTCCACCATGACTTTATGAAGTTCATTCTTATTTGAAATGATTTTTTCTAATTGGACAATGTCACATTGTAGTTGTTTAAATTCTGCCTTTAATTCTTTAACATCTGTATTTGTTAAACGATATAAGCGCATTACGACAATAGCTTCTGCTTGTTTTTCTGTAAAGTCAAAACGTTCAATCAAATTCTTTTTGGCGTGGGCCTTATCTTTTGATTTACGAATGATACGAATGATCTCATCCATTACACTTACAGCTTTGATCAAGCCTTCTAATATGTGTGCACGATCTTTTTTAGAGGCTAAATCATATTTACTTCTACGAATCACTACATCTTCTCTGTGGTTGATAAAGGCATCTAACATCATGGCTAATGACATTTGTACGGGTGCCTTGTTCACAATCGCAATGACGTTGTAATTGTATGATATTTGAAGATCTGTATTTTTATATAAATAGTTTAAGATCTGTTCATCATTACTATCTTTTTTAAGATCCACGACAATTCTTAATCCCGTACGATCACTTTCGTCACGCACATCTAAAATGCCATCGATTTTTTTATTTAAACGAATCTCATCAATTTTCTTTACCAAGTTCGACTTGATTACTTCATAAGGAATCTCATGAATCACAATTTGTTTAATTGTACGTGTTGGTACAATTTCCACTTTAGAACGAATTAAAATACGTCCACGACCTGTTTTAAAGGCTTGTTTGATTCCGTCAAGTCCCATCACGATGCCGCCTGTAGGAAAGTCAGGACCTTTCACAAACTGCATCAATTCTTCTAATGAACAATCGGGGTGTGAAATACGATAAATACTTGCTTGTACAACCTCATTTAAATTGTGAGGTGGAATATTTGTGGCATATCCAGCTGCAATACCTGTAATACCATTGACTAATAAGTTAGGAAAGCGTGCTGGAAGTACAGTTGGTTCCATCTTCTCATCGGAAAAGTTGGGTGCCCATTCCACTGTATCTTTATCAATGTCCTGCAACAAAAAATCACTAATTTTGGCTAAACGCGCTTCTGTATAACGCATCGCAGCCGCCGGATCGTCATCGATAGATCCATTGTTTCCTTGCATGTCAATTAAAGGATTAGTAATCTTCCAATTTTGTGACATACGAACCATCGCATCATATACAGAGCTATCCCCATGAGGGTGATAGTTACCAATGACGTTACCGACTGTTTTTGCGGATTTATGATATGGCTTGTTGTAAGTATTCCCATCTTCATACATCGCATATAAAATACGTCTTTGTACTGGCTTTAAGCCATCTCTTGCATCTGGTAAAGCACGCTCTTGAATAATATATTTAGAATACCTGGCGAAACGATCGGCCATGATATCTTCTAAAGAATTCTTTAAAACATTATGTTTTACTTCTTTTTCTTTCACGCATTTACCTCCTTATAATCATCTTCTAGAGTAAATACAACATTGTCTTCGATCCAATTACGGCGAAGCTCTGCCTTATCTCCCATTAATTCAGTCACTCTTTTTTCAGCCATCATCGCATTTTCAATGGTCACACAAAGTAAAGTTCTTGATTCAGGATTCATTGTGGTATCCCAAAGCTGAGTGGCATTCATTTCACCAAGACCTTTATATCGTGTAATGGTGTAACCATTTTTTAATTCATTTTTTTTCTCATCTAATTCTTCATTTGTATATAAATAGTATTCTTTACCCGCCTTGGCAATCCGATATAGTGGTGGCAAGGCAATATACAACATTTCATGCGTAATTAAATCACGCATATAACGATAGAAGAATGTCAATAATAAGTTTTGAATGTGAGCTCCATCATCATCGGCATCGGTCATGATAATGACTTTATAGTAGTTTGAATCTTCAGCCGTAAAATTTGCACCTACACCAGCACCTAAAGCATGAATAATGGTATTTAATTCTTCATTCTTTTCGATAGCTTCAAGACTTGCCTTTTCTGTATTCAATACTTTACCACGCAAAGGAAGAATCGCTTGGTATTTTGAATCACGGCCCTGTTTTGCAGAACCACCCGCAGAATCTCCTTCGACTAGATATAATTCTTTTCTTCTGGCATCCTTACTTTGAGCCGATGCCAACTTTCCAGATAACACTCTTTCCGAACGATTTTTTCCTTTTCCATTACGAATATCGGCACGTGCTTTTCTTGCGGCATTACGAGCTTGAGCTGCCTTGATGATCTTACGTACTAGAGCATTGGCAACCTCTTTATTTTCTTCCAAGAAGTAACGAAGGTTTTCCGACACCACCGTTTCTGTTGCTGGCTTAGCTTCTGGAGTACCTAACTTTTCTTTGGTTTGCCCTTCAAATTGTAGATAATCTTCTGGAATTGTCAGATTGATGACTAATGTCAAACCTTCTCTGACATCATTCCCTTCAAATCCTTTATCTTTTTCTTTTAAGAAACCATTCTTACGAGCATATTCATTAAAGACTTTCGTAAAAGCTTGTTTCGCACCTGTTTCATGAGATCCGCCATCACGCGTACGAACCATGTTTGTGAATGAGAAAATGTTCTCTTGATATTCATCTGTATATTGGAAACATCCTTCTACAATGATCTGGTTACTTTCACCTCTAAAACTAATTGGATCATGCATTGGTGTATGATCTTGATTTACTTCTTCAATAAAGGCTTTTAATCCATCTTCATATTGGTAAACGACTTCTCTTTCCTCTTTTCGCTTATCGCGTACAATCATTTTTAACCCTTTTAATAAGAAAGCATCTTCTTGGGCTCGTTCACAAATGGTTGAATATGAAAAGTGAACCGATTTAAAAATAGATGGATCCGGTTTAAAGGAAACAATACTTCCGGTATGATTGGTTTTTCCTACTTTTTCAAGTTTTCCAATCTTACTTCCCCCGTTTTCAAAAGTCATACTCCATACATCTTTTCCATCATGTACCATAACTTTGCACCATGTACAAAGAGCGTTCACAACACTTGCACCTACACCATGCAAACCTCCAGCACTTGTATAGCCTCCATGACTTGTAAATTTACCACCAGCATGCAGAATGGTAAAAATAACTTGAAGTGTACTCACCCCTGATTTATGTTTTCCAACAGGCATTCCACGCCCGTGGTCTTCTACTGTAACACTGCCATCTTTTTCTAGTATAATTGTGATTTCATCGCCATAGCCATTTAAAGCTTCATCAATCGCATTATCGACAATTTCCCATACTAGATGATGCAGACCTTTTGAATCGGTAGATCCAATATACATTCCTGGACGCTTTCTTACGGCATCCAAACCTTCTAAAATAACGATACTACTTTCATCATATTGTTGTTTTGGCATACTATCCCTACTTTCCAACGTAATTTTTATTATATCAACAAATCAAAAAAAGTGCACATAAATTCCGTCAAATCCATCTCATTATACGCGCCGTATAGACACTATACATGTACATTTCAGGCATTTAACATACCTCATACTTAAACTATTTCAAGAGTTCCCATCATACTTTCTTGATTATACCTAAATTCATTAAAGTGAGTTTCAATGCTCATTTATGAATATATATTTTAAATCCACACTATTTATGTCAAATTATTAATTTTTCCATACAATTCTCGACTAAGTGGATCAAAACTGCTAAAATAAATTTCGAGGTGGAAGAGATGAAAACTATTTTATGTATTTTTTTAGGTTACTTATTAGGATCTTTACCCTTCGCATTGATCATTGGTAAAGTTTTCTATCATACAGACATTCGCCAATATGGCTCAGGAAATCTAGGTGGAACGAACGCAGGAAGAGTTCTTGGAAAAAGAGCGGGAATTTCTGTCATTGTGTTTGATGTATTAAAAGTTGTTCTTGCGATTGCGATCGCAACACTAGTATCGAAAGTGGCTGGTATCTGGACAGGACTTGCCTGCTGCATCGGACATTGTTATCCAGTCTTCGCAAAATTCCATGGAGGAAAAGCTGTTAGTACAATGTTCGGCTTCTTGTTTTCTACAAGCATCTTCTTATTTCAAGACGCAAGCTACTTACTTGTACCATTTGGCATGTTTCTAGTTGTCCTATATCTATTTAAATATGTATCTTTGGCCAGTATGTGTGCAGCCATCGCAAGCAGCTTATATATTACGGCATTGATGCTAGGATTCAACGTGGAAAGTATTTCAGTTATTGTCGCAAGCTGGCTAATGACAGTTCTTGTGATTTACAGACATCGTACAAACATTGAAAAAATCAAAAAGGGTACAGAAAATACAATTTCATGGTTATAGAAAGTTTTTTAAGAAACTTTCTTTTTTTTATGTCTTTTTCACATTAGAATCGTATCATAGTATGTATGAACTATTTATACTACGAATACAAATCCAGTACTGTTTGCACTGTTAAAGAAGATGAAAAGTTATACTACAAGAGTTTAAGCACGCAAAATTATTTAAACGAAAAATGCTTATTAAATGGATCCACCCTTAAAGGAAGACAAGAAGCCTTTGTGTATCAAATGAAAGTTAAAAAATATATTCCTGTTGTTGTATCCATTTCAAGAAAGGAGATCTACTTTCCCAACAAATCGAAAAAAGCACATGACTGTATCTGGATCAATTATGCCAATATTAAAGACGTCACTTACTTTGAGTCCACTTGCACAATCACATTTCATGATGGTTCCAAACTCGATTGTGAGCATCCCAAACGAATTCAACAAACGCTAAAACAAATTTTCCGCTACCTAAATAAAAATACACCGGATTAACCGGTGTATTAGTGGCAACCTCCACCACATGATGAACAATCATGTGAGCAACTTGATTGTTGCATTTGTTCTTCATGACGAAGTGTATTTACGCCAAGACCCTCAATACATACTCTGGCATTATCGGCTAAATTCGATACTTCCACAATTGTACATGCTGGGAATGGTTCATCGACAAAGTTTTTGAATGTATTCAAGAATGCTTCTTTATCCTCGATATTCTTTAAATACACAGTGAACTTCACAACATGGTGAAGCTGTAAACCATAGTTTGATAAAACATCAATCACCTTATTGATAGCTGTAATTGTCTGTTCCTGAATGCTTTCACCAAGTCCAGTCTGACCACTTAAATAAAAGAAGTCTCCTAATTGAACCATATTTGAAACACAAGATGTTCCCTCTTGTTTTCCTGCTGATTTTAAAAATATATTCATAGTACTAAATTCCTTTCTTCTCCTATTATATAGAATCTACGCCATCTTCTAAAGTGTTTTGCACTAAAATTTCTCTAGGCTTACTTCCTCTTGCAGGACCAATGATACCATTTGCCTCTAAAACATCCATCAATCTTGCCGCTCTAGAATAACCCACAGAGAACTTTCTTTGAATCAAAGACGTACTTGCCTTTCTAGATGCAATCACAAAACGCTTCACTTCCTCATACAAAGGATCGGCCGTAACATTTCCCGCTTCATTTCCTTGATTTTGTAAATCTTTTAATTGAATAAAGGCATCATCATATTTTGGTCTTGCCTGCGATTTCACAAATGCACAAATGTTATTAACTTCTTCATCCTTAATAAAGACACCCTGGATACGACGAGGACTCGTCTCACCATTTGGTAAATACAACATATCTCCATTTCCTAGTAAACGCTCTGCTCCAGCTTGATCCAAAATCGTTCTTGAATCGACAGCTTGTGATACCGCAAACGCAATACGACTTGGAATATTTGCCTTAATAACACCTGTAATGACATCCACACTCGGTCTTTGTGTGGCAACAATCAAATGAATACCTGCGGCACGAGCAAGTTGTGTAATTCTTTGAATACTTGCTTCAACTTCTTTAGCTGCCACCAACATCAAGTCGGCTAACTCATCAATAATAATCACAATACGAGGCAATACTTTTAAATGATCATTCTCATGATTTTTGACATACTCATTATATGCCGTAATATTACGAACACCTAATTCACCAAACAAGTCATAACGACGGTCCATCATTTCTACAATGACCTTTAATGCCTTATTGGCAAGATCACCATCCGTAATCACTGGTGATAATAAATGTGGTACATCATTATATGGAGTAAACTCTACTTTTTTAGGATCAATCAAAACTAATTTTACTTCATCTGGCTTTGTTCGCATTAAAATAGAAGAAATAATCGCATTGACACAAACCGATTTACCACTACCCGTAGCTCCTGCAATCAATAAGTGTGGCATACGATTTAATTCCCCATAGACATTATTTCCCATTAAGTCTTTTCCTAAACAGAAAAGTAACTTTTTATCTTTCATCGAATCCGGTATTGTACGCATCAAATCCTTCATCTGAACACTTGTCTTTTCAACGTTTGGAATTTCGATTCCAACACTTGCCTTACCCGGGATTGGTGCTTCAATACGAATATCCTTAGCCGCAAGCCCCATCTTGATATCATTTTGTAAGTTACTGATTTTATTCACACGAACACCAAGTTCTGGCTTGATTTCAAATTTTGTGACACTTGGACCAATATGAATCTGTACAAGCTTAGCCTCCACACCAAATTCATGTAAGATCTCAATCAGTTTTTCACCTTTTTCCTTCGCTGTAGTCACATTCGCGTTGGATCTTGATTTTCTTTCCATATCCTCTAAAACATTTAATTTTGGAAGCTTATAGTTTTTAAAACCTGAATTTTCATCCGCAACATAATGTTTAGGTTCAACCCTTTCTACAATACCCTCATTGACAACAGGAACTTCTTTTTTGGTCTCTTCAGGACTCGGTTCATCATCCACATCCACCATAAAGCTTGGCTTTCTAGGTTCTAAATCACCAATAATCAAAGGCTCATCCATTTCTTTTTCTTCATTCACAGCATCTGGTTGTAATGGTTTTACAGGATCGGCATTAATAATTTGAAAACTCGATTCATTTGTATCTACATCTTCAAAAATAAAGTTTTTACGATCAATCGAAACAGGTGTTTCCTTGATTGGAGCACTCTTCATTACTTTTTTAGGTTTTCTTTCAAAACCTACAATTTTTTCATAACCAAGCATTAAGATAGCTAGCACAAAAAACAGTAGTACCATGACATAGGTTCCAGAATAATCGAATAATGACTGAAAAAGACATAGCAACAAAGCTCCTGTTAATCCAGAATATATTTTCAAATGACCTGTAATAATATTACCGGCATTTTCCATAATATATTTTAAGCCATAGCTACCTGGGTGTGGTTTAAACTCTATAATTGAAGAAATCAAACTTAAGCCAAGTGCCAAAAATAAGATTCCAAACATATAACGCTTACGAATCACAGGCTGTTCCTTATGGAAAATAAGAACGGCACACAAGGTAGCATTCAAAATAAATAATCCATTTGTTAAAGCTCCAAATAAGAATTCAAAGAAATGTTTTAAAAAAGCTCCTACAATGCCAAATTCTAAAACGACAATAAAACTAATACATATCATACAAATAAGGAAACACAAACGAAATAAGTTTGAGTGCAACCAAGACGTTTGTGTTTTCTTTTTCGTAGATTTTCTTCGTGTTGTTTTTTTTCTGGCTTTTGCCATACTTACCCCACTTTCTACTTATTTAAGTTTATTTCTAAAATAACCGGTAAAATCATCGGTCTTTTTGCGGTTTGTTTATAAAGATATTTAGAAACCTTATCACGAATCAAGTTCCGCGTTTCTAAATTGTCATACGTTTTATTTTCAACCGCCTCGTTGATCGTATCTTCCATAATTTTAGCTACATCACCCGTGATGTATTCTGCATCACGCAAATAAATCAATCCACGACTTTGTACATCTGGACCATTAATGATTTTCTTTGTCTTTGCGTTGATACCAATTGCTAAAATCATGACACCATCCGTACTCAAAGTTTCACGATCTTTTAATACGACACCCGCCATATCCCAGTTTTCTTTTCCATCGATCATTGTTTCATGGAGCTCTAATTCTATTGCGCAAGAAACCAATTTACGATTTTCAAAAGTGGCAACCTGTCCATTATCTAAAATGATAATGCGGCTTGGATCATATCCCATTTCACCCGCAATCTGTGAATTCATGTGCAACAAACGATATTCCCCTTTGATTGGAATATAGTATTTTGGTTTTGTAAGGAAGATCATCATTTTCAAATCCTCTTTACTAGGGTGCATACTCAAAACATTCTTATCTAAGACGATGATTTCACCCTCTTTTTTGTACATGTCATTTTCCATGCTCTTGAATTCATTTTCAACACCAGGTACAACTGGACTTGCGACCACAATGACATCATCCTGATCAAACACAATAGATTCTAATTCATTGTTGGCAATGTTGTTGATAGTTTTGAATAAAGATTTACCTTGCCCTGAAATGATTACGACAACATCTTTCATTGAGTTATCAAAATCAGCTGGATCAATCACTAAAGAAGGATCCATCTCATACCCAATTTCTTTTAATCGTCCTACTAAATCACGTAATTCTTTTGAATAGAATACCATCTTACGACGACTTGCCATACAACAATCAATGATTTCCTGAATACGATATACACTTTGTGTATACACACTCACAAAGACACGCTTATTTTCATGTGTTTCTAAAACCTGTAAAAGCTTAGGGGAAATACGATGACTCGGAGAAGTGTGTCCACTTCTTTCTGCCCCTTTACTTTCCTGCAACAAAACCAATACACCTTCGTTACCAAGTTCTGAAATCGTTGTGAAATCAGCACGATATGCATCATCTAAATCATCATAATCTTCAATAAATTCACCAGAATATACAATATAGCCTTGATTTGTACCAATCGCTAAACCAAATGTTCCTGGATACGCATGCGTAATTGGGAAGAAAACAACTCTTCTTTTGCCGATACGCTTTTTGTCATTACGCTTTACAGAATGTACACGCACACCTGTAATATGTTCCTGACGAATCATTTTCTGTACTTCTTTTACAGCTAATGGAGCGGTATAAACATCACAAGGGACTTGTTTTAATAAATATGGTAAAGCTCCCATTACGTCATCATGACCATGCGTAATAAAAATACCCACAACACGATTTTTATTTTCAACTAAATACGTAAAATCCTGAATAATAAACTCGATACCTAATGACTCCTTGTTGTCAGGAAACTTGATACCCGCCTCTATTACATAGATGGATTCATCCACCTCCACACAGAATAAATTTTTACCATCTTCATCTAAACCACCAAGGGCAAAGATACGGATTTTTTCAGTTAATGAAGGAATTTTTTCTTCTTTCATATTATCTCCTTTTAAATAGTATTATTTTTCTAAATTATATCACACCGCAACGCCATCTAAAGAGAAACTTTTCGCCTCTGTAATTTTAACTTCTACAAAATCTCCAGGCTGAATATTTTCACCTTTAAAGTTAACTAATTTTTGGGTGTCTGTATATCCAGAATATACCTTTTCATTCTTCTTACTTAAGCCATCCACTAATACGGTAACAGTACGACCAACATAAGCTTTATTCTTTTCTAAAGCCAAATCATTCCATGTTTTATTTAATTTCGCTAAACGCTTTCTCTTTGTCTCCATATCAATCGAGTCATGCATACGACTAGCTGGTGTACCAGGTCTTGCTGAGAAAATAAATGTAAAGGCATTATCGTATTTACAATAACGAACCACATCTAGAGTGTGTTCAAACTGCTCATCGGTTTCATTTGGGAAACCAACAATGATATCTGTTGAAACAGAAACATTTGGAATTGTATTGACAATCTTATCATATAAAGCTAAGTATGATTCTTTTGTATAACGACGACCCATTAACTTAAGTACATCATCATCTCCTGATTGTAGTGGCAAATGAATAAATGGCATGATATTGTCATATTTTGCGATTATATCAATCATTTCTTCAGAGAAATCCCAAGGGTGACTTGTTGTAAAACGAACACGAGGAATGCCAATTTTAGCAACTTCTTCTAATAATGTCGCAAAATCCTGTTCATTATCCATATCTTTTCCATACGCATTTACGTTTTGTCCAAGCAATGTGATTTCCTTATAACCCTCATTCTTAAGTTGTTGAACCTCTTTTAAGATTTCAGACATCTTACGTGAACGCTGTTTACCACGAGTATAAGGAACAATACAATATGTACAGAATTTATTACATCCATACATAATATTAACCCATGCTTTATGCCCATTAGCACGTGTTACAGGTGTATTTTCAATAACATCCCCTTCTTTAGACCATACTTCTACAACCATTTCTTTATTGAACATTGCTTCTTTTAATAAAGTTGGTAAACGATGAATATTATGTGTACCAAAGATCAAATCTATATGTGGATGTTTTTCTAATATTCTTTTAATAACAACTTCTTCTTGAGCCATGCAACCACATAACCCAAAAATAAGATTCGGATTTTTCTTCTTTAAGTTTTTAACATATCCGACTTTACCAAATACCTTTTCTTCAGCATTTTCACGAATCGCACAGGTATTTAATAAAATGACATCGGCATCTTCAATTTCTTTTGCAGATGTATATCCCATCATTTCAAAAATACCCGCTAAAGTTTCACCATCACGTTCATTAGCTTGACATCCATAAGTATGGATATAATATGTTTTTCCTTTACCTACATTTACCATATCACTTGGTATTTCAAAAGCATCTTTTAAATGATCAACTTGTTTTCTACTTCTTTTTT
>ERZ827088.3623-NODE-3623-length-13934-cov-12.887096_pt1 | contig 13934 bp, 10 predicted proteins | sample MGYA00519922_ERZ827088 | MGnify/ENA primary metagenome ERZ827088 (study PRJEB31778, sample SAMEA3449254) | human gut metagenome | biome: human gut; feature: human-associated habitat; material: faeces | place: United Kingdom | collected 2010/2012 ... | reverse complement strand
CCCACATTCCTGCCCGCCACTGGCCCGCAGACTCGTCCCAGATGGGCGTCAGGCTCGTTTGCAGCTGCTCTCCGTTTCGGATATAGACCACCTCCACGGCGTTCCCCTGCGCCGCTTCCAGCGCCGCTTTTGCCCGTGAGATGACGGCCCTGCTGGCCTGCATGAGCGACCCGGTGGCCCGGGACCTGGCTACGGCTGACGTAGCCACGCGCATGCGCATGGCTGCGGATAATTTGCGCGGTGCCGTCAGAATGGCCGGACGCCGGAAGGGGCAGGAACAGGCCCAGTCCGCAGAGCGTAAGACGGCTGAGGAGGTTCCGCAGCATCCTCCTGTGAAAATGGATCGCGCCGTGGCCGTGCTCTGTGAACTGGCCCTTCAGAATTCCCGTGCCCAGGGGCTTATCGTGGACCGCATTGAAGAATTGCTGGAGCCGATGCGGCTGCTGCAGGGCGGAGGCATCTTAAAAAAAATTCTGGCCAGGCTGCCTTCTCCGGACAGCCCCGCGGCCGTTCAGGCTTTTCTGGTGTCTCTGCCTCAGCCGGAACGGGATGCCCTGGGCATGCTGAATCTGGAGCCCATACCTATTCCCGATGTGGACAGGAGCGTACAGGAAGCCTGCTCCGGCATTGCGAAGGCCGCTTTGGAGAGGCACATCGCCTCCCTGATGGCGGAACTGGCGGATCCCTCCACGGATGCTGCCAGAAGGCTGGAATTGTCCAAACTTAGTGTTGACTTGAAGCGTTTGCTGGGTACAATGTAGTGCCTCGATACCTCCGGGTATTGATATAATGGTGAATTGTGCCCTCTTCTTTTCAAGATATGTCCAAATCCGGTGACCCATCCCCCTCTTCTCCCAAGAAGACTTCCGCCAACAAAAAAGCTTCTGAATCCAAGGAAAAAATAGCGGCCCGGCCCGCCGCAAAAAATTCCAAAACCGCTCCGAAGGCGGCTCCTGTCAAAAAAAACTCTGCCAAGGCTGCCGCTCCGGCTGCGGAAAAGGCCGCCGCCAAGCCCGTTGCGGAAAAAAAGGCCCCGGCAAAAAAAGCGTCTCCGGCTTCTGCCTCCAAGAAGGCGGCGCCGTCCGCCAAAAAGACTCCGGCAAAGGCGCCTGAAGCTGTCCCTGCCAAGAAAGCTCCAGCCAAGGCTGCGGAGAAGAAGCCGGCTGAGAAGAAGGCCGCCAAACCTGCCGCGAAGGAGGAAACGCCCAAAAAATTAAGCGAAATACTGGAAGAGGAACGCAAGAGGGCTGCCAGCCGCAAGATCACGAATCCGATTGACGCTCCGGAAATTCAGGAAAAAATCCGTGAACTTATCAAGCTCGCCAAGGAACAGGGGTATCTGACTTTTGACGATATTAATGACTCCCTTCCCAACGACATTGTCGATCAGCAGGATTACGAGGCCATCATGGACCGCCTGCGCAGCATGGCGTTTGACATCATTGACGCGTCTGATGTGGACAGCTACACGGACCGCACCCGCATCAGCACGGAAGAAGAGGACGAAGAGGAAAAGCTCGAAGCCAAGATGGACATTCTGGATGATCCCGTCCGCATGTACCTGAAACAAATGGGCCAGGTTTCCCTGCTTACCCGTGAAGAGGAAGTGGCCATTTCCAAGAGAATTGAGGACGCGGAACAGAACGTCCAGCGCTGTGTGCACCGCTTCGGTTTCATCGCGAATGCCTATCTGGACGTAGCCTATCGCCTGCTCGACAATGAGGAACGCTTTGACCGCGTTATCCTTGACAAAAAGATAGACTCCCGTGAGCGCTATATGAAAGGGCTGGCCCAGCTCTGCGCCCAGATACAGCAGACCCATCAGGACGCATCCGGTTCCTTCCGCAAGCTGTACCGCAGCAAGGAGGCGGCCAAGTCCGTCAAGGCCCGCCAGGCCGAATTCGACAAAATTGCCGGCGCTTTGGTGAAGTTCTTCGGTCGCCTGTATTTCAAGCACAAGGTGATTGAGGATTTCTGTTCCATGATTGACGAGGCCCGCGACCGCGTGCTCCGCATGCAGAAGAAGGTTGCCCTGGATCCGGACAACAAGGAACTCAAGGAACATCTGGCAGAGCTGGAGCTTCGCATGTGGATGACTGCGGATGAGATGGGAGATGCCTACCAGGAACTCCGCAAATGGCTTCGCGAAGCCCGCAGGGCCAAGGATGAAATGGTGGAGGCCAATCTGCGCCTGGTCATTTCCATTGCCAAAAAATATACCAACCGCGGCCTCTCCTTCCTGGATCTGATTCAGGAAGGAAACTTAGGACTTATCAAGGCGGTAGAGAAGTTCGATTACCGAAAAGGATATAAATTCAGTACCTATGCTACCTGGTGGATTCGTCAGGCTATCACAAGAGCCATTGCCGATCAGGCACGGACCATCCGTATTCCGGTGCATATGGTGGAGACCATCAACAAGCTGATCCGCGTGTCCCGTCAGCTGCTGCAGGAGCTGGGACGTGAACCTACTCCGGAGGAGATCGCGGCAGAGATGAAGCTGCCGGTGGAGCGTGTGCGTGAAATTCTGAAGATTTCCCAGGAGCCGGTTTCCTTGGAGACGCCTATCGGTGAGGAGGAGGACAGCCATCTGGGCGATTTCATCCCCGACGAGGACGCCCCCGCCCCCAGCGATGTGGCCAGCCATACCATGCTGAAGGAGCAGCTGGCCGAGGTGCTTTCCACCTTGACCCCGCGTGAGGAGAAGGTGCTGCGCCTGCGCTTTGGCCTGGAGGACGGCCGCAGCCGCACGCTGGAGGAAGTAGGAAAGGAATTTAATGTGACCCGGGAACGCATCCGGCAGATAGAGGCCAAGGCCCTGCGCAAGCTGCGCCACCCCAGCCGCAGCAAAAAGCTCAAGGATTTCCTGGAATAAGGGGAGGGAGAACGGTGCATATTACGCTGGAATCCGACTACGCGGTTCGGATCGTATACTGCCTGGCGCAGAACGGCGGGCGGATGGAGGCGGCGGCTATCGCAGAGCAGACCGGCGTGACGCTGCGGTTTTCGCTGAAGATTCTGCGGAAGCTGGTGGCGGGCGAGCTGGTGAAAAGCTACAAGGGGGCCGGCGGCGGCTACGAGCTGGCCAAGGACCCGAAGGAGATCTCTCTGTACGAGGTGATAGAGCAGGTGGAGGGGCCATATGCCATCAGTCGGTGCCTGAACGAGGACGACTACACCTGTAACCGCAACCGGCAGGCCTGCATGGTGTGCAAATTCAGCCGCATCTACGCGGATATTTCCGAGATGGTGCGCGAGAAGCTGGAGGGCATCAAGTTTGGCAACCTGCTGGACGAGCCGTAAGCGGACGATAACATAGAAGAAAGGGCCCCTACGGGGGCTCTTTTTTTAGTACAGGGGGAAGGCGGGCGGCCTGCGGCCCCGCTCCGTGCCCTGCGCAGGCCGGCGGGGAAAAAAGCCCCCGGCCGGAAAGCCCGGTCGGGGGAGAGGCTATGTACATGGGAACAGGTGCCGTACGGCCCTTTCACCTCCCGTTATGCAGTGGGAGCGCCCGGTGGAATGCTGCTTCAGGGGGTCGGGGTTTCGCCGGATTCGGAAGCAGGGTTTTGTCCCTCACCGCCGGAGGACTGCTGTTGTAACGCAGCCAGGTCGGCCCGGAGCTCATCGAGAGTTTTGCCTTCGCCGTTATAATCGGACTTCAGCTTCTTGATCTCGGCAATGAGAGCATCCTTCTGCTGTTGTTCCTCATTGGCTGCTTTCTTAGCGTCCAGGTCTGCCTGCAGCTCAGAGAGGGACTTGCCATCACCGGTATAGCTGGGGTCATATTTCCGAATCTCGGCAATGAGATCGGTACGCTGCTTCTTTTCCTTGGCAGCGGCAAGATCGCTCTGCAGCTGCTCGAGCGTCTTGCCGGTACCATCATAGTTGGAATCGTAGGTCTTGATCTCATTGATGAGGTTCTGCTTTTGCTGTTCGGCTTCCTGCTTGGCTTTCAGGTCGGCTACCAGCTGCTCGAGTGTCTTGTTGGAACCGTCATAGCTGGGATCATATTTCTGGATCTGTTTGATGAGATCCTCGCGCTGGGCCTTCTGCTTCTCATTGATGGCCTGCTGGAGCGCCGCGTTGCTGGGATACTTCTTGATCTCATCGGCGGTCATACCGGCGGCCTTGGCGGAAGCCTCCAGGGTGGCGCGCTCCTGCTGGAGGGCAGAGAGCAGCGCCTTGAGCTCATCCAGAGTCATATCGGAAAGGGCCGTGCCGTTGGAGCCGGTGGCATTGGGGTTGAGCACCTTGATATCGGCGATGGTCTTTTCAATCTCGGTCTTGTTCTTGGCCTTATCCACGGCCTTTTGCAGCTCGGAAAGGCTCATCTTATCCATTTCCGCCTGGGTCAGGCCGGCCTTCAAGCCATCGGCCTCCAGTGCCTTGCGGGTGGCCTCGGCCTTGGCTATGGCGGCGGAAAGATCATGCCAGTTATTGTACTGGCCGATCTGCTCGGGGGTGAGGTACTTCTGGGCCTTCTGCTGGTTGGCGGTCAGGGAGTTCTTCAGGGTATCACCGGAGATATTCAGGTTCTGGACATCGGTGATGGAAAGGTAGGTCTTCCAGTCCTTCTGCTTGGAGAGCAGCTCATAACGGGCCTGCAGCTGGCTCCACTTGCTGGCAAAGAGGGTGTTATCATCGAACAGCGGTTTCTTTTCGCCGTTCACGGTCACCTCCTGCTGCAGGATATCCAGACGCTCCTGGCAGAGAGCGAGCTTCTTGCTGGCGGTGTTGCCGTCGGTCTCATCCTGGGTCAGCAGCATGGCAAAGAGCTTCTGACGGTACTCGATGCGCTCCTTGATCTGCTTGGGGGTAAGACCTTCGGCCAGTTCCTCCGCCGTCATGCAGCGCTCGGCCTGGGCGGCGCGCTCCTGCGCTTTCTCATAAAGCTCGGCGGTGGTCATATTGGAGGCCGCGGCGATCTCCTCTTCGGTGAGCCACAGCTCGATGTAAGCCTTCTGTTCCTTCTCCAGCTCCTCGGCGGCCTTCTTCTCCTGCTGCTTCTTGATGTACTCATACCACTGCTTGGGCATCAGCGGGTTGGGGTTCAGGGTGGCGGCATTGACATTGACTGCTTCGCTTTCACCATCCCGCACCGCACGGCCGAATATGACCAGACGGGCGATGAGCTTATTGGTATCGGGATCACGGAAGGTATAATCGCAGGTGGAAAGGGTCAGCAGGCGGTCGCTGGCTTTTACATCCACGGTGGTCTTGATGATGGAGCGCTTCATGATCTTTTCGATATATTCATTCTTGGCGGCATCGCTGTCGCTGTCGATGAAATTGTGGTAATCGAAATCGGGGTCATCGGCCTTGCACACCACCACCGCAAAGATCTTATACATATCCTTGCGGTAGACGCTGTTGTAGCTGATGAGCGGGTGCTGCTGGTAGTAGCTGAGCTTTTTGTAGGCCTGCAGATAGCCGAACATGGTGCCATCGCCCATATTGTGGCCGTAGATGACGGTATTGTAGGAGGGCTTGGATTGGTCAACACGGAAATCAACATAGGGGATGCCCCAGTCATTGTACTTGCCGTCGATATCCGCCCGGTGGTATTTATCGTTATCCTCGGCCTGTACCACGGCGTAGTCCAGCTTGGTATCGGGGATCTTGACCCAGCCGGCGATGTCGGGATTGCGTTGGTACAACGCCTCAAAGCCGCGGATGTAATCCTTGGGATAGCCATCCACTGAGATATCGGTGGTGCCATCGGGATCGTACAGGCCGGCCAGCTCATCGGAAAGGTTCTTGTTCTTGATGGACTGGAGCTTGTTATTGATGATATAGATGCCGGAGGCCAGGAACACGATGATGCAGACCGCCAACAGAATGATGCGGATCTTATCATTCTTGGTGATGGACTTCATCTTGATGCGCTGGATGAGGTTGGTGCCCTTCACGGCTTCAGCGGCGGGTTCGGCCGCGGCGGTGCGGGTCTTGGTACGGATTTTCTTTTCCATAGAGGCTTTCGGTTCCTTTCCGGAAGTATTTGCGGGGGATTTGGGAGCTTTGGCTGCGGAACAGGCAAAGAGCGAGCCGATCCCGGCACGCTTATCCAGCTCGGCGGGCTCTATGCCGCCGGGGAGCTGCTTGGGATACTGCGCGGTGTACAGCCGCAGGACATTCAGGGCCTGCCACACGGCGATCTGTTGGGTGTCCTCCCGGCGTAGCTCGGTGACCGAGAGCCGGCGGTTCCAGATGCGGTTTTTATCGGCCAGGGCCACATGCAGCTGGCCGCTTTCCGGCTGGCAGTAAAGGCCCAGGCCCAGGGCGGTGTGCCCGGCTTTGCGGCTTTGCTGGGCCAGCAGCCCCGCAATGAGCGCGGCGTTTTCGGCGGGGTTCTGCAGCACCCGGCGGGGGAGCTCCAGCTCCTGCCCGATGTGGGTGTCATCGTAGGAGGCACGGTAGCAGCTGTTTGCACCGATGACGGCGGAGAGCTGCTCCCGCAGCAGGTCGCCGGTGCCCCATTCCGCGGTGGAAAGGGTGAGCCCATGGCGGGTCATGCCGTCTACGGCGATCTGGGGGAGGGGACGATCGCCGATGCAGTACAGGTAGATGCCGAAGGTCTGCTGCATATGGGTGATGGCCCGCTGCAGATATTCCTCGGCCTCCTGCTGGGTAGCGCCGGTGGCCTCCACAAAGATGGTATAATCACCGCACTGGTGGCGGGAGGTGAGCCTGAGGTGGGGATTCTGGCTTAGGCGGGTGATCTCCTGCGGGACCGAGAACTGGTCCAGCTCCAGCACCCGCACGGTGGCGTAGCTGACCGCGAGCCCTGCCAGCTTGCCCAGCAGGGGGCGCACTGCGGAAGGATAAAGGGCGGAGAGCTCACCCGGCAGGGCGGGCAGCGCCATTAGCAGCTGCCGGCGCGCGGCGATAGCATAGCCCTGCACCAGGCCCTGCGCATTGGGCAGCTGGGTGGCCCCAGAGGGACAGGAGGCGAAATCCGCCAGCTGCTCATACCCCAGGGTAAGGCCCATGCGGGCGGCGCGGGCTTCCAGCTGCTTTTGCAGGGCGGCATCGGTTTGGGCGGTGCGCTCCAGCCCACCGCAGACCACCCGCAGCGCCGTGGAAACGGCGGCGGGCTCCGGCGAAAGCAGCAGCACGACCGCTTCGCTTTGGCCCATGGCGTTGCGCAGGGCCGCAAACAGCTCGGCGGCATCCGGGCGACAGATGGCGTAGGAAAGCTCCGCCGAAAGGGCGGCGGTTTCTTTTTTAAGATACTGGTAGGCGGTATCAAAGGTGGGCTGATACTGCGCCTCGCTGCCGACGGCAAGAATAGTGATCTTCATGGGACGGCGTTCCCCTCCTATGTATGGACACAATTAGTTAAGAATAGCATACCGCAAAGTTTTTTCGCGGCTGCAAATAGAATACGAATAAGCTGTGAATTTTGTCGGATGGAAAATATTTTTTCTGCAGCCGGGTGGCCGGGGCGCAGCCCAAACCGCCCTGCGGGCGGTTTCTGCGGCCTTCGGCCGCAGCGGCGGCTTTGCCGCCGGGGGCTGCGCCTCGTGCCTGCCCCTTGTAGTCATTTATAAATTTAATAGCGGATGATATTAAGCTCCGCCTGCTCGGCGGCCTCGGCCACCAGCTCCTCCGGAATGGCCATTTCAGCCTCGATGGCCTCCACGGCGGCTACGGTGGGCTTGGTCTTGGGATGGCGGGGGGTAAATACGGTGCAGCAGTCCTCGTAGGGCAGGATGGAGGTCTCAAAGGTCTCGATCTTGCGGCTGATGCGTACGATCTCCTCCTTATCCATGCCGATGCAGGGACGCAGCACCGGCAGCTTGCAGGCCAGGTCGGTGCAGCCAATGGCCTGCATGGTCTGGCTGGCCACCTGTCCTAGGCTTTCGCCGGTGATCAGTGCGCCGCAGTCCTCCCGCAGGGCAATTCGCTCCGCCACCCGCATCATGTAGCGCCGCATCAGGATGGTGAAGTAGTCCTCCGGGCAGCGCTCCCGCAGCAGCTCCTGCAATTTGGTGAACGGCACCACAAACAGCCGGATGCGGCCGGTATAGGGGGTCAGCTCCTGGGCCAGGTCCAGCACCTTCTGCCGGGCACGGTCACTGGTGTAGGGGGGCGATGCAAAATGCACGGCGGCGATCTCCAGGCCGCGCTTGGCCATCATGTAGCCGGCCACCGGGCTATCAATACCGCCGGAGAGCAGCAGCATGGCCCGCCCGCCGGTCCCGACGGGGATGCCGCCCGCGCCGGGCAGCTGATTGGCGTGGATATAGGCGCCCTGCTCCCGGATCTCCACGGTAATGGTGATCTCGGGCTGCTCCACCTTTACCTTGAGGTGATGGAAGCGGGAAAGCAGGTACCCGCCCAGCTCCCGGCTGATCTCCGGGCTTTTCATCGGGAAGGCCTTATCGCTGCGCTTGGCCTCCACCTTAAAGGTGCGGGCAGCGGTAAGCTGTTCGGCAAAGTATTCCGCGGCGGCGGGGCAGATGACCGAAAAGTCCTTTTCCACCACGCAGCTCTTGGTCACGGCCACAATGCCGAATACCGTCTGCAGGCGGCGCACCGCCTCATCCATGTCCACGCCCTCGGTGAGGGGCTGCACATAGGTGGTGGATTGGGCATGCCAGATCTTGAATTCCCCTAGCGGCTGCAGGCGGCGGCGGGCGTTTTTGGCCATGATATCTTCAAAGGTGCTGCGGTTGAGGCCCTTTAGGGCGATCTCACCGCTCTTCAGCAGAATGATCTCTTTCATGCGGGGAAAAACTCCTTATCTTCGTTTGGTCAGGGTGGCCTCGCCCTCCAGCAGGCGGCGGCAGAATTCGTCGATCTCTTCCGGGGTGGTGGTGTCTGTCATGCTCACCCGCACGGCGGAGTCGATACGGTCACGGGAAAGCCCCATGGCGGTCAGTACATGGCTGCGCTCTCCCTTGGCACAGGCGCTGCCGCTGGAAACATAGATGCCGAACTGCTCCAGATAGTGAATCATGATCTCGCTGCGAATGCCCTGAACCGAACAGTTCACAATGTAAGGTGCGGCGTCGGCGGGGGAATTGATGCACACGGCCGGCGATTGTGATAATTTTGTAATCATTCGCTGCCGCAGCGCAGTAAAATGCGCAAAATTTTCCGCGCAGCGGCCGTTCATCAGCTGGGCGGCCAGCCCCAGCGCGGCAATGCCGGGGACATTTTCGGTGCCGGGGCGCAGCCCCTTTTCCTGCCCGGAGCCATAAAGGGGCGGCAGCAGCCGGGTGCCCTTGGCGATGTAGAGAGCGCCGGTGCCTTTTGGAGCGTGGATTTTGTGTCCGCTGACGCTGACAAGCTGTATCCCCCATTTGACGGGATCTATAGGCAGGCGGCAGAAGGACTGCACGCAGTCAGCGTGGAAGATGAGGTTGGGGCTTTTGCGGCGGCAGGCGGCGGCAATGGCGGGCAGGTCATGGATGGCGCCGGTCTCGCTGTTCACCATCATGCAGGAGGCCAGGATGGTCTTTTCATTGCAGGCGGCGGCCATCGCCTCCGGGGTGATATGCCCGCTTTCATCGGGCGCCACGGTAATGACCTCAAAGCCCTCATTTTCCAGCGCCTTGCAGATGGCAAGAACGGAATGGTGCTCCACGGCGGTGGTGACGATGCGGTTGCCCCGGCGCTTCATGGCACGGGCGGCCCCCAGCAGGGCAATATTATTGCTTTCCGTCCCCCCCGCGGTAAAGATGATCTCCTCGGGGCGGCAGTGCAGCACGGCGGCCACCTGCCCCCGGGCCTCGGTCATGGCACGCTCCGCCAAAAAGCCCCGGCGGTGCAGCGAGGAGGGGTTGCCGTATTCTTCGGTCATTATGTGCAGCGCCAGGGCGGCCGCTTCGGGGGAAACGGCGGTGGTGGCGCTGTTATCCAGGTAACATTCCACGGGGTGCCTCCTACAAGGTGATGGTTTTCGGGCGGGCCGAACGCTGCGGCCCCTCATAGGGCCCCTGCAGGGTGCGAGTTCGGGGCGCAGCCCGCCCCGGCTGCGCCGGGGCAAAGCAGGCATCGCCTGCTTTCGCCGCCTGCGGCGGCGGGGCTGCGCCCGCCGTCCGGCTGCTGCCGGGCCCTGTGGAGGAGGAGCAAAAAAGCCTCCCCCGGATGAGCGCAAACCGGCAGTCTATCTATCAGATAATTATAGCGCCGAATGAGGATAAAAGCAACGAATTAGGCGTTTTGTAATAGAATCGTAAATGGATTTGGGACTTCCCGTGGCTGGAATTATTTATGGCAGGACAGGAAAAATGTTCCCAGCGGGCAAGATGGGACCGGACCCCCTTTTCAAATGCCGGGAAATGCGGTATACTGGGGGAAAATCTACCCCGATACGGAGGACGAGCGATGAAGAAAATAATAGCGCTGCTGCTGGCTCTCACCCTGGTGCTTACCATGGTAGGCTGCGGCGGCAAAAAGGAATATCTGGCCGGCACGGTAAGCGATACCGGCGTGGTGGCAATCGGTGTACCGGGCCAGCCGGCCAATACCGACCCGGCCCTGTACGATGGCAGCCTGGCGGCCCGCGCCGTGCTAGGCATGCTGTACCAGGGACTGACCGCTGTGGATGAAAACGGCCAGGCGGTGGGCGCCGCGGCCGAAAGCTGGGAGATCTCCGCCACCGATGACGCCGCCAAGCGCCCGGTGTATACCTTTACCCTGCGGGAGGGTGCCTGCTGGAGTGATGGCACTCCTGTAAAGGCCGAGGACTTTATCACTGCCTGGACCCGCGTGATCAGCGGCGCGGTGGATAGCCCCTGCCGGTATCTCTTTGATGTTATCCTGGGCGCCAGGGATTACGAGAACGAGGAAAGCGAGCTGGGCCTGGAAGCGACCGAGGACGGCAAGCTGGTGGTAACGCTGGAGGGCGATTATTCCGGCTTTGCCCACATGCTGGCAGCCCCGGCGTTCTGGCCCATCAAGGAGGGCGAGATGGCCTATAATGGCCGCTACGCGCTTGCCGATATCACCGAAAATGTGGCTACGCTGAAGCCCAATACCGGCTACCGCGGGGAGAAACCCGCCGCCGGCCTCGCCCTAAAATACTACTACGGCGATCTGGCCGCGCTGGAGACTCTGGCCGCCGATGGCACCCTGCAGGCGACCTTTGGCTACGCCGGGGATGCTATTACCCCGGTGACAGGCAGTAATGGCGTGACCGGCTATTATGTGCTGAATACCGAAAAACTGTCCGAAGCGGAGACCCGCCTGGCCGTAAAGCGTCTGCTGGCCGGGGAGGAGGGGACCGGTACCCTGCCGGAGAACATGACCCTACTGACCCTGAAGGACGCCCCGGCGGCCCCCGAAGCACTGGCCAATGCCACGAACCTGACCGTAAACGCCCTGGATTATGAGGACTACAAGGCTGCCCGTGATGCCGGGGAATACGACCTGCTGTACCTGGCGGTAAGCCTGGACTACCCGGATGAGGCAGTGCTGCTCCATTGGTTCGCCAGTGCAAGCGAAAGCAACTACGCTAAGTATAATAGCGAAGAATTTGACGAAATGTTGTCAAAAATCGACACAGAAACCGAAGAATCCGCCCGAATCGGGCTGGTGAAGGGCGCCATGCAGCTGCTGGCCGAAGAGGCGGTGCTGCTGCCGCAGGATACGGGCAAGACTCCGCTGTACTGCCACGCCTTCCTTTCCGGCATCACCTGTGATGCTCAGGGCCTGTGGGACTTCGGCGATGCGAAATACACCGCATAATCGATAACAGCAAAATGAACTCCCGGCGGGCACCAACCTGCCGGGAGTTTTTCGTGGTATCAATTATGACAAGTCGTCATAATTACACATTTTTCCGCTATCGTATGCTCCAGCATCCCCTGTGATGCCCAGGGCTTATTGGCCTTTGGCAGCGCGAAATATACGGCATGACCAATCATGATGAAGTAAGCTCCCAGCGGGGGAGAACCCCTGCCGGGAGCAGCTTGCTGCGCAACTAAAGCATATGCGATAAACCGGGATGGATTATGACACAGCATCATATCCTAGGCAGAATGGAGATATGACAAAGCGTCATATTATTGCTGCGATAGGGCAGAATTCCTGCAAGGCGCAGGTACGGGCCGCAGGCCCGCCCGCCTGCGGCGGGCGCCGCAGCTTCGCTGCGGAACCGTCCTTCGGACGGCTGGCCTGCGGCCCGAACCCGCACCTTACAAAGGCTCAGTCAAGGAGCTGCTGACGCATGGATTGGAGAATGCGCTTTTCCCGCCGGGAGACCTGTACCTGCGTCATCCCCAGGCGGCGGGCCACCTCAGTCTGGGTCTTTCTGCGATAGTACCGCAGAAAGATCAGCTGCCGGTCCCGTTCCTCCAGGGAGGAAAGCAGCTGCTGCAGCGAAAGCAGATCGCTCAGCCGCTCCTCCGGGCCCTCCTCCGGCAGGTCTATCTGCCCGCTGCCATCCTCCTCACCCCCCGTCAGGGAAAGCGGCGGCGTGGTGGCGGCCAGGGCCTGGGCCACATCCTCCGGGGCACGGCCCATGCGTTCGGCTACCTCATTCACGGTGGCCTCCCGGCCCAGCTCGCTGCCCAGCAGCTCTCGGGTGCGCCCGGCGGCCAGTCCCAGCTCCTTCAGGCTGCGGCTCACCTTTACGGTGCCCCCATCCCGGAACAGCCGGCGGATCTCCCCCAGGATGACCGGCACGGCATAGGTGGAAAACATCACCCCACGGCCGGCATCAAAGGCCGCGGAGGCCTTCACCAGCCCCATGCACCCGGCCTGGTACAGGTCATCGTATTCTATGCCCCGCCCCTTAAAGCGATGGGCGCAGGCGTGCACCAGCCCCAGGTTGTTTTCCACGCTGGTATCCTGTATGGCGGTCGCCTTTGGTTCGGCGGTAACAGGCATTTTGGTCAAACCTCCCTTGTTACCGGGCTTTTTGGCTCAGGCGGCGGCGCAGACGCACGGTGGTGCCGCCCCCCGCGCGGGAGGTGACCCGCACCTCATCCATCAGCTCCTGCATCACCGCAAAGCCCAGCCCGGCCCGTTCGCTGCCGCCGGTGGTAAACAGCGGCTCCATCGCCTTTTGCACATCGGCGATGCCGCACCCGTGGTCCCGTACCTTGATGGTGACGAGATTGCTTTCCGAAAGGCTGGCAGCTATGTAGATCTCCCCAATGCGGTCCGGGTAGGCGTGAACGATGCAGTTGGTCACCGCCTCCGAAACAGCCGTTTTGATATCGCACAGCTCCTCCACGGTGGGGTCCGCCTCTGTGATGAAGGCGGCGACCAGCATCCGGGCCAGGCCCTCATTGGCGCCCCTGCTGGGAAAACTGACTTTCATGGTGTTTTTCGGCTTATTCATACGCGGCTTTCCTCCTCTATCTCCAGGCTGGCTATCCCGGCCACCCGCATTACCCGGCGGATGTGCGGCGGCATGGCCCGCAGCACCAGCTTTCCGTTCATTTCCTGCATCAGGCGGTAGCGCCCCAGTACCAGCCCTATCCCGCTGGAATCCATAAATTCCACCCCGGAAAAATCCAGCGCCAGCCGGGCGGGGCGCTCTTTTTGCACATTGCGGTCGATCTCCTCCCGCAGCTTTTGGGTGTGGTGGTGGTCCAGCTCGCCGCTCAGGCGCGCCACCATGGTATCGCCGTTGGTTTCTATTGTGACCGGCATTTTAATAGCCTCCTTTGGAGTAATTTGTTTGTAATTTTTTCGCCTGACGGCGTTTTTTGACCGAGCAAAGCAGAGAAGCACGGCCGATGGAAAAGTCCTTTCACTAATACGGCAAAATGGAGCCTTTTTTGCATGTGAAAGGTTAATATTTCACTTTTTTTAATGGAAAGTTTACATTATGGGAAGATATTGGGCGAAGATCGCACAAATATCGGATTTTGCTGGGAAATTGCAACTGGGATTTATTATGCGAATTTTGAGGGATGAGGGGGTCGCGGTGCGCGGGATGCGGAGCCGAGCGCCGCCAGTGGCGGATGCAGCGA
>ERZ827088.3620-NODE-3620-length-13944-cov-3.775362_pt1 | contig 13944 bp, 11 predicted proteins | sample MGYA00519922_ERZ827088 | MGnify/ENA primary metagenome ERZ827088 (study PRJEB31778, sample SAMEA3449254) | human gut metagenome | biome: human gut; feature: human-associated habitat; material: faeces | place: United Kingdom | collected 2010/2012 ... | reverse complement strand
AGCTGACAAGCTGGAGAAGGCAGATAACTTTGATATGGCTGTACATGACATGATCAAGGAAACCCTGGCAGCTCACAAGAGAGTTGTATTCAATGGAAATGGTTATTCCGATGAGTGGGTAGAGGAGGCAAAGCGCAGAGGCCTGCCGAATATCAAGACCATGGTAGACTCCATTCCGGTGCTGTGTGAGGAGAAAACCGTACAGCTCTTTGAGAAGTTTGGCGTTTTCACCCGTGCCGAACTGGAATCCCGTGCGGAGATACAGTATGAGGCCTATTCCAAGGCAATTAACATTGAGGCGCGTTCCATGATTGATATTGCCAGCAAGCACATCATCCCGTCTGTGCTGCAGTATACCACCGCATTGGCAACCTCTATCAATCAGATTCGTTCTGCCTGCGCCGAGGCCAACATCAGTGTGCAGATCGAGCTTCTGAAGGATTGCTCGTCCCTGCTGGCTGCTACAAAGGCTGCGCTGAAAGCCCTGACCGAAGTAACCGAGAAGGCAGCAGCCACGACAGAAGGACGGGAGAGAGCTGTCTATATTCTGGAAAATGTAGTTCCCGCCATGGCAGCACTCCGCCAGCCCGTAGACAAGCTGGAGATGCTGGTAGCCAAGGATATGTGGCCCATGCCGTCTTATGGGGATCTGCTGTTTGAGGTATAGGTTTATGCAATTTTACAGAAAATAATAAAATAAATTGAAAAAAACCTGTAACATTGCAAAAAAATGAAAGTTTTATGATTTTACACTTGATTTTTGAAAAAAAGCGGTGTAAGGTATTAGCATATTTGAAAGCGATGTGAACGAGGGCGTTCCGGTTATAGCCGGAGCGCCCTTTTTTGATCGGATTCTATTACAAGCAGAAAGGTGGAGTCTATTATGAGTGAATTTACGAATGTAGCTGAAATCTTTGGTTCCAACGTATTCAACGACGCGGTGATGCAGGAGCGTCTGCCGAAGAAGGTGTACAAGGAGCTGAAAAAGACCATCGAGGAGGGCAAGGAGCTTGACCTGGCCACAGCCGACGTCATTGCCCATGAGATGAAGGAATGGGCCATCGAGAAGGGCGCTACCCATTACACCCACTGGTTCCAGCCGCTGACCGGCGTGACCGCTGAGAAGCATGATTCCTTTATCAGCGCTCCGGATAAGAACGGCAAGGTGCTGATGAGTTTTTCCGGCAAAGAGCTGATCAAGGGCGAGCCGGACGCGTCTTCCTTCCCGTCAGGCGGACTTCGCGCAACCTTCGAGGCGAGAGGCTATACTGCATGGGACTGCACCTCTCCCGCATTTGTAAGACAGGATGCAGCAGGCGCAACCCTTTGTATTCCGACCGCGTTCTGTTCCTATACAGGCGAAGCACTTGACCAGAAGACGCCGCTCTTACGTTCCATGGAAGCCATCAATACAGAAGCGCTGAGACTGCTGCGTCTCTTCGGAAATACCACATCCAGGAGAGTGACCCCGTCCGTAGGACCGGAGCAGGAGTACTTCCTGGTAGACAAGGCAAAATATCTGCAGAGAAAAGACCTGATTTACACCGGTCGTACCCTGTTCGGAGCCATGCCTCCCAAGGGACAGGAGCTGGATGACCATTACTTCGGAAACATCCGTCAGCGTATCGCAGCCTTCATGAAGGAGGTCAACGAGGAGCTGTGGAAGCTGGGTGTCACAGCCAAGACCCAGCACAATGAGGTAGCTCCGGCGCAGCATGAGCTGGCACCGATTTACGCCGAGTGCAATGTGGCCGTAGACCACAACCAGATCGTTATGAAGACCCTGAAGATGGTAGCCTGCCGTCACGGACTGCAGTGCCTGCTTCATGAGAAGCCCTTTGCAGGCGTCAATGGTTCCGGTAAGCACAACAACTGGTCCATCACCACAGACGACGGCATCAATCTGCTGGATCCGGGCACCACACCTCATGAGAATATTCAGTTTCTGCTGGTACTGGCCTGCATCCTGAAAGCCGTAGATACACACGCAGATCTGCTCCGTGAGTCCGCAGCGGACGTCGGAAACGACCACCGTCTGGGCGCCAACGAGGCGCCGCCCGCTATCATTTCCGTATTCTTGGGCGAGCAGCTGGAGGATGTGGTAGAGCAGCTTATCAGCACCGGCGAGGCGACACACAGCCTGAAGGGCGGAAAGCTGGAGACCGGCGTGAAGACCCTGCCGGATCTGACCAAGGACGCTACCGACCGTAACCGTACTTCACCCTTTGCCTTCACCGGCAACAAGTTTGAGTTCCGTATGGTAGGCTCCAAGGATTCCATCGCGGCTCCGAACATCGTACTGAACACCATCGTGGCAGAGGCGTTTGCAGAGGCCTGCGACGTGCTGGAGAAGGCAGACGACTTTGAGATGGCTGTACACGACCTGATTAAGAAGTATCTGACTGAGCATCAGAGAATCATTTTCAATGGAAACGGTTACTCTGACGCCTGGGTAGAGGAGGCAGAGCGCCGCGGACTTCCGAACATCAAGTCCATGGTAGACGCGATCCCGGCCCTGACCACCGACAAGGCCATCGGTCTGTTCGAGAAGTTCCACGTATTCACCAAGGCTGAGCTGGAATCCCGTGCGGAAATCCAGTACGAGACCTACGCAAAGGCCATTAACATCGAGGCCAAGGCCATGATCGATATCGCAAGCAAGCAGATTATTCCGGCAGTCATCAAGTACACCAAGTCCCTGGCAGACACTGTGAACTCCGTAACTGCAGCAGGCGCGGAGGCAAGCGTACAGAGCGAGCTTCTGGCTGAAACCAGCGGACTGCTTTCTGATACCAAGGTAGCCCTGCAGAAGCTGATTGACCTTGACAAGAAGTCCGAGGAGGTTCCGGAGGGAACCGAACTGGCACACTATTTCCACGAGGAAATCGTACCGGCTATGGCCGAACTCCGCGCCCCGGTTGACGCCCTGGAGATGATCGTCGACAAAGAGATGTGGCCGATGCCGTCCTATGGCGATCTGATGTTTGAGGTATAAGTAGTACATAATATTAGGAAAGAAAGGGAGCTTCGCCGTCAGGCGAGGCTCCTTTTTCGGGCTGTTTCGCACATTTCCCTTGCGTCCGTGTACGCCCTTTGCTATACTTAAAAATAGCGCACAGACGCGAATTGTATAAAGAAAGAGGTGGGAAAATGGTAGAATTAGATCAGTTTAAATACACACTGAACGGCTATCAGGGACCATTAGTAGAATTGAGGGATTCACTTTGACCTGGCTAACAAGGCAAAGCGAATCGAGGAATTAGAGAGAGAGATGGAGGCTCCCGGCTACTGGGATGACCCGGAGAAGTCCCAGGAAGGCATGAAGGAGCTGAAAAACTTAAAGGACGAGGCAGAGGATTATCACGCCCTGGAGCAGCAGTACGAGGACATTGAGACACTGATTGAGATGGGAAATGAGGAAAATGACCCGGATCTGGTGCCGGAGGTCCAGGCGGAGCTGGAGGCCTTTGCAGCCAAGCTGGATTCCATGACCATCAAGACCCTGCTGTCCGGAGAATATGACCGAAACAACGCAATTCTGAAGCTGAACGCAGGCGCGGGCGGCACCGAGAGCTGCGACTGGGCGGGCATGCTGTACCGCATGTATACACGCTGGGCGGAGCGCCACGGCTTCACAGTGGAAGTGTTGGACTATCTGGACGGAGACGAGGCCGGTATCAAGTCTGTGACCTTTCAGGTCAACGGTGAGAATGCTTACGGTTATCTGAAGTCCGAGAAGGGCGTCCACCGTCTGGTACGTATCTCCCCGTTCAATGCACAGGGTAAGCGTCAGACATCCTTCGTATCCCTGGACGTCATGCCGGATATCGAGGGTGATATCAATGTGGAAATTCGTGACGAGGATCTGCGTATCGATACGTATCGTTCCAGCGGCGCGGGCGGCCAGCATATCAATAAGACATCATCGGCCATCCGTATCACCCATCTGCCTACAGGTATCGTGGTACAGTGCCAGAATGAGCGTTCCCAGTTCCAGAATAAGGACAAGGCCATGCAGATGCTGAAGGCCAAGCTGTATCTCCTAGAGCAGCAGAAGAATCAGGAAATGCTGTCCGGTATCCGCGGCGAGGTTAAGGACATCGGCTGGGGCAACCAGATTCGATCCTATGTAATGCAGCCCTATACGCTGGTGAAGGATCACCGCACCGGTCAGGAAATCAGCAATGTGAACGCGGTCATGGACGGCAATATTGATCCGTTTATCAATGCGTATCTGAAATGGATTACGGTGAAACCGGAAGAAGAATAGAATATGCGCATTTTCAGATGTAGGAAATTCGTAAGAATTTTCTACATCCTTTTACTTGCAATCTTAGCTGTAGTGTGATACGATTCTAACAGTTTAATCCACGACAGACACACAAGTGTTTCCGGATAACGAACATGGAGGGAAAAGATGTCAGAAAAAAGCAAGTATTTTGTAGTCACACAGAAGGCAGTCCCCGAGGTACTTCTGAAGGTGGTAGAGGCCAAGCGTCTTCTGGACTCTTCCAAGGCCATTACCGTGCAGGAGGCCACAGACCGGGTGGGTATCAGCCGGAGCTCCTTCTATAAATATAAGGATGATATTTTTCCCTTCCATGACAATTCCAAGGGAAAAAGCATCACCTTTGTATTGCAGATGGACGACGAGCCGGGACTGTTGTCCCTGGTACTGAAGACCATCGCGGATTATAAGGGCAATGTCCTGACGATCCATCAGACCATTCCGATCAACGGCGTGGCTTCCCTGACCCTGACGGTGGATATTCTGCCGACCACGGGGGATGTATCGTCCATGATCGATCAGATAGAGAGCCAGCCCGGCATCCATTATCTGAAGATCTTAGCAAGTGAATAGAGGTTCACAAATAAGATTAACAAAAGGAGCAAAAGACAAATGATTCAGATAGCAGTTATGGGCTACGGCACCGTAGGTTCAGGCGTGGTAGAGGTCCTGAGCACCAATCAGGCATCCATTGATAAGCGAGTAGGCGAAGAGGTTCGCGTCAAATATGTACTGGATCTGCGTGATTTCCCGGGCGATCCGGTAGAATCCGTTCTGGTTCACGATTTCGAGACCATTGTAAATGATCCCGAGGTAAAAGTAGTGGTCGAGGTTATGGGAGGCGTGGAACCTGCGTATACCTTTACCAAGCGGTGTCTGCTGGCTGGAAAAAGCGTATGCACATCCAACAAGGCCCTGGTGGCAGCCCACGGTGCGGAGCTTCTTCAGATTGCGAAAGACAAGAACCTGAACTATCTCTTCGAGGCCAGCGTAGGCGGCGGCATTCCGATTATCCGTCCGCTGAAGCAGTGTCTGGCGGCCAATCACCTGACTGAGGTCATGGGTATCGTCAACGGAACTACGAATTATATTCTGACGAAGATGACGAAGGATCATATGGAATTTGCGGACGCACTGGCGCTGGCGACAGAGTTGGGTTACGCGGAGGCGGATCCCACAGCGGATGTTGAAGGCTATGACGCAGCCCGTAAGGTGGCGATTATGGCGTCTATCGCGTTTAATTCCCGTGTGACCTTCTCGGATGTGTATACACAGGGTATCACGAAGATTACGGCGGCAGATATTGCCTATGCCACGGAGATGGGCATGGTTATTAAGCTTCTGGGCGTGGCGCGTAATACGGATACCGGCATTGAGGCGGGGGTATACCCGATGCTGATTCCGGCAGATCATCCGCTGGCCGGCGTCAATGATTCCTTTAACGCGGTCTTTGTACACGGCGATGCCGTAGACGACGCCATGTTCCAGGGACGCGGAGCAGGAAAGCTTCCTACCGGCAGCGCGGTAGCCGGGGATATCTTCGAGGTAGCCCGGGATATCGTGGCAGGAAGCACCGGAAGAATTAACTGTACCTGCTATAAAAATCTGCGGATTAAGCCGGTTGACGAAGTGCAAAACCGCTACTTCATGCGTATGGAAGTGGAGGACAGACCGGGTGTACTGGCCGCTATCGCATCGGTGTTCGGCAACAATCATGTGAGCATCGCCCAGGTAATTCAGAAGAGTGTCGGCGAGGGTACCGCAGAATTGGTTATCATTACCGATCAGGTGGAAGAACGTCATTTCAGGGATGCCCTTCTGGTGATGAACGAGATGTCTATTGTAAAAGAGATTCCTTCCGTTCTTCGCGTATATGCGCAGAGCGAATAAGAAAAAGCGGAGAGGGAACAGAGGCGGGGAATGAAAAAGACACTGACTTTACTGGACAAAGCGATTATATTTGCCACGAAGGCTCATTCAGGAGCCAAGCGAAAGGGCACTAACGTGCCGTATATCGTACATCCCATCGAGGCAGCGGCCATCGTATCAGCCATGACAGACGACGAGGAAGTTATCGCGGCTGCCGTGCTCCACGACGTCATCGAAGACACGGATGCTACGGAGGACGACCTGTATGCCCGGTTCGGCAGACGCATTACCGAGCTGGTGCTGAATGAGAGCGAGGACAAGCGGAGAACCCTTCCGGCGGCACTGACCTGGAAGACCAGAAAACAGGAGACCATCACCTTCCTGGAGACTGAAGCCGACCGGGACGCCAAGATGCTGGCCCTGGCGGACAAGCTTTCGAACCTGCGGGCGATACATCGGGATCAGTGCATCATCGGCGATAAAATCTGGGAGCGTTTCAACGAGAAGAATAAAGAAATGCATGCCTGGATGTACCGTTCCATTGCGAAAGCTTTGGAAGAATTGAAGGATCATCCTACCTGGCAGGAATACAATCGCCTGGTGACAGAAGTATTTGGCGAAAAAAAGAGTATTGACAAAACAGACGAAAAAGGATAATCTGCTACAGAGATATCTGTAGTATGATGAATACTGCGAAAAGTATCTACAGGCAGCAATAAGTGAACGAGGAGGATCAAGATGAAACCGTATCGCGAATTAACCAAAGAGGAACTTGTGCAGCTGAAAACAGAGCTGGAGACAAAGTATAAAGAAGCCCAGGCAAAAGGTTTACATCTGGATATGTCCAGAGGAAAGCCAGGCGCAGATCAGCTCGACCTGTCCATGCCCATGCTGGACGTGCTGAATAGCCAGAGCGACCTGAAAGACGCTACAGGACTGGATTGCCGCAACTACGGTGTGCTGGACGGACTGAAAGAAGCAAAAGAACTGCTGGCGGGCATGACAGGCGTATCCGCCGACAACGTCATCGTCTATGGCAATGCCAGCCTGAACATCATGTATGACACGGTAGCGAGAGCCATGATGCATGGTATCCTGGGACATACTCCCTGGTGCAAGCTGGACAAAGTAAAATTTCTGTGTCCGGTACCGGGTTATGATCGTCACTTCGCCATCACCGAATCCTTCGGAATTGAGATGATCAACATCCCGATGACCGTAACCGGACCGGATATGGATATGGTAGAAGAACTGGTCAACAACGACCCGGCAGTCAAAGGCATCTGGTGTGTGCCGAAGTACTCCAATCCTCAGGGCATCACCTACTCGGATGAAACCGTACGCCGCTTCGCAAACCTGAAGCCTGCAGCAGAGGATTTTCGTATCTTCTGGGATAACGCGTACTGCGTACATCACCTGTATGATGACAGGCAGGATGAGATCCCCGAGATCTTAAGCGAGTGCGCCAAGGCAGGCAACCCGGATATGGTATTTGAATTCTGCTCCACATCCAAGATCAGCTTTCCGGGCTCTGGTATCTCCTGCATTGCCACATCCGAGAACAATATCAAGGATATCAAGAAGCAGATGACCATCCAGACCATCGGTCATGACAAGCTCAATCAGCTGCGTCACGTACGCTTCTTCAAGGACATCGACGGAATCAAAGCCCACATGCGTAAGCATGCAGTCATTCTCCGTCCGAAATTCGAAGCAGTACTGGATACCCTGGACAGAGAGCTTGGCGGCCTTGAGATCGGAACCTGGGTACGCCCCAACGGCGGTTACTTCATCTCCTTTGAGGCCATGGAAGGCTGTGCAAAAGCTATCGTGGCCAAGTGTAAGGAAGCAGGCGTTGTCATGACCGGTGCAGGCGCCACCTACCCGTACCACAACGACCCGAAGGACAGCAACATCCGTATTGCCCCGTCCTTCCCCACCACGGAAGACCTGGCCGCAGCCGCAGATCTGTTCGTCCTCTGTGTAAAGCTGGTAAGCGTAGAAAAGCTTCTCGAGACAAAATAAATTGGATATATTTCAAAATCAAAAATCCTGGCACCGGGCGAAGCCCCCGGTGTCAGGATTTTGTCCATCATCACAAAACAGAAGAGAGAGAGGGGGGAACCCTTCTCTCTCTTCGTCCGTTAATTAATTAAAAAACAGAAAATACACAATCACCAGCGCTCCCAGTACAATCCGATAATATCCGAACGCCTTAAAATCATTTTTCTTAATATATCCCATCAAGAACTTAATCGCCAGCACCGAAACCACAAACGCCGTCACCATGCCCACAATCAGAATCGCTGCTTCCGTCCCGGTAAAATGGAAACCGAATTTTACCAGCTTCAAAAGACTTGCGCCAAACATTACCGGAATCGCCAGGAAGAAGCTGAACTCAGCCGCGATATACCGGGAAGTACCCAGAAGCGTAGCGCCCAGGATCGTCGCGCCGGATCGGGAAGTACCCGGAATCAAAGCCAGTACCTGAAAAACACCGATAAAAACAGCCATCGGATAAGAAAGCTGTTTAAAAGATTTCACCCGGGGCTTTCGGCCTTTATTATAATTCTCAATGATAATAAACAAGACGCCATAGAGGATCAGCGTGAAAGCAACAGTCTGATAATTATAGAATAATTTATCGATCTTATCATCAAAGGGAAGACCAATGATGGCAGCCGGAAGCACTGCAATCAGCACCTTAAACCACAGGGACCAGGTATCTTTCTTGATCCAGCCCTTGGAAGGCATGGTAAAGGGCCACAGCTTGCCGAAATAGAGAACTACGACTGCCAGAATTGCGCCCAGCTGAATGACGACCAGAAACATTTCCATAAACGCGTCGCTGACATTTAGATGAATAAATTCATTGACCAGAATCATATGTCCGGTACTGCTGATGGGAAGCCATTCCGTGATACCTTCCACGATGCCAAGAAGAAGAACCTTCAACCATTCGATTACATTCATAGTATATACTCCTTAATTTTAATTTCCACATATATATGAGGAAAGATTCGGTTTTCAGTATAGCATACTGGATTTTTATGTCAATGACAGGAGCGAAAATTAAGAAAGACTTTAAGTCCCGGCAAGAATTTGGACGAAAAAGATAGAAAACGGATCGAAATAATGGGCGGAAAAAGAAAAAAGCGAAACGATAAAGGGGTCTTATATGAATAAAAACATGGAATATACATGTATATAAGCATAAATATGCATAAAATCACTATAAAATGCATAAAGTATTAAAAATTATGCAATTTGGGTATTGCAATTTTCTAAAATGACGCTATAATAGGAAACAGGTTTTAAGCTGAAACGTAATGGAATATCATTTCAAGGTTGGGAGGAAAAAATTATGAAAAAGTTAGTAGCAGTATTACTGGCAGGCATGATGTGCGTATCACTGGCAGCCTGCGGAGGAAGCAAGGCTGATACCACAACCGCAGCAGAAACCACAGAGACCACTGATACCGCAGACGCGGCTTCCACAGACGGACAGACCTACACCGTAGGTATCTGCCAGCTGGTACAGCATGAGGCACTGGACGCAGCAACACAGGGCTTCAAGGACGCTATCGTAGAAGCACTTGGCGAAGACAATGTAACCTTCGAGGAGCAGAATGCATCCGGAGATTCCGCTACCTGCGCGACCATCATCAATCAGCTTGTATCTGACAATGTAGACCTGATTCTTGCAAATGCCACACCGGCTCTCCAGGCAGCAGCACAGGGAACCGATACCATCCCGGTACTGGGAACCGCTGTTACCGAGTATGGCGTAGCACTTGATATCGACAACTTCGACGGCCTGGTAGGAACCAACGTATCCGGAACTTCTGACCTGGCTCCGCTTGACCAGCAGGCAGCTATGCTGAACGAGCTGTTCCCGGATGCGAAGAACGTAGGACTTCTGTACTGCTCTGCTGAGGCAAACTCTCAGTACCAGGTAGACACCGTACAGGCAGCTCTGGAAGATCTGGGCTATACCTGCAAACAGTATTCCTTCTCTGATTCCAATGACCTTTCTTCTGTAGCAACTACAGCAGCAAGCGAGAGTGATGTCATCTACGTGCCGACTGACAATGCAGTAGCATCCAACACCGAGATCGTCCGCAACATCTGTGAGCCGGAGAAGGTTCCGGTAATCGCAGGTGAGGAAGGTATCTGTGCAGGATGTGGTGTGGCAACTCTTTCCATCAGCTACTATGACCTGGGTGTAGCTACCGGTAAGATGGCAGTGAAGATTCTGACCGGCGAGGCAAACGTATCCGAGATGCCGATCGAGTACGCACCGGAGTTCACAAAGAAATACAATCCGGAGCTGGCAGAGGCTATGGGCGTAACCATCCCGGATGACTATGTAGCAATTGAGACAGCAGAGTAAGCTGTAACAGCGCATTTTGCATGAATTTAAAAAGCGGGTAAAAAGGACTTCCCTTTTTGCCCGCTTTTTGATATAATATTGAAAGCTTTACGCAATTTTGCGTAATTACAAGGCAGGAGGAAGTAAAAAGTGGATATTTTAAAGTTTTTGAATGCTCTGCCGGGACCCTGTGCCCAGGGACTGATCTGGGGTATTATGGCAATCGGCGTGTACATCACCTATAAGGTGCTGGATCTGGCAGATCTGACTGTGGACGGAACCATGGCTACCGGCGGCGCGGTCTGCATTATGATGATGCAGAGCGGTCACTCTGTATGGACGTCTCTGTTTGTGGCATTCCTGGCAGGCATGGTGGCAGGGCTGGTAACCGGACTGTTCCATACGGCTATGGGAATCCCGGCGATTTTGGCCGGAATTCTGACACAGCTTGGCCTCTACTCCGTGAATCTTCGTATCATGGGAGAAAAGGCAAATCAGGCGCTGGCGTTCGGTAAATACGACCAGCTTGTATCCCTGCGCTGGGTTAAGGGTGTTCCCTTCTATCAGAACACCAATTTCGTAGCGGGCATATTTGTACTGGTTATCATTGCGATTCTCTACTGGTTCTTCGGAACCGAGCTTGGCTGCTCCATCCGTGCGACTGGTAACAATGAAAACATGTCCAGAGCCCAGGGTATCAACACCAACACCAGCAAAATGATCGGTCTGATGATTTCCAACGGCATCGTGGCACTGTCCAGCGGACTGTACGCTCAGTACAATGGCTTTGCGGACGTCAATGCGGGTCGTGGCGCCATCGTTATCGGACTGGCAGCCGTTATCATTGGAAATGTTCTCTTCGGAAAAATCAGCCGTAACTTTGGCTTTAAGCTGTTTACGGTGGTGCTTGGCGCTATCATTTACTGGATTGTATACCAGCTGGTTATTATGGCGGGTTTAAACGCCAACGACATGAAACTGATTTCCGCTCTGGTCGTAGCTATTTTCCTGGCTATTCCGTACCTGAAGGGCAAATATTTTGCAAAACCGGTAAAAAAGGGAGGTACGGCAAATGCTTAGAGTAGAAAATGTATGGAAGACCTTTAACGCAGGCACCGTAAATGAGAAAACCGCGCTGGCAGGCCTGAACCTGCATCTGAACGAGGGTGATTTCGTTACTGTTATCGGTGGCAACGGAGCCGGAAAGTCCACCATGCTGAACGCAGTGGCAGGCGTATGGCCGGTAGATGAAGGAAAGATTTTTATCGACAGCGTAGATGTGACAAAGCTGCCGGAGCATAAGCGCGCGGCTTATCTGGGACGTGTATTTCAGGATCCCATGACCGGAACCGCAGCAGGCATGCAAATCGAGGAAAATCTGGCGCTGGCTGCCAGAAGAGGATCAAAGCGTTTCTTAAAGCCCGGTATTACTCAGAAGGAGCGGGAGTATTATAAAGAGCGTCTGGCAAGTCTGGGTCTGGGTCTCGAGGATCGTCTGACCAGTAAAGTGGGCCTTCTGTCCGGCGGACAGAGACAGGCGCTGACCCTTCTGATGGCTACCTTGAAGAAACCGCGTCTGCTGCTTCTCGATGAGCATACAGCAGCCCTGGATCCGAAGACCGCTGCCAAGGTACTGGACGCCACCGACCGCATCGTTGGCGAGGATCAGCTGACCACCCTGATGATCACCCACAATATGAAGGACGCTATCGCCCATGGCAACCGTCTGATCATGATGTACGAGGGTCATGTCATCTACGATGTGGCGGGCGAGGAGAAGAAAAACCTGAAAGTATCCGACCTGTTGGCCAAATTCGAGGAGGTCAGCGGCGGCGAGTTCGCCAACGACCGGATGATGCTGACTAATTAGGGGATGAAATCGGAGTAAGATTCCCTGTTTAAAAGGTTGACAACGGGTGTCGAACTTGGTAGAATCAATAGAAAGCTTTGACTGCGCGGACAGGACAACTGTCCGCGCAGTGAACACTTAAAAGGGAAGGGAAAACTATGAAACGAGTTGTATTTTCTATTCTGGTCGACAATACTTCCGGCGTGTTAAGCCGTATCGCAGGCCTGTTTAGCCGCCGTGGTTACAATATCGACAGTTTGACGGTTGGTGTAACCGCCGATCCCCGTTATTCCCGAGCTACCGTAGTAGCCAAGGGCGACGAGATTATTATGCAGCAGATTGAGAATCAGCTGAATAAGCTGGTAGACGTGATTGATATCAAGCGCCTGGAGCCCGAGACTTCTATCTGCCGCGAGCTGATTATGATTAAGCTGAAGGTCAGTGAAGAGAACCGTCAGTCCCTGATCGCCGTAGCGAATATTTTCCGTGCGAAGATTGTGGATGTGGCGAAAGAATCTCTGGTCATCGAGTTGACCGGTAATCAGTCCAAGATTGAGGCATTTATTGATCTCTTAAGCGGATATGAGATTCTGGAGCTGGCGAGAACCGGTATTACTGGCCTGTCCAGAGGTACCTTCGATGTGAAGATGTACGACGAGGACGGCAAACTGATGGATTACGATTTCAGCTAATCCGACAGCACTTATGTTACGATACTTCAGGTGACTACATTACCGGCTGCGGGCCGGATGCCGCCGCCTCAAGCATAAATTATTTACACAAAGTAAAATGGAGGAATGAAAAAATGGCAAAGATCTATTATCAGGAAGACTGCAATCTGTCTCTGCTGGATGGAAAGACCATCGCAGTAATCGGATACGGCAGCCAGGGACATGCACAGGCACTGAACGCGAAGGAGTCCGGATGCCATGTCATTATCGGTCTTTATGAGGGAAGCAAATCCTGGAAGAGAGCAGAGGAGCAGGGATTTGAGGTTTATACAGCGGCAGAGGCTGCAAAGCGCGCAGATATTATCATGATTCTGATCAACGATGAGCTGCAGGCAGCTATGTACAAGAAGGATATCGAGCCGAACCTGGAAGAGGGCAACATGCTGATGTTCTCCCACGGCTTCAACATCCATTTCAATCAGATCGTACCGCCGAAGAACGTAGACGTTACCATGATCGCTCCGAAGGCACCGGGCCACACCGTAAGAAGCGAGTATCAGGCTGGTAAGGGAACTCCCTGCCTGGTAGCGGTAGAGCAGGATGCGACCGGCAAAGCTCTGGAGTATGCTTTGGCATACGGCCTGGCTATCGGCGGAGCAAGAGCCGGTATCCTGGAGACCACATTCAGAACCGAGACCGAGACAGACCTGTTCGGTGAGCAGGCAGTTCTGTGCGGCGGCGTTTGCGCTCTGATGCAGGCTGGTTTCGAGACTCTGGTAGAGGCTGGTTACGACCCGAGAAATGCTTACTTCGAGTGTATCCATGAGATGAAGCTGATCGTAGACCTGATTTACCAGTCCGGCTTTGAAGGAATGCGTTATTCTATCTCCAATAC
>ERZ827088.3616-NODE-3616-length-13964-cov-10.925084_pt1 | contig 13964 bp, 14 predicted proteins | sample MGYA00519922_ERZ827088 | MGnify/ENA primary metagenome ERZ827088 (study PRJEB31778, sample SAMEA3449254) | human gut metagenome | biome: human gut; feature: human-associated habitat; material: faeces | place: United Kingdom | collected 2010/2012 ... | reverse complement strand
TCAACTAGGCTTCAAATAATTCTTTTTTAGTGTCTACTTTTTGTTGACAACTTCAATTTTTAGTCTTCCTTTTTTAATATATCTAAAGTATGCGCAGCAGCTCCTATCATTTCATATCTTTCACAAGTACTTAAATGATATTTAATAAATTCATTAAATGTATTTTCATCCATTTTATTTAATACATCTCTAATATAATTTGCACATCCATCAGGAGTTATAATTTTAACTCTTTTTAAATTTACTATTTTATTATAATTGTTTATTTCTTCAATTCTAACAGGTGAATATAGATTATCAACCCAAGATACAATTTTATAATTATTATCAATTTCATTATTATTAATAGAGTTCATTATGTTATTTTCTTTAAAACCATATCTAATAATACAATAATCATTCATAAAATATTGAACTAAAATATAACCATTCTTTTTAGTAACTCTTTTTGCTTCAGATAATGCTTTTATTTTTTCTTCATCAGTCATTAAATGATACATTGGACCAAAAAGTAATACAATTTCAAATGATTCATCTTTAAATTTGGAAAGGTTAGTCGCATTTCCTTGAACAACCTTAACTTTATCGCTATTTTTTTCAATTACTTTTAAATTATGTTTAATAAGTTCAAGGGCAGTAACATCATATCCATCATTTGCTAAATTTATAGAATATTTACCAGTACCTGCGCCAACATCAAGAATTTTAGGATTATTAAATTCTTTTAAATATTCTTTAATATATTTCATAGATGTAATAAATTCAACTTGTCCATGTCTTGTATTTAATCTTTTATCTTCATTAAACTTATTATAGTATTTAATTAAATTTTCTTCGTTCATAAAAATATCACCAATAAAAGGATACATTATTTTCCTTATTTTTTCTAGTGTATGGTATAATTATTTTATAAGTAGGAGGAAAATATATGTTTTGTAATAAATGTGGAAGTGAAATAAAAGAGGATAATAAATTTTGTACAAATTGTGGTAATAAAGTTATAAAAGATGAAAATGATTGTTATATATTATTTGAACGAATGAAACAATTTTATGGATGTTTAGTTCCAATTGATATTTATTTAGATGGTAATAGGGTTGGAAGTGTTAAAAGTAATAAATCAATAAAAATAGATACAACATATGGAAATCATAAACTTTCATTTAATTTATGGAGTGGTAATGGAATGTATGATATCAATATTGCAAAAGGAGAAAATGTAAAAGTAACTTTTAAATTATCAATGGGACTTGTTACATCTGAACCTGAAATTATTTCTATTGAAAAAATTAAGTAAATAAATAATTATATAAAATTATTATAGGAGTATAGTTATGGAAAAGGAAAGATTTAATTATAAATCAAAAATAAATTATGATGATTTTGTTCAATATGCAAAACTAAACAAAAATATTAAATACGGAAATTTTGTAAAGTTTGAATTGATTTTATTTGTGTTATTAGTTTTTCAAATATTATTAAATCGTAATTATTCAACATCTTATATTTTATTATTAATGTTTTTATTGCTTACATTAATATTATATATAGTAAATAAAATTACATTAAACGGATATATAACAAAATTATATAATTTGTTATATATAAATGAAGAAGAGTATGAAATAAGTTTTTATAATAAATACTTAATAAGAAAAAGTAAAATTTCTAATAACAATATAGAATATTCTAAAATTAACAAAATAATTGAAACAAAGAAAAATTTTTATATAATTTATAAAACAATATATATGTGTTTAAAAAAAGATGGATTGTCCAGTGACGAACAAGATTTTATCAGAAAAATTGATATAAAAAAATATAAACATAAAAATGATAATAAAAATATAAATTCAGATAAAGTAAATATTATATTTAGAATAATGTTTGTAGTTAATATATTTCTTTTACTATCTTTAATTTATTTTATTACAGGCAGTTATTCTGAAAAATTTTGTTATCCAATATTAATTGAATTATTTATTTTTATAATATTTTTAGTAATTCAAGTTGTCGCAAATAAAAAGGGTTATAAGTTAAATAAAAATATTGTTGTTAGTATAATAGGTATATTTTTGTCATTAGTTTGCATTATTTTAAATCTGTCTCCTAAAGATATTTCGATTGATTATAATAATATATATAAGTATGAAAAAATATCTTCAATAAAATTACCTGATAATGGTAGATTTTATAAAGGTGTTAATTATCATGAAAACAGCTTAAGTAATTATAAATATTTTAAATCAATTTACTATAATGAATATGCAACTCAAATAGAAAATGAAATAAAGAAAAGTGATAAATGGTTAAGTACTGATAATATTTCTTCAAAATTAAATATTAGAAATTTAAATTATAATTCTGGATATTATTTAATATATAATAAATCACTTAATAAATATACTGATAAAATAGATAAAAAACAAGATTATGAATATTGTATAATGACTTATAATAAAGACACTAAATATTTAATAATAATAGAATTTAAGTATTAGGATGAGATACAAAAATTATCTTATCCTTTTTTAGTGTCAGGTTAATGTTCATTTTCATATTATGTATTATGAGGTGAGTTAAAATTTGAATTGGTTTAATAGTTTAAGCCCAGTAATTCAAACATTATTAGCAACAATATTCACTTGGGGAGTAACTGCTTTGGGAGCACTTGTTGTTTGCTTTTTTAAAGAGATGAATAAAAAAGTATTAGATACTATTTTGGGATTTAGTGCAGGAGTTATGATTGCATCATCTTTCTGGTCACTTTTATCTCCAGCATTAGATTTGTCATTAGAACTAGGATTTAAAGAATGGGTACTTCCATCAATTGGTTTTATAATAGGAGGCTTATTTGTACTTTTTTCTGATAGTTTTTTAGATAAAGCATTAAGCATAAGAAAGAAAAAAGAAAATAATGAATCATTAAAAAGAAGTATATTATTTGTTTCTGCAATTACGATTCATAATATACCAGAAGGAATGGCAATAGGTGTAGCATTTGGAAGTCTTGCAAGTTCTAGTGCTAGTATGAATGTTGTAGGAGCATTAATGCTTGCACTTGGAATAGGTATACAAAATTTTCCAGAAGGTGCTGCTGTATCACTTCCACTTAGAAGAGAGGGGTATTCTAGGTTTAGAAGTTTTATGATAGGTCAGGCATCAGCAATAGTAGAACCAATATCTGCAGTAATAGGTGCCATATTAGCACTTCATATAAAAAATATACTACCAATTCTTTTATCTTTTGCATCAGGAGCAATGATTGTAGTAGTCGCAAGAGAACTACTTCCTGAAAGTGTAAAAGAAAATAAAAATTTATCAACAATAGGTTTAATAGGTGGATTTGTATTAATGATGATATTAGATGTTGCTTTGGGTTAAAGATAGAGTAATCTATCTTTTTTTCTTTATTTTTCCTATTTTTCACCATATTTTACACATAATTAAATTTTATAATGTAGTCATGAAAGGAAGGAAAAATATGAAAAGAAAAACAAAGAATATTATAACTATTATACTTATATCAGTACTATTAGTATGTATGTACTTTACAGTAACTAATAATGTAAGAAGTAATAATCAAAATAATGTTCAAAATAATCAAATGGGAGGTATGATGAGTCAAGGTGAACCACCAGAAAAACCAGGTGATAGTTCAAATGATAATGCAGAAAACCAAAATAATGTACCAGAAAAACCAAATGATGATTCAGAAAGCTCTAAATCAAGTACAGATAGTAATGTTCCAGATAAGCCATCAAATGATAATTCAAATATGGCTGGTGGAAATAATGTGATGCCAGGCGCAGGTAATGCACCTGAAATGAATGGTAATCAAAATAATTCATCAGTTTACTATTATATAGTACTAGGTCTTGAAGGACTTATAACATCATCATTAATAATATATTTATTTATGTCAGGATTTAATAAAAAAAGTATAAAAGAAACATTTAAATCAGGAGATAAAATAATTATATATTTATTATCTTTAGCATTACTTACTTTAGCATTAACATATTCTAGTGATAAATTATTAAGTAATAATTCTACTAATAAAGATAATCAAATGAATAATAATATAGAAAGTGAAAATGTAACATATAAAGGTGCAGAAGAAATTACAAAAGATACAACTATTTCAAGTGGTGAGTATGAATCAACTAACAGTGATGAAAATGCTATTTTAGTTAGTGGTGATATAACATCTAGTTTGTCAAATATAACAGTAACTAAAAAAGGTGATTCAACTAGTGCAGACGGAAGTAGTTTCTATGGAAATAATTCTGCTATATTAGCAAAATCAGGCGCAACATTAACTCTTGATAATATAAATGTAACAACTAGTTCAAATGGCGCAAATGGTGTATTTAGTTATGGTGGAAGTGCTACAACTAATAACTCTAATAGTGATGGAACAAATGTAACAATAAGTAACTCAAAAATAACAACAACAGGTGATAATGCAGGTGGTATTATGACAACTGGAGGAGGTAAAACAACTGCGAATAACTTAACTATAAATACAAGTGGAACATCATCCGCAGCAATAAGATCAGATAGAGGAGGTGGAACAGTTACAGTAAATAAAGGAACATATACTACGGCAGGAACAGGTTCCCCAAGTATATATTCAACTGCGAACATAACAGTTAATAATGCAACACTAGTATCAAAAGCATCTGAAGGTATAGTAATAGAAGGAAAAAATAAAGTTACAATAAATAATACAAAATTAACAGATAGTAATACAAAACTAAATGGTCAATCAACAACATATAAAAATATATTCTTATATCAATCAATGAGTGGAGATGCATCTACTGGTACAGCTGAATTTACTTCTAAAGATAGTGATATAGTAACTAATAATGGTGATACATTTTATGTAACAAATACAACAGCTACTATAAATTTAACTAATAATAAAATTACAAACAATGATTCAAAAGGTAATTTCTTAAGAGTTCAAAAAGATTCATGGGGAAACTCTGGTTCTAATGGAGGAGATGTAACTCTTAATATGACTAATCAAGAAGCAGATGGAGACATTGTTATTGATAGTATTTCAACTCTTACTATGAATTTAAAAGAAAAATCATCATTTACTGGTAAAATCAATTCAGAAAATAGTGCTAAAAGTATAAAACTTGTACTTGATAAAACAAGTAAAATTAAATTAACTGGTGATAGTTATGTATCTAGTTTAGAAGATGAAGATAGTAGTTATGATAATATAGATTTTAATGGATATAAATTATATGTAAATGGAACTGCTATAAATTAATATTTACAATGGATAGCCAAAATGATAAAATATAAAGGTACGAAAGAAGATGAGAATATGATAAAGTTTACAAAGATGCAAGGTCTTGGAAATGACTATGTTTATATAGATGCAACTAAAGAAAATATAGAAAATCCTAGTGTGCTTGCTAAATATATAAGTGATAGACACTTTGGTGTAGGATCAGATGGTTTAATATTAATTTGTCCTAGTGATAAAGCAGATTTTAGAATGAGAATGTTTAATTCAGATGGTAGTGAAGCAGAAATGTGTGGAAATGGAATTAGATGTGTTGGTAAATTTGTTTATGACAAAAAATTAACAGATAAAACTTTAGTTACTGTAGAAACAAAGGCTGGAATAAAAACTTTAAAATTAAATGTAAAGGATGAAAAAGTAGATACTGTAAGAGTTGATATGGGAACTCCTATACTTGAAAGTGAGAAGATACCAGTTATAACAGATGAAAATATTGCACAAAATTTAAGATTAAATGCACTAGATAAAAGTTTTGATTTTACGTGTGTATCTATGGGAAATCCTCATGCAGTAACAGTTGTAGATAATGTAACAGATTTTGATGTAAAAAAATATGGTAGTATTTTAGAAGTTAATGAGGTTTTTCCAAATAAAACTAATGTTGAATTTGTAGAAATAAAAGATTCTGAAAATATAAAAATGAGAGTTTGGGAGAGAGGTACAGGCGAAACATTAGCGTGCGGTACAGGTGCTTGCGCAAGTGCAGTTGCATGTAATTTAAATGGATTAACTAAAAATAACGTTAATGTTGAACTTTTAGGAGGAAATTTAAATATCGAACTTGGTGAAGATAATCATGTGTATATGACTGGACCTGCAGTAACAGTTTTTGAAGGTGAATTAAATAATCCAAAAGTATTAAAATTAACAAGGTAATAAGTAGGCATATCTTATATTGATATGCTTTTTTTGTGGAAAAATATTAAAAGATTATGTATAATTAATTTAAAGGATTGGTAATTATGAATAGATGTTCTTGGGTTAATATGAATAATGAGCTTTATATAAAGTATCATGATGAAGAATGGGGAAGAAAAAGTTTTAATGATAATCATTTATTTGAAATGTTATTACTTGAATCATTTCAGGCAGGTCTTTCTTGGGAATGTATACTAAATAAAAGAGAGAATTTTAGAGCGGCATTTGATAATTTTAATATTGATAAAATAATAAATTATGATGAAGAAAAAATAAATGAACTATTAAATAATAAAGGAATAATTAGAAACAAATTAAAAATAAAAGCAGCCATTAACAATGCAAAAATATTTAAAGAAATACAAAAAGAATATGGATCATTTAGTAATTATATCTGGTCATTTACTAGTAATAAGGTTATATATGAAACAGGTAAAACAAAATCAGAGTTATCAGACAATATATCAAAAGATTTAAATAAAAGGGGTATGAAATTTGTTGGAACAATAGTAATATATTCATATCTTCAAGCAATAGGAATAATTAATTCACATGATAAAGATTGTTTTTTATATAAGGAGGAACAATAATGGAAAATGTAATAGAAGTTAAAAACTTAACAAAAGAATATAAAAATTTAAAAGCCATAGATAATTTATCTTTTGAAGTAAAAAGTGGTGAAATTCTTGGACTTTTAGGACCAAATGGTAGTGGTAAAACAACTACAATAAATAGTGTATTATCACTTATAAAAGCAGATGGACAAATAAAAATATTTGGCAAAGAAATGAGTCCAGACGCTTATGATATAAAAAGAAAAATAGGTGTAGTATTTCAAGAAATCGCTGTATTTAATGAGTTAACTGTATATGAAAATATAGATTATTTTTGTTCACTTTATATAACAGATAAAAATAAAAGAAAAGAATATGTAAATGATGCGATAAAACTAGTAGGGTTAGAAAATTATAAAAAGTTTTATCCAAAACAGTTATCAGGTGGACTTCTTAGAAGACTTAATATAGCGTGTGGAATATCACATAAACCAGAACTTATATTCTTAGATGAACCAACAGTTGCGGTTGATCCACAAAGTAGAAATAATATATTAGAAGGTATTAAAAAATTAAGAGATGATGGCGCAAGTATAGTTTATACAACACATTATATGGAAGAGGTAGAAATATTATGTGATAGAATTATTATTTTAGATAAAGGTAAAATACTTGCTGAAGGAACAAGTGATGAACTTAAAAAACGTGCAAATATAGAAGAAAAAATAACAGTAGAAATAGATGAAATAAATAATAAAATAATAGAAGAAATAAAAAAATTTAAAACTGTTCATAATATATCACTAAATGAAAAAGTACTAGTAATTACATATAAAAAAGGCAAAAATAATTTAGGAGAATTAATAGATTTCTTAAAAGAAAATAATGTAAAATATAATAAAATATTCTCAGAAAGACCATCACTTAATGATGTATTCTTATTTCTTACAGGTAAGGAACTTAGAGACTAATGTTTATAAATAATTTTAAATATTCATTTAAAGTATTAATAAGAAATAAAGGATTAATCTTTTGGACATTTGCCTTTCCAATATTACTTGGATTATTCTTTTATCTTGCATTTTCAGATATAGAAAATAAAGAAACTTTTAAACAAATAGATATTGCAGTTATAGAAAATAAAGAGTTTCAAAATGATGAATTCTATAAAGAAGCAATAAAAGAGTTAAGTGATAAAAATAATAATTCAAGAATATTTAACACAAAATATGTAAGTAAAAAAGAAGCAGAAGAAAAATTAAAGAATAAAAAAATATCTGGTTATTTAGAATTTACAAATGATAATGTTAATATTACTGTTAATTCATCTGGAGTAAATGAAACAATAATAAAGTATGTGGTTTCAGAACTTAAAAGTGATAAAAAAATAATGAATGATTTGGTAAGAAGAGAAGTAATAAAATCACAAAATAATAGTTATGATAAAATTATTAATTATGAAGAAATATATAACAATGTTATAAAAATATTAAATGAAGATAATGTAAAATTAAATAATATTTCAAATAAGAATTTAAGTTATACAATGATAGAATACTATACTTTAATTGCAATGGCATGTTTATATGGAAGTATGCTTTCAATGTATATTACTAATTTTAAACTAGCAAATATGAATAGTGTTGGAAAAAGAACATCAGTATCACCAACAAGTAAAACAAAGTTATTATTAAGTAGTTTACTTTCTAGTTATTTAGTTCAGTTAATAGGATTAACACTTTTATTTATATTTACAATATTTGTAATAAAGGTAGATTATGGAAATAATTTGCCACTTGTAATAGCACTTTCATTAGTAGGATCATTATCTGGACTTACACTTGGAGTATTTGTTGCATCAAAATTTAAAGTAAGTGAAGGAAGTAAGATAGGTATTTTAATATCAGTTATAATGCTTGGATCATTCTTATCTGGAATGATGGGAATAACAATGAAATATGTAATTGATAAAAATGTTCCTATAATTAATAAGTTAAATCCAGTAAATATGATAACTGATGGACTTTATTCATTATATTATTACAATACTTTAGATAGATATTATTTTAACATTATTAGTTTAGTAATATTTTCTATTATTATGATGATACTTTCTATAAACTCTTTAAGGAGGCAAAAATATGACAGTATTTAAAACATTTTTTAGAATAGTAAATAAACTAAAACCCACAATCATTTTATATACTGCATTATTAATTATATTTGGCGCAGTTAATATGAAAACAAGTGATAATAATATTAATTTTGTAAATAGTAAACCAGATATATTAATAATAAATCAAGATGTTAATAAGGGCCTTACTAAGAATCTAATTGATTATATGAAGAAAAATTCTAATATAGTAAAAGTAGAAAATAATGAAGAAAAAATAAATGACTCACTTTTTTATAGAGAGGTAAGTTATGTAATATATATTCCAAAAGATTATAGAAAAAATGTACTTTTAGGAAATAATCCAAAATTAGATATAAAGAAAACAGATGAATATGATGCACATTTATCTGAAATGATGTTAAAAAGATATATAAAACTTCAAAATATATATAATGAAGAAGTGGGTAGTGAAGATGAACTTATTACTCTTATAAATGATAATATAAATGATGATGTAAATGTTAAAATAACATCAAAAATAGATACATCAAAAACATATAATATTGCTTACTATTTTAATTTTGCTAGTTATAGTATTTTAGCAATTATAATATATATTATATGCTTAGTACTATGTTCATTTAAAGAAGAAAGTATTAGTAAAAGAATTAATATTAGTAGTATAAATTATAAGAGTCATAATAATAAAATATTACTCGCAAGTATTGTTTTTTCAAGTATAGTTTGGCTTTTGTTTGTTATTATTGGTGTGATTGTAGTTGGTGATATAATGTTTTCTATAAGAGGATTAATATCAATTATTAATTCATTTATATTTACATTTTGCGCACTTACTTTATCAATTTTAATAAGTTCTCTAACTAATAATAAAAATGCAATATCTGGTATAGTAAATGTAATTGCTCTTGGTTCTGCATTCCTTTGTGGTGCATTTGTACCAGCAGAATATTTACCAAATTCAGTACTTAATTTCGCACATATTTTACCAGCATATTACTATATAAATTCTAATGATTTATTAAAAAATATAGATGTTATTAATATAAGTAGTATGCATCCTATAATAATAAATATGATAATAATTATTATGTTCTCTATATTATTTATTATTTTAAATAACGTAGTAACTAGAAAAAAGAGAAAATCAAATTAAAATGAGTACTAGAAATAGTACCTTTTTTGTTGTATAATATCTTCTAGGAAAGAGGAATTTTTATGATAACAATAAAAAGCGATAGAGAAATTGAATTAATGAGAGAAGCAGGTTATATGGTTTCAAAAACACATAAATACTTAAAACCATTTATTAAGGAAGGTATTACAACAAAAGAACTTGATAGACTTGCAGAAGAATATATAAGAAGTATGGGCGGAGTTCCTACTTGTAAAGGTTTTGAGGGATTTCCAGCAACTCTTTGTACAAGTATAAATGATGAAGTTGTTCATGGTATACCAAGTAATAGAAAACTTAAAAAAGGAGATATTATAACTATTGATATGGTTATAGGTTATAAAGGATACCAAGGAGATGCTGCTTGGACTTATAAAGTTGGAGATGTATCAAAAGAAAAAGAATACTTAATGGAGCATACTGAAAAAGCATTATATGAAGGAATAAAAATGGTAAAACCAGGAGCAAGAGTAGGAGATATATCTGCAGCAGTTGAAAAATATGCTAGAAGTCATAATCTTGGTATAGTAAAAGAATTATGTGGTCATGGTATTGGAACAGATATGCATGAAGATCCTAATGTTCCAAATTATGGTAAAGCAGGGACAGGACCAATATTAAAAGCAGGTATGGTAATATGTATAGAACCAATGCTTAATCTTGGTACAGATGATATTTATGAAGAAGATGACGGATGGACAATTAGAACAGAAGATGGGAAAAGTGCAGCACACTATGAACATACAGTATTAATTACAAAAGATGGGTATGAAATATTAACTCCAAGATTAGATTAATGTAACAAAAAATAATTATTGACATATAATAAAGTAAATGATATCATTTATTCAAAAGTTAAAAATTAATCAAGTTGTTATTTATTAACAACCGGGCCTTTTTTGGGCAGCATATAAGTATACACTTAATTTGCGGGACATAACATAAGTTTCACAAATTAGGTGTATTTTTATTTAAAAATAGGAGGATATATGAAAAATAATGAAAAAATAGCAATCAAGGTTTCTATAATAAGTATTATTTTGAATTGCTTATTAACACTTATAAAATTTATTTCAGGTGTTATATCAAAGTCATCTGCGATGATATCAGATTCAGTACATTCACTTTCTGATGTACTTAGTACTTTTGTTGTTATAATAGGAGTAAAAATATCAAATAAAAAAGCAGATAGTGATCATCCTTATGGTCATGAAAGAATAGAATGTGTATCTGCAATTATACTTTCTGGTATGCTTTTTGTAGTAGGAGCATTAATAGGAATAAATGGAATAAAAAATGTAACTAATAGTAGTAATCTTGTTATGCCAGGAGTTTTAGCCCTTATCGCATCTATTATTTCAATAATATCAAAAGAAGCAATGTATCAATATACAATAAGGGTATCAAAAAAAATTAATTCAGCAGCATTAAAGGCAGATGCATGGCATCATAGATCAGATGCATTATCATCAATTGGTAGTTTTATTGGAATATTAGGTTCTAGACTTGGATTTAAAATATTTGATCCATTAGCGAGCGTGATAATATCATTATGCATTATTAAAGTTTCAATAGATATATTTAAAGATGCAATAGATAAAATGGTAGATAAATCTTGTGATAAAGAAGTTATTGATAAAGTAATAAGTGTAATTGAGAAAAATGAAAGTGTTAAAAATATAGATGATATTAAAACAAGACAATTTGGTAATAAAGCATATGTTGATGTTGAAATATCAGTAGATGAAAATTTATTATTAAAAGATGCACATAAGGTTGCTGAAGAAATTCATGATAGTGTTGAAAATGAAATAAATATCGTAAAACATTGTATGGTTCATGTTAATCCATATGAAGTAAAGTAAAAAATATGATATAATGAGTTAAGAGGTATTTTATGATTGATGAATTATTTAAAGACTATTACAAATATTCAGATTTTTATGATATTTTCAATAAGTATAGAAATTATGAAAGAGAAATGCGCTTTTTATTTAGAATGATTAAAGATAAAAAAAGAGTATTAGATTTAGGTTGTGGTACAGGGACACACTTAAATATTTTAGAAAATGTAGGTTATATAGTTGATGGCCTTGATTTAAGTGAAAATATGGTTGAACTTGCAAAAACAAAGGTAAAAAAAGCAAGAATTTTTAAAGCTAATATACTTGATTATAAGATTGATGAAAAATATGATGCGATAATATCAATGCATTCAGTTTTTAATCATTTAAAAAGTTATGATGAATTTGAAAAGGCACTTCAAAATTCACTTGATCATTTAGAAAAAGATGGAATAATGGTAATAGATTTAGATAATAGAAGATCAAATGATGATGTTTATGATAAAGTAGATGAAAATAAAAGATATATGGAATGTTTTTATAGTCCAAAATATAGTATGCAAATAAGAACTATTAATTTTACAATTGGACTTAAAACATTTACATTTGAACATGAGTTTTTTATCTATAAAAAAGAAAAATTAGAAGAGATACTAGACAAATATGATGTTAGTTATGCACTTCTTACTAATTTTTTTAGACAAAAAGCAAATGATGAATCAAAAAGAATACATGTAGTTATAAGGAAGAATGGATAATGGAAAAATATATAGTAAAAGAAAATGAAATATTAATAGAATTTTTAAAGAAAACATTTAGTAATTTATCAAAAAATAGTGTAAAAAGTTTATTACATAATGAAAAAGTATTTGTAAATGGTAATATGACTACTAAATATAATTATGAATTAAATATTGGAGATGTAGTTGAAATAAGAGAAAAAGTTGCTAAAAACATAGATATAATATATGAAGATAAAGATATTATTGTAATAAATAAACCATCTGGGTTACTTACAGTTGCAACAGAAAAAGAAAAAAATAAAACCGCATATCATTTAGTTATGGAATATTTAAAAAAGAAAAATAAGAATAATAGAATTTTTATAATTCATAGACTTGATAAAGATACATCTGGAATAATTATGTTTGCTAAAAATGAAAGAGCTAAACATTTATATCAAGATAATTGGAATGATATAGTAAAGAAGAGATGTTATTATGCAGTTATTGATGGAAAAATGCAAAACAAAGAAGGAACAATTAAAAGTTATTTAAAAGAAAATGGCAATATGGTATATTCTGTAAAAGATAGAAGTGGCAAACTTGCTATTACAGAATATAAAGTTTTAAAAGAAAGAAAAAATATTTCTCTTTTAGATATTAATTTAAAAACAGGTAGAAAAAATCAAATAAGAGTACATATGAAGGAAAATAAAACACCAATACTTGGTGATTTAAAGTATGGAGAAAAAAGTAAATTAATTAATAGACTTGCACTTCATGCATATAAGTTAGAACTTATAAATCCAGTTACGAAAAAATTACTTACTTTTGAAGTAAATATGCCAAATGAATTTAAAATATTATTTAAATAAATTATAGAGTTGATAGAAATATCAATTTTTTTCTTTTTTTAGGGGAGTTATAACTAAAAAGAGAGAATAAAACAAGTGAGAGGATATTTTTAGGTAAAGGAGGACAGAAATTTAAAAAGTATTCTTATCTTGGTGAAAGGAGGAAAAATATGGAGGCATTTTATACATGTAGAAATGATAGAGCATTTAAAGAAGTATTTTTAAATCCAAATAATAGTGATTTATTAAAAGCACTACTAGAATTTATTCTTAAAATAAAAATTAATGAATTAGAAATTAAGAAAACAGAATTATTAAGTGGTAATGTAAATGTTAAGGATAAAAGAGTAGATGCAATAGTTCATACTGGTAATAAAAAAATTGAAATAGAAATTAATTCACAAAATAAGGATTATCTTCATACTAGAAGTACCG
>ERZ827088.3612-NODE-3612-length-13982-cov-3.019028_pt1 | contig 13982 bp, 8 predicted proteins | sample MGYA00519922_ERZ827088 | MGnify/ENA primary metagenome ERZ827088 (study PRJEB31778, sample SAMEA3449254) | human gut metagenome | biome: human gut; feature: human-associated habitat; material: faeces | place: United Kingdom | collected 2010/2012 ... | reverse complement strand
ACGAAAGCCCCGGATTTTCCATGTTGCCGTCGGGTATGACGTCGCCCGCGGGGACGGTGTATTCGGACGTTTCGGTCGCTTCTCCGTTGACGAGCAGCCGCAACTCGTAGGTCTGACCCGCATAGACGCCCTTGGTCCGCACCAGACGTTTGACGGGGAGCCCGGCGGCGTTGGTCGAACTCGTCCATTCGGGGGTGACGGCGGCCGTGAAGAGTCCGGTTTCGTCCCGCTCGCCCTTTTGCGTCGCCTGCCACTCGTCGGTGCCTTTCACACGGTATTGGATCACGGCGTCGGGATACTCCTCTTCCGTTGCCATGGCGGTTATGACGCCCGTGTTGTTCCAGAGGTCCGTCTCCCGGAAGGCGATTTTCAGGTCGGTGTGCTCGACATGGAGCCTCCAGCGTTCGGTCGTTCCGTGATAGGTCGCATCGACGAAACGCATCGTTTCGAAGCCCGAAGCCGAGAGTTCTTCCGCCGTGGGAGAGTAGGTCGTGATGTCGGCAGGACCCAGTTTGAGCCGGGTGACCGTAATGTCGCCGAGGTTCGTCCCCTTGGCCACATAGGCCGTCGCCGTACGTTTCTGGGCGTCTATTACCGTCGCGCCGATCTGGCCTGCGACCGTAAAGGCGCGCTCGATCGGCTGTTCGGCCACGATCGTCCATTCGTAATCCTGATAGAGCGAGAGGGTGACGTACAGCGGCGAACGCAGATCGAATTCTCCGCTGAGGGGCCGCGACGTTTTGATCTGGCCGATGAAAGATTCCGTGTCGGTCATCATCGGATTGGAGGTCGCGGCGTCGAACGTAACCTTGTCGATGCCGACTTTGCGTATGTCGGTTTTCTCATCTAGCGTAAGCGTCACGGTGCGGTTGGCGATGCTGATGCCCGACACGGTGAAGCCGCTGCCTTCGACGCCTGCGATCCTGAGTTCGACGACGGGATAAGGCACGTCGTTGTCGATGCACGAAGCGGCTAAAAGAAGCGCTGCTGCCGAGAAGAGTATGCGGAAATATTTCATGTCTTACTGCTTTTTCTTGTCCCACAAATGGATCGTCATGCCGAAATTGATGGCGGCGATGTTGAGCCGGAAGCGCATGTTCGAAGCCTTGCGCGAACCGACCTTGTTGCCGTCGGCATCCTTCTGGGTGACGGAATTGTACTGTATGCCACCCAGCCCGAACGAAAGCGTCGCGCAGACGTTGGGGAAGATGTAGACGGCCGCTCCCGGATTAAACGAAAGTTTTACCTGCGTATTGTCACTGTAGGTACGATTGGGGTTGCCGCCCTCCTTGCGGTCGGGGTCGTACAGGAAGTTCGAAGTACCCGTAGAGAGGGCCAGTTCGAATTCGGCGAAGAGTCCGAAACGCCCCTTGGGATCGAGTCCGGCGTACGAACGGTGGAAGATGCCGAACGAGTAGTTGTCGCTGTTGAAATTGACCTTCGGAATGCTGCCCGAGGCGTCGTTGCTTTCGCCCAGGTCGTAGCGTGCGGCATCGAGGTTGCCGTCCATGTGGCGGTAGCCGAAACGCACGCCCAGACAGTTATTGTCGCGGTAGAAATAGCCGATGAAGGGTTTGACGGTGGCCACCGTGCCGTCGGCGTCGATGCCGTCGAGGATGAGCATGATGTCCGTGTCGTCGCTCGACATCGTGCCGTAGGAGGCCGTCAGACCCATGATCACCTCGCCCTTGTAGGCGAACTTGAGCTTGTTGATTTCGCGGTCGATACGCCGGCGTGTGGGCAGGAATTGTTTTTTGCCGCGGATCGGCGACTGAACTTCCGCGGCCTTGAGTGCCTGCAATTGCTTTTGTCCGTCGGCCGGGACTGCCGCTTCCGAGGCCGGCGCTTCGGCGGCCGGCGCATTTCCGGTTGCCGGGGCTTCTTCTTCGGTGGAGATCGTTCCGGCTGCGGCGGGTGCGATTGCGGCTGCCGGAGCGGCTGTTTCCTTCGGATTCCCGGTTGCGGCGGTTTGCCGCGCCAGCGCGTTGCCGCACGAGATAATTATGATCAGCAGGGTGCAGAGTATGCTTCGTGTCATAGTGTGCCGTTTTTAGAGATAGAAGGCCATGCCGAGGCCGATCGAGAAGATATTGACCTTGAAGTTCATCATGCTCGTGTTGCGTTTGCCCACGGTGACCTGATTGTGAACCTGTTTGGTATGGGTATAGCTGATGCCCATCACGCCCACGTTCACTTCGACGGCCATGTTGTTGGTGGCGAAGGCCACGATGCCCGGCGAAATGCCCAGCGAGAGGGTGTAGCCGGTTTCGTAGGTTCCCTTCACGGGCGAGTCGTTGGCGAAGCGCGCCTGCGTGCCTCCGGCCGCGAGCGACATCTCGTTGAACAGCGCGAAGCGTTTGTTGCGTCCCAGCGGGATGTACTGCCGCCAGATCGCCGCCGCCGAATAGGTCTGCTTGAGCGAGTAGAAATCCCTGGCCACGATGTTCGTGCCCGTCTCCTCGTTGCCGAAATGCAGTTCGGCGTTGTCCAGCTTGAGCAGCGTGCGCGAATAGATGAAGCGTCCTCCGAGGGCCATGTTGTCCCGGAAGGCGTAGGCGATCATCGGGCTGACGCGGAAGGTGTAGCCTTTCGAGTTGATTCCCTCGATGACGAGGAACTGATAGCCTTTGTTGGTATGGGTCGAGTAGGAGGCCGTACCGCCGAAAATCCACTGTCCTTTCGGCACGAACAGGTTGTGCGTGTCGGTAAGTCCGCGCTCCTGGCGCATTTCGTTGATTGTTTTCGGACGCTGGTCGGCTGCCGCCGCAGTTTGGGCGGCGGTTGTTTCCTGTGCGCGCAGCGCCTGCGCCGTGCCCGTGAGGCACAGCGCGAGGGCGAGCGTGCGGATGAATAGCTTGCGCATCTGCTTGCGTTTAGTGATTAGTATACCCATTCGAAATCGTCTACGTACATGACATTGCCCAGACAACCGACCTTGAAGTCGCCGTAGGCGCTCGTCGTACAGGAGATGACGAGTGTATATGCACCCGTAGGTTTGGTCGTTCTGTCGTAATATTCGATCGGAATCTCCACGGTCGTCATCGCGTCGCCTGGTGTGGTTTCGCCGATCAGCAGCGATCCGTAGGCGATGACGGGGCCTTCGGCGGTTTCGGCGGTTTTGGCGGGGTCCCACACGCCTGTCGGCGACCCCATGCCGGCGACAGTCGCGTGACGGCTGTTCCAATCGACGATAACGGCGAAGATACGCGAACGGTCTTGGCCGTCCTGGATGTATTCGTGCTCTTCGGTGACGGTTCCCTTATTGACGGCGCCCACGGTGGCGTGGTATTTGAGCCGCAAGGCCGTCGGACGCGCTGTCCACTGGTAGGGCATTCCGAAACTGGCCGTTCCCGAGAGACTCGCAAAACGGAACGTTGCCGAGAAGAGATTGCCCGCGGCGAGCAGGCCGAACGCCGACTGCGATTCGAGCTTGGCGCAGTAGCTGCCGCCCATGCCGGGTTTGGTCGACTGCGCACACAGTCCCGAAGTTGCGGCATTGCCGCTGCCCCAGAACGTCGTGGATTCCGACGTGCTTTTGCCGAAACAGGGGAGCGATCCGCTTTCCATATCCCCGTCGGGGATGACCTGCCCGGCTGCGGCCTGAAACTCTGCCGAGGAGACGGTTTCGCCATCGAGCGCCGCCCGCGCCTCGTAGCTGTTGCCGGCGAAGACGCCGGTGCCTGCGACGGGGGTGTGGACGGTCAGGCCCGCGGCATTGACCGATTCCTTCCATTGGGCCGTGAACGTGGCCGTATAGATGCCCTCGCCGGCGCTTACGCCCTCGGCGTCGGACCACTCGCCGTCTTTGACGCGCAGTCCGAAGGTCGCCGTCGTGACGTTCGGATCGAGGACCAGCGCGCGCAGCGTGAGGCTGTTCGTCCAGAGGTCGTAATCCGTCTTTTCAATGGGCAGAAGGCCTTGCAGACGGTATTCCGAGATGGCGGTGGCTTCGGCGCCGGCCGAATCCGTGACGCGGATGCTCACCGGATGGCTGCCGCCCGGACGCCCTGCGAAGAAGGCGTCGGAAAGGGTGACCGTCAGGCTCAAATCGCTCTCCCTGGTCACCTCGACGCCCTCGGTCGTGCCGTTCAGCGCTTCGTAGCTGTCGTCGCCGATGCCGATCACGACGCTCTTTACGGCGGCCATCGTGGTTATCATGTAACGTTTCGGGGAGGTTGTCCCGGGGATGAAATCCTGCGGCTGGTCCATGTCGAAACCGTCGCTTTCGATGCTCGGCTCGGGGCTGAACGGGAACGTGTCGTCGTAGTCGTCGGTCGAGGTGTCCACCTTGACGACGAAGCATTCGATGAAGCCCGGCAGGTCTTTCGAGAACCGGAAGGAGACGCTGTATTTGCCGCCGGTCTGCACGCCTTCGAATCTGGCCTCCCTGACGATGACGCCGCGGTCGGGGTGCGTGCCCTCGAAGCGGGTCGTGAGCGTGGTCGCACCCTCGGGCATGGTGAAGTAGCCCGTGCCGTCGGCCGTGTAGTTCAGCGCCGGGACGCCGCCCTGCTGAACCTGCCCTTCGTCGAACGCGTCGGCGGCGACTACCCACGCATGGAAATTCTCGCCGAAAGCGGCGGAAACCGTGGCGTCGAATTTCACTTCGGCGACGACGTTCTGCCGTTTGCACTCCACTTCGGCTACGGTCGTCTGTCCGGCTGCCACCGTAAAGGTCTTCTCGCCTTTGTAGAAACGTTTGGTGAACGACGCGGGGACGGCTTCTCCCGCATCGACCTCCACGCGGTATTCGCCCGCGAGCAGCTCCAGCCGTGAGGGGAGCGTCTCTGCGGTGTATTGGCGCAGCAGCTCGCCGCTCGCGCGGTAGATGCGTACGGCAAGGCGCTGCAAGGGGTCGTATTCCCCGTCGGCTTCGGCCCGCGTGGCCGAAACCCGCATTTCGAGCGCACCCGTGTCGCCCGTGTCGGCGCTCCCGGCCGTCTCTTTCGAGCAGGCGGCCGTCAGCGCGGCGCAGAACAGCAGGGCGGCGGTAATGTATTTTTTCATAATTCGTCAGCCTTAATTCGCCGGTACGTAATACTTCAGGGTCTTGGTCGTGCTGAGACCGTTGTTCTCCGTCACCGTGAGTATGAAATTGTTGTTGCCGGGGAAGCCTGTCAGCAATCCGGTGAACATCTTGTCGATCTTGAGCCGAATGGACGATTTGTCCTTGACTGCGTCCTCGATGGGGAATCCGAGGGCCGAAATCTTCTCCCGGACATCTTCGGCCGGATGCATGGTTCCGTTCGTATCTTCGAAGCCTTCGATATTGCAGAGATCGAACCGGGCCGGGATGCCCATCGTGCCGAGTTCCCTGGCGTCGAGGTTGTCGCAGTCGATGGTCACGTCGAGCGATTTGATGCCTGTTTGCGCCGTGATGTCGATCTCCGTGTCGCGGTCTGCGGACGGCGTTTGCGTTTCGTCGATATTGAAATCTACGCCGACAATCGAAGGGCCTTCGTTGGCCGGATCGACCGTGAGCGTCAGCGACGCCCGGGCCGAAAGCCCTTTGGCGTCGGTTATCTCGAAGGCGAATGCGTGCGTGCCCTCGTATGCGGGATAGAGCAGTTTCATGGCTCCTGCGATGTCGAAACTCTTCGAAGTCGCCCCCTTGAGATCGTCGCCCAGCGGGAAGCCGAGGCCTGCGAGAACCGTGTAGGCGGGGTCCGACGCCCCGATCGTGCAGAGGTCGAATTCCGGACCGCCGATTCCGGACACCATGCCGGTCAGCCGGGAGTTGTCCGACGTGATTTTCACCGCGAACGACCCGATGCCGTTGGACGAGGCGAGATTGAATGCGAACGGCCGGGTGTAGTTGCCCTGGGCGTCGAACATCGAGGCCAGAAGCTGGAAGGGTTTCGTGAGGTCGTAGCCCGGACATTCGAGGGTCGGGGCGACGGGAAGTCCGGGTTCGCCGGGGTTGTCGGGATCGTTGACCGGGATTTCGTCGTCCTCCATGAAGTCGTTGACGTCGATGTCCAGTTTGATGTCTCCCTTGTCCGAGTAGGTGATCACGATCGAGAGCTTGCGCCATTGTCCGGCCTTGACGCCCGAGATGCTCTTGTTGATCCGGACGGGTGCGTCGGGCGTATCGGCGAAAGCCCCTTCGAGGTGCAATTTGAGCGTGTTGGTCTCGCCCTGCGGCATGAAGTAGGCCGCGCGGGTTTCATCCTTCAGGAAGGTCATCGTCGTTTCGCCCAGCGTGACGGTCGACTTGGTGTCGGCGGTGAGCTGGTCGGCGAGGTCTTTCGAACACATCAGCGTCACCTTGATGTTGTTCAGCGTGCAGACGACCTCGTCGATGGGCGTGGTTTGGTTCTTCTCGATGACGAACTCCTGCGAACCGAAATAGACGGGGTGTTCCCATTCGGCTGCCGGCGTCGTGGCGGCCTCTTCCGAACGGACCTCCATCGTGTAGCCGCCCACCGGAAGCTCCAGCCTGCCTGCCTCGCCGATCGAGGCCTTCAGATCGCCGTAAGTCTCCTGGAGCGCCAGCTTGCCCGTTGCGTCGCGAATTTCGATGATGAATGTGTCGACGTCGGGCTGCGCCTCGTCGGTGCGCGTCTGGGGCTTCGCCGTCTCGTCTGACGTGTCGTCGGGGCGGGTTTCGGTATCGGTGTCGACCACGACGCGCATGCTCATGTCCGCCAGCGTCAGGTAGCCTTTGGCATTGGGATCGGGCGGAGTGCCCGGCTCGTTGTTCTTATAGGCGGGATCTTCGTTCACACAGCCGGTCGCGAGCAGCGCCGTCGCTGCCGCAGCCGTCAGAATCTTGGTAAAGGTTTTCATATCTCGGTGTTTTTATTTGCGTTATTCGGTGGCCTCGTCGTTGAGTTCCACGTCGAGTTCCACGGTCTCGGTGTATCCTTCGCCGAGGGTGACGGTCAGCGTCGCGCTGCCGGCCTTCTTGGCGTCGAGCGTGAAGATGTGGCGCGTGGCTGGGCGTGCCGCTTCGAGCGGCTCGGGGGTGAAGGTGTAGAGCGGACCCTCCGACGTGCCGTCCTGGCTCTGGCCCCGGGCCGTACCCTTCAAGGTGAGCGGCTTTCCGGCCTGCACCCAGACGGCTTCCGCTTCGGTCGCGTCGCAGGGACGGAACGTGAAGATGCTGCCCGCTCCGGTCGTCACGGTGAACTCCGCGTTGTTGTAGTATTTTTTGAACGACTCGGTGGCGCGCACGAGGGTCTGCGCATTGCCGATCGTCGCCGTGATCTGCGCGGTGCTGGTGCGGCGCGCCGCGACCTCCACTTCGGTCGCGCCTGCGTAGTAGGGTTTGTCCGCGCCTTCGGCTTCGGGATCGCCGTAGGTGACCGTGATCGCGTAGCGGCCTTCGGGGAAGGAGTAGGCGGTCTCCTCGGCGTTATACGCCGCGACCGTCGCCCAGCTTTTGTCGAAATTTTCACCCCGGATGCGGAGCGTGAAATCTTTGCCGTCGGGTTTTGCCGCAGCGCGGGTCGCGCCCTGAACCGCGGCCATCGCCGCAGCGGCATCAATCGTGGCGTCGGCCTCGCAGGCGATGCGGATGGTTCCGCAGCCCTCTCCGGCCGGGATCTCTTTCTTTTCGGAGCATCCTCCGGCCATGACAGCCGCCGATGCAAGCAGGTAAAGCAGTTTTCTCATGGCGGTTATTCGTTGACGATGGATACTTTGATGTTGTCGAGGTAGAGGTAGTGATTGCCGTTGGCGCCGAATATTCCGGTCCAGGACGATACGTTGCCGATACGGTTGACATTCACCTTCCATGAGATTCTGTGGGCGCTGTTAAAGTCGGCCAGGAATGTTTTGGTGTTCCAATTCGAAAGCGGGGTATTCCACGATTTGTCGGTTTCGAGGGCTATGTCTTCCGCTTCGACGGGGTTTTCAAGATTGTCTCCGCCGTTGGGCTGGCCCGAATTGGTCGTGTAGCCGTAATTGAACGTAGGATTGCCGTATGTTCCGCCCTTATTTTTGTTACTGTCCATCATCCAGGAGTCCTGTCCTCCGACGTAATCGAATGAAACCCGGACTCTGACTGTTTTGCCGGATTTGATACCGCTGACGGGCGGCGAGTCGATACGTCCCGGGTAGCGGGCATACGATGAAGCCTTGCCGGCTCCTCCGCCTTCGAACCGGCAGGAGCTTCGGATACATTTCCCGGTTTCCCCGCCCACACGAGCCGCCGTCCATCCGATGGCGCCCTTGTCGGACAGCAGGTGCGCATCCTTGTTTCCGGCGCTGCTGCTGCTTGTTCCCGTTCCGACGTTGCAGTCGTAGTCGAACTGGATGATATTGCTGAAATCCTCCGCCAGCAGGTAGGGGACGCTGAACGTGATGTCGTTGTTGCCGAATTCGGTGATCTGCGGCATTGTCAGCGTGTTCGATACGACAGCGCTTTCCGATTCGTACTGTACCGTGACGGCTTTTCCCGAGAGGTTGTCGGTCCACGAGGGTTTGAGCACCATCGTGTATTTGCCCTCGGCGTCGGGCGTGAACTGGCAGATGTTCGTGCCGTTGTCGAACAGCGAGCCTTCGGGGGCGGTGAGGGTGATCTTTCCGACCGCCTCGCCCAGCGTCGCCGTGCCCTTGTCCGCAGGCAGCGAGAAGTTCAGACGCGTGTAATAGCGGCCGATGGCGGGAATGTGGTAGGCGATCGGGGTGGTGTGGCCTTCGGAGAAGTGTTTGCCGGGGATGTCGCGCGGCTCGGATTCCCCGGCTTCGCAAATCGCGGTGATGGTCACCGGCTGCTCGGCGGTGAGTTCCACCGGTGCGATGCCGGCGAAGACCACGTCGCCCGCATCCTTCGGAGTGTCGAAACGCAGCGTCAGCGTGTTGTTGCCGTCGGTGAGCGTCGGCGCGGCATCGGGATCGGCGGCATCGACCGTCATGCGCCCCGTGACGGGCTGCGGAAATGCCAGCGTGATCTCCGAGACCTTTTCGCCCAGGTCGTTTTTCGGAATGCGTATTTTCAGCACGTGAACTTTGTGGCGGAACTGGAACTGCACCGTCTCGCCGGTGTCGTTCTTCTCCAGAGCCGGGGCCTTGACCGGATCGGCCACCATCACGTCCCAGTCGCCGTTGAAGCCGCCGTCCTGCACGTCAGGGATCAGGTAGGTGGCCTGCGTGCCGTCGCTTTCGGACGGAACGGGCGACACGGCATAATAGGTGTAGGTGTCCGCGGGCATTTGCGGGATGTCTCCCCTGAACTTGGCCGTGTTGTAGTCGGTGTTGTAGTGGTAGAGTTTGAAAGCCTGTTTGCTGAAGAGGGTCTCGGATCGGGAGTTGACGGCCCAGAGTGCGATCTGGTCGTCGGAAGCCCATTTGACCGACACTCCGTCTTCGCCGAGCTGGGTGCGGGACCTGTCTTCGGATTCGATGTCGATCTTCGGACCGGAGCCTACCGATACGCTGATTGTTTCGGTCGCGGGCCGGGTGTCCGCATCCGAAGAATCGGAGCATGCCCCGAAGACCAGAGGCAGCGCGAGCAAAATAATCCGGAAATTAATTCGCATAGAATAGATTCTTTTATCTGTAATTTGTACAAAAATAGGTACAGGTTCCCGTTCGCGGAAATAAATTCAACGAACGCCGAATTTTTCATCACGAACAGCCTCCTTTTTGTCCTCACGGATGCTCCTTTCCGGCGGTGCGGAGCGCAAAAAACCTCCCTGCCCGCCGGGAGGGGTGTTTTTGAGATACCGTTCTGTAAATCAGAACGGTATTTTTATTGAAAAGAGCAAGGGTTACGAATTGGTGACGGAAGTCTTACATTTTGTTGCACCCTTATACAATATATCCAAGAACTCACGACAAAGATAGTTAAAATATTCTACATAAGCAAATTAACGAATAGAAAAGCATTAAGTACTATTTAAGCATATCCGAGTTGGATATGCTTTTTTGTGCTACGAACGGGTTGATTATTTAGTTGCCTGTTTTAACTAAATTATTACTATCGGAATGTTTCCTATCATTGCATCGTCTAACCAACGATCATTGCAATGAAGCCATTGAAAGGTAATCCGACTCTGCGTTTGTTACGTCTGGTATTGCGACGATTCAATCGTCTCGAACTACTCATCCAAAACAATTCTCGACCTTTACCCGATGACCTGATCGACACTCCGGCAGTCCGCATGCTTACCCGGATGTCCGACCGTACCCTCTCCCGTCGTCGAAGCGACGGCACGATCCCTTATGTCAAGCACGGCGGCAAAATCTATTACAGCAGATCGCGCGTTCTCGAAGCCCTCCGGAATGAACCCAACACCACATCAACCAATAAAGTAAAGAAGTCATGAAAAAGATGATTCTTATCGAGCGAAGCAAATTCGCTCTGCTCGTTCGCAGCCACATGAAAGCCTCGAACATGCTCCTCGTATTGCAGCATGTCTGCCGGGAGCGCCGTATTTCTCTTTCGATGACGCAGGAGGAAGTCTGCCAGCTCATCCGACTCGATCCGGATTTCGTCGAGAAATACAAACGTCGCGGGAAACTCTGTCCCGTCGAGGATCAGGATGGCAAACAATACTACAATGTACTGGATTTCATCAATCTGAAAGACATGCAGGAGAGTAAGCGTATTTTCTATCAGACAATGGAACAGGCAGTGCCGGATACGGCGATTACGATTGATCGGGAATAACCACTCAAATTCAACGAGGCTGCCTAACAAATTTTAGACAGCCTCGCTTTTTTATAACTTCGGCCCTTTGGCCTTCATGTTCGTCGCGGACCGCACGAGAAGAATATGATTGCGAATAAAGTCCGATTCGGGCGGAGGCACGACGTGCTCCCGTTCTTTCGGAGGTTCTTCTTGGTTCCTGGATGCCGTAGAAAGCGGCTCTGCCTTCGACGGTTTGATGACCTCGTCCACCACCTCCGCGTTTTCGATCTTCAGCCCATTGCCGTTATCTGCTGTTTTCGCCTGCATCTCCTGCTGCTTCTGTGCGATGTCGAGCTGAATCTTCCGAGTCAGCGACTCTGCCTCGGCCTTGAGCCGCTTCAACTCCTCCTCTTTGGGCCATACGGCTGCGATCTGTTGTTCGGAGGTAGGAATGTCGCGGGTGAATTGCTTTTTCTCTTTCTCGTAGGTCGCCATCAGTGACGGTATCGTGTCGAGCGCCCGGATGAAGTTCGTCGCCGCGGTTTTCGGTTCCGCAGCCAAATGCCCGTTGTTGAACGTGTACTTGATGCCGTCCAACCCTTCGACCATGAACTTATTGACCGTGAGCGCCAGCCCGTCTTTCTGCATTCGCTCGGTGCGGACGAGAATGCGGAAATCGAACAGCGTGCCGATTTTCTGGTAATCGTCGCCGGTATTTACTGCGCGGTCGATCTCCACGAGGCGTTTGCCATGGGCGACAATATCCGCGGATTCCACGCCGTCGATCCGCAGGGGATTGGCCCGCTTGCCTTTGGCGTCCGGCGGCGCCACCTCGTTGATATAGTCCCAGTCGTGTTTCAGACGTTCGAGCATCGCATCCCGTCGTCCGATCTCCGCCGTGTAGCGCTGCAGTTGGCTCTGCGCCTCATGCCGGGTGCGCATGAAGATCGTCTGCTCGCTTTCCAGCGCTGCGATCCGGCCTTCGAGCTTGGCTTTTTGCAGCAGGTCGGTATTTCCCGACACCACGGCCATCCACTCCGCGAAGTTCATCCCCGAATCCTCGCTGATGGCCCCCTCGTCCAGCCGCCGCGCACCTAACCGGTTGCGCTTGAGCTGGTCGATGAACTGCTGTTTGTTGTGCAACAGATTCAATTTGTAGGCATCGAGCGTGCGTAGAACGGCATAGACATAGGCTTTGACCTTATTGCCGGCATACTCCTTGGCGACTATGTTGCCTTTCCGTGCGCCGCGGCCATTGCGCTGTTCCAGATCCATCGGCCGCCACGGAATGTCGAGGTGGTGCATGCAGACGATCCGTTGCTGGGCATTGACTCCCGTTCCGAGTTTCTGCGTCGAGCCGAAGAGCACCCGGATTTTCCCTTCGTTCATGGCGTCGAACATCGCCTGCCGCACCTTGTCGCTCGCGGCTTCCTGTACGAAGCGGATCTCCTGCGCCGGAATACCGTGGTCTTCGACCAGTTTGCGTTTGATCTCCGAATAGACGTTCCAGATGCCGGGTTTATAGGTCGAGAGATCGCAGAAAACCATCTGCGTGCCTTTCTGATCTTCGTATCGCCGGTAGTATTCAGCGATGTTGGCGGCACTGCGGCTGGCCTTGTTGCCCGGTGAATCCGCATACGCGGGACTTATCAGCCGCATGTCGAGCGAGAGCTTGTTGGAGTACATCGTCACCAATAGCATCAGGGCTTTGACCTCTCCGTCGCTCAGGTCGGTGCGTCCGATATGTTCGGGATCGCCCGTCTTGGCGAAGAGCACCAGCTTGTCCAAAAACGCCTGCTGATCGTCGGTCATAGGTATCTGGCATAACTCCTCGTCCAGCTCGGGACGGTCTATTCCCACGTCTGCGGCCGTGCGGTAGTCGGTAATCTCGTTGTAGAACATGGCCAGCTCCGGAACCTTGATGAAATAGCGGAAACGCTCTTTGGAGATCACTTCGTTGGTCACCGAAAACTCGAACTCCGATGTTTTCTGCGCGAATACCGCGGCCCACGCATCGAAGCAGGGAATGTCCTGTCGCTCCAGCTCTTTGGGACGCAGATACTTGAACAGCAGATACAGCTCCGTCAGGGAGTTGGCGATGGTCGTTCCCGAAAGGAACGTCGCTCCGAGATCGCGCCCCGTGCGTTGTTGAATGGTGCGGATGGCGTACAGCAGGTTCGTGGCTTTCTTACTGCCGTCGGTATTTCCCAGTCCCGACACGCGGCTGTGGCGGGTGTTGAACATCAGATTCTTGAAGTTGTGCGATTCATCGACGAACAGATGGTCTATTCCCATCTGCTGAAAATCTACCGTATCTTCCTTTTGCGCGTCGATTGTCTCCTGCAACTCGTGAAGCTTGGCATCCAGATTCTCTTTGCGCTTCTCCAGACCGCGCAGAATCCAGCCGTCCACATGTCCGCCCTGTTTTTCGTAGGACGCCAGATTTTCATCTATGTCGTCCATCTCCTGCCGGAGAATCTGCCGCTGCACCTCGGCCGACTGGGGTATCTTGCCGAACTGTTCGTGCGTAAGGATGATGCAGTCCCAGTTGTTGTTCTTGATGTCGCTGAAGATCCGCAGGCGGTTCTCCGGCGTGAAGTCCTCCTTGCCGGGATAGAGCAGACGGGCATTGGGATAGGCCGTGCGGAAGGTTCGGGCGATTTCGTGGATGTTGGCTTTGATACCGATGATCATCGGCTTGCGGGCCAGTCCCAAACGATGCATCTCATACGCTGCGACGCACATGATAAGCGTCTTGCCCGTACCGACCTCGTGGTCGCAGATGCCGCCGCCGTTCTGCTTGATCATCCAGATCGCATCCTTTTGGCTGGGATACAGGTCTTCGATGCCCAGCCCCCGCAGGTCGAGCCCCGGAAACTGCTGGTGGCTGCCGTCGTAGCGTGGACGGACATAACAGTTGAATTTGCGGTTGTAGAGATCGGTCAGCCGCTCCTTGAAATCGTCGGGCTGCGCATGCAGCCATTCGACGAACGCCTGCCGGATTTCGGTGATGAGCGTGTCGGCCTTCTGCCGGGCCTCGAAGTCGGGAATCCGGATGGTCTTGCCGTGTTCATCCTTGCCGCCGTCCTTGTTGATGTTGGGCAGCGTGTTGAGCATGGCATGATGCAGCAGATCCATACCGTCGTAGACCTCGAAGTCCCCTTTGACGACGTATTTCTGGGAGATCAGAGGGCTGTACCCGTGGTTCTCGATGCCGAAGGCATCCATCTTCGCCGAATAGCTTACCGATACGGGCACCTGAAAGAAATGCTCGCAGAAGCCTTCGTAAATATCGGTCGGTATCCATCGCTCGCCGAGGTTGAAATCCAGCTCCTCGAACTCGATGCGTTTGGGTGCGGCCTCACGAAGCAGCGCGAGCGAGCGGCAGCTGGCATCGTCGTCG
>ERZ827088.3586-NODE-3586-length-14070-cov-3.171602_pt1 | contig 14070 bp, 14 predicted proteins | sample MGYA00519922_ERZ827088 | MGnify/ENA primary metagenome ERZ827088 (study PRJEB31778, sample SAMEA3449254) | human gut metagenome | biome: human gut; feature: human-associated habitat; material: faeces | place: United Kingdom | collected 2010/2012 ... | reverse complement strand
AAAAAATTGTAGAGGTAGAATGTTGGACCATACCTTGTACACGTGTATCCAAAGGTTCCATGGCCTTTGCCAAATTATCCATAATCAAGAATTTCTTTGATATTGAATCCATATTTTATCTGTTTTTTTATTATAAAGATAAGGAAAAATACAGATATATACAAATATAATAAATTGGTAATCAATAATATATAAACAACAAAAAGCTAAATACTGTTAAAGAAATTTTGATGCGTTTTCTCTGCAAACGCTTATACAAAATACCTCGACACGTAGCTGTCAATATCTCGACACGAACGTGACGAGACATCAGCACGTACGTGTCAAGACCTCGTCACGTACGTGTCGAGGTAAATTTAACTCTATTTTAAGGAATATACGGAAGGGAACTGAAGGATCTATAAAACTGTCTATCAGACTTCAGGGCATTCCTTCACCCAAAAGATGCTTGTACTCCACCATATATTGTTGGAAAGTGTACATTCAGCAAGCTTTACTGATTGTCCATATTCAATCGTGACATTTCCGTCTCAGCTGCACTCTGATTATTCATCTTCTTTTCGGTACGGAAGCGATAAGTAATCGTGAAACCGACTTTTCGGGTTTCCTCCTTTCCGACACTGTGCATGATAATATCATTCAGACGAGCTGAAGCACGCGTATTGTTCTTATTGAAAATGTCATAAGCATCCAGTGAAAGTTGAAGCTTGTCTTTCAGGAGCGATTTCTTCAAACTCAGGTTGAAGGAGGTGTAACTCTTCGCTTCGTACAACTGATAATATCCTCTGGAACCATAATTAAAATCAGCAGACAACAGGAATCCGGATGGAAGTGTGAAACTATTGTTGAAGTTCAGCATCACCAGCGGACGTCCGGCTTTTAAGATACTCTCATTCGGCCCCGGATAATTGAAGAAGGTCTTCAAACAGGTAAGCGTAAGCGAGGGCAGCCACCACTTCACCGGATATTGCACGTTTACCATACCCGTCAGATTGTGCATTCTGTCAAAATTATCCATGTAGCTGACCGTAACCGCTGAATTTCCCGGCATACTGTAGAAAGCTGTTATCAGCGGATTATGGGTATGGGTATAATTCAAGTTAAAGAACAGGAACTTATAAAACAGCATATAGTTCAGGTCATGAGTCAAAGCCTGTTTCAGGTAAAGATTTCCTTTCTGATAAGTAAACCGATCTGTGTACACCGCATTGTCGTTCATTACACCAAAAGGCGGACGCTCCGTATGAACGGAATATGTAAGTGACTGTTGCAGGTTCTCGGTATTGTAGCTTAACGAAACAGAGGGCAGGAAGTTATGATAAGTCTGGTTCTGATTCTTGTGGCTACTGTTTTCCTTCAAATCGCTCCGTATGTGTTCGTAACGCAAGCCGGCTCCCAGTGACAGATTATTCCATGTGTAATCGTACGACAGGTAGAGCGAATTTTTCATTTCCGTATTACTTGTACTACCATTATTCAACGCACGGACATACTCTATATAGTCCGTGCCGGTTGTGTGGCTGAAATCATAACCGAAGCTGAAAGTTCCGGCTTTCCCGGTTTCATACGATAAACTCAATTTGGCTGCAAACAAATCCCAGTCCGCCTTACGGTAATAATCCATAGACGTTTCCATACCGTCGCTTTCCCATTCACGGATATTGCCACGGCTTCGGTCGGTCTTATGAAGATAATCACCGAATGCGTTCATCTTCCAGCCATTCTTCCAGTCGTTTGTATAATACAGATTCAAATGGTTGCTGACGGACTTGTCGGACACATCGCTGAGATTCCTGATAAAGGTTGAAGTCCCTTTGTCCGGTATCATGGAAAGCGTATCCTTAGAGAACGTATTACCTTCATTGTATTTACCTTCATATTTCAGGCCGATTTCCGACTCCGGAGAAAAATGAAAAGAAACCCCTCCCGTATAGGCATGGCTTTCGTTGAAGATTTGTTTCCGGGTCAAATCTGTCAGATTCCAGATTGTGTCACTTTGAGTCTGCTGGTAAACGTCAAGATTTGAATCCTTCTTTCCACGGTCATAATTATAAGAGAGAAAGAAGTCCCAGTTCTTGTAATTGTAACTTCCGTTCATCTTGTAATTCTGACTAAGATAATTCCCCTGCAGCAGATTACCGCTGACATTAAAGGCAAGTCCTTCGCCCAGGCGTTTGGTCTTGATTTCAATCACCGCACGCTGCTCTGAGTGATAACGTACTCCCGTATTCGTCACCAGTCTGACAGACTGAATCTGGTCGATAGCCAGATTGTCCAGTTCGGTACGGTCTGTCACTTCACGGCTGTTGATATAATAGGTAGGAAGACCTCTGCCTATCACCTCAATGTCTTCACCACGTTTCTGAATGCCGGGTATCTTGCAAAGCAAATCATCCAGTGTAGTCTGTTTGGCAAGAATCGTATTAGGCACATCAGCCGTAATACCTTCCCTATCCAATTTGAAAGGTTTTCGGTAGGCAGTAACCTCCACTCCTTCAAGCTCGGTCTGTGCCAGTTCCATTTTAACTACCGGCAGTGTGAGATTCGCATTGACTTGTATATTCCGATACAGTGTCCCATAACCTAGATAAGAATAACGGATGATATAGTTACCCCCAGCAAGCGATGTGCCATATACCCCGCAAGAGTCGGATACCGCTCCGGTGACGAGTGTACTGTCTGACCGATTCAAAAAGGCGACATTCACCATTGGCATCACCGTATTTTCCGAATCGATGATTGTTCCTTTAATCAAATGCTGACTGTAAACAGGCAGTATGATTAAGCTGCCTATAACATATAAAAATAGCTTTTTCATAGAGTTAAGTCAATGCTAAATATTTCATCATGTTTGTGTATTATCTTCCGAAACGTGAAGAATCTACTTCTTTCTTCTCCTTACTGATGCTGCCACCAAAACGATAGACAAATTTCACTGAAACGGTACGGCTGTACTGCCCCATATTCAAGTCGATGTGCTGTCCTGCATAGCGGTTTCTCACCTTCATACGCATGGTATCGAACAAATCAGCACAGTTCAGACTCAGACTGGCCTTATCCTTCAGGAAGTTCCACTGCGCTCCTACATTGACCGTAAAGACCGGTTTCGTATCGCTGATACCGGAAACCATGCTTGAACGATACATCGCATCCAGGTCAAATCCGAGGTTCTATTACCACTTCCTCCAGATTGTAGTCCTTCGATTCCAAAGTAATGACACCGGCATCACGTGCCTGGCCCTTCACCTGCCTGGTCTGATAAAGCAGATGCTGGACGATGAGCTGATAATCCTCCGGCTCCGGTTCAAGTATGAATGTACCGTCGGCTGCAGATATGGTTGCACCTAAATAGGTTGAATCCGGTAGCTGCATGACGATGGTAGCACCTTCAACCGGCTGCTGATTGGTATCTACGACCTTTCCTGTTGTCTGACTGAATACAGATGATGCAAAACCTGCATATATGAAGAGACCTGCAATAATTCTTTTACATTCCATTCTATCTATCCATTATAGGCTTTAAATGAAATCTTTACTATTTCCTTCCCTGCAAAACACATATCTCCTACTGGATTCAACGTGTCATTTACTAAGAGATATACAATTATAAGATATTATTTTTAAGAATAGCCCTCAAAAGTAGATATTATACACCAAACTCCACCCCACCCTTCTCATAAATTATCCTTTCAGCAATCCATAATTGTTTAATTAAGAATAAAAGGACATTTATCGGTCAATCGCACTTCTCACTGCTTCATAAAACAGGCCTCCCACATCTATGCCTAGTTTAAACTTACGAAATTTATAGGATGGAACGACCATCGGCACAGTCCTCCATCCTTGTCGCACATCATAATACCTTTGTACACCAACGTCCACTCCAAAACGGTTTGTAAAATCGTAACCAACGGTGACTCCATAATACGTACGGTTGAGATTATACCTGTTATCCGGACTATAAGCACCAAACACGGTAAGATGAAAATCATCTGCCGGATGAAGTGTCATGCCTCCTGACACACCAAACGACTGACCGACACTATAGGGGAAAGTATATTTTGCCGCATTCACTCCTGCATATATATCCAAGAAATCATTGATTTCCCTTTGGTATATAAACATCATCTGGTTCACCCGACCGATGCCTGGAATGGTAGTCTGCATTCCCCTACCATAAAAATAGGGAGAAAACTGCCCGAATGCATTATAGTCACCCATAAACATAGGAGACGGATTCACATAATAGGTTGGAATATAAAAAGGCCTTTCCTGCCTAAAATCAAAATCTACGGGTGAATCAGATTGTATTTCTTGATTTACTTCATGGTCTTTTATCTTCACTCTATCCGTGGATGGGTTAATCGACAAGAATTTCCCACCCACATCTTTTTTCAACCCTGCACCAAGCTTCATCGTATCTTTTTTGATACTTTCTTGTCCAAAAATCTGCATACAGGATAGTCCTAAAACCATAAGAAGAACCACTACCGATTTCATAACTTAAAGATTAAAAAGCAATCACCTCAAAGTTAGTTTATTTTTCATTCGGACTAAAAATAATACGTTAATGAAGCTACAAAAGTCCGGAACTTGGTATCGGGGTTATGCTGATAAGTTTTGGTCATACCCCAGTCGTATCCTATGGCAATCTGTACATGGCGGGCTATCTCTACCCCAGCACGAAAGCCTACTCCCCAGTCAAAGCGCGGCATCACTCCCTCCTTAAACATATTATGTGAGGCCACTGTGACAATATCCGGTTCTCCCGGAAGACTGGCAATTTGCTTCATTTGACCAAACAAACCGACATTGAAATAAGGTCCGGCATCCAGAAACAAACTGACATTTCTCCCGACTTTCAACTTATAGCCTAAGTGAATGGGAATATGAAGATAATAAGGCGTACTTTCATATTCGTGGGTTCTCTCATTCATTACATAATAAGGAACACTTTTCCAACCGTATGAGGAAATCATCAGTCCCATATCTGCATACAGCCCTTTTGCAGCCTCACGGAAGGCATATTCCCCTTTCAGTCCGGCATGAAAACCAGATCTGGAAATACTTTCTTTCGTGGAATTATAGTTATACCCTCCTGAAAGTCCATATCTGAACTCTTGCGCTTGTACACCTACACACAATGATATCGCCATTACCAGCGTAAATAAAAATTTTTTCTTCATAAGTCTATATTTTAGTTTGTAAATAAAATTCTTCTCACTCTTTCGGATTGCTTATCCATTCACTTTCATACACATTACATCCTCCTAAAAGACCGATGCCGTTTTCCACATTGGTATAATGACTACGGATGGGAGCAAGCCCGTATCCTCCCAAATCATTATTATTTATACGATTGAGCGACTTCAGGTAAGTGTACATTTCTTTCGACAATTTGTACAAATAGATTTTAAACTCAATGGTTTCTTTCTGTTCTTCATCCTCATACCCGGCGTCATAATAAGTATCTACCTTCAACGTATAACTTTTCCCGTTTATCTTGCTGTCATCCCAGATATACAGATTACGGTAATATTCTTTCGATATATCGAAAATGTCATCAAATCCTGTCTTTTCCGAAAATAAAGGTTCGTTGTTCAGGTTAAGGTCTACAGAAGTATATTTTATGGTATCAGAATCTGAGTTTTCAGGTTGTAAAAACGCTGTGCTGGACTTTTTTATAACTCTCATTCCATAATAGTCCTCTGCTCCGGCAGAGTCTGTAAAAGAAATACGAAACTGAATTTTCCTGCCGTATTCCCCATCCGTCAATACAACTTCCGATTTATCCAGCGGAAACACATGTGGTATCACCGTTTGCGACTTGGCAACCGGCAGATCGGGATAAGACACTTCCATACTTATCTGGTCGTCTTCTTCCAGTTTTCCCACTACATAATACGATCGGGCCGGAAGCAAACCGGTAGAAACTTCCGTGTAGTGAATCTCTTTCTCTTCTCCGTTCAACCTAAATACAAGGAAAGGCTTGCTGTCTGTGTTTGTTCCCTGGTTGTGAATCACCCTGCTTCGTGCCACCTGTATCAGCGTCGTATCGCCTAATGTAGAAGGCATACAGAAAAGCACAATTTTACGCTCGGCATCCACCTCAGTCAGGCTGAACTCATGCGTACAAGATGGTAGCACAGAAATTAATAAGGCTATAAATAAAAGTCGGTATATCATACGGATTTAAAATTTAAGTGTATAACTGAAAGAGGGTATGATAGGAAACACTCCATGAGCTTTTCCCACAAACGTACCGTCCGGATTTTGCTGGACAGTGGCATAGAATGGATTCTTCCTGCAATAGGCATTATACAGACTGATATTCCAGATACGCTCGAAACCTCTTTTCGTAGTTTTGCGGAAATTAATCCCCAAATCCAGTCTGTGATAGGCCGGAAGGGAAACATTGTTGGGCATTTCATAAATCATCATCCCTTCATTTGCCTTCTCTACTCCCGGAATAACGGGAGCATCTACCTGCTGTGTCGGAATGGTCATGCGGTTCCCGCTATGATAATTCCATGAGGCGTATACGTCAATTCTTTCATTAAACTTATGACTGATATTGACAGAAAACCGATGCCGGTTGTCAAACTTATCCGGATACCATGAAGAATGGAAGTCAGGGAAAAACCTCTTGCTCCACGAAAGTGTATAGGACGCATTGACCGAAGTCTTTCCGTTACTGTAACGGATGTCAGTTTCCATCCCGTAAGCTTTTCCTTTCCCTGTACGTACCTCTTCCTCCCATCGGTCTGCCATCGGATTAAGCATGCCACTATTGCCATCATATTCTATCAGGTTGTCCATGGTTTTATAAAACCCCTCCACCAGAAAATAACACATCACCGGCGCAGTGAAATAGCCGATTCCTTTCAAAAATTCCGCCGGATATGTCCCCGCTGTCAGAAAAACATGGCTGAAATGATTGAAAAACATCGTCAGCATCGCGATCATCTTGATCGCGTCGCGGGTTAGCCCCCGGCTTTTGATTTCCTGCATTTCATTCTCCCTTTTCTCAGATACGAAACCGCACAGCTGCAAAGCCTGCGCCGACTTTGCACGCCGTACGGTCAGATCGTCCGATAGTCGATCGATTTTTCAAATAATCCGAATTCCTTTTCCGGAAGCACCACGTCCCCGGAAAGCACCTGATCTGCCAGCTCTCCTGCAAGCATCAGCACATCGGAATCCTGATAAATATCGCCTAATCCAAAATCCAGGTCACCGCTTTGGCGGATGCCGAAAAGATCCCCCGGCCCCCTCAGCTTTAAATCCTCATTGGCAATAAAAAATCCGTCGTTGGAGTGATTTAATACATCGAGACGTTTATTTTTTGCACCGCTTCCATCCCCGGTCATAAAAATGCAGAAGCTCTGCGCATGACCTCTTCCGACACGTCCCCGCAGCTGATGCAGCTGTGCGAGTCCGAAGCGCTCTGCATTTTCCACAAGCATTACTGTTGCATTGGGAACATTAATCCCAACCTCGATAACCGTCGTCGATACAAGGATATCAATCTGCCCGGCTCCGAATGCGTCCATAATTTCCTGCTTCTGTGCTGCCTTCATTTTTCCATGCAAAGCAGCCACCCGAATCGAGCTATTCAGGGCAGCTTTTAATTTTTCCGTATAATCCGTGACATTTTCCAGTCCGTCTGCGGAATCCTCTCCTGCTTCTACCATCGGACAGATTACATAGACCTGATGCCCTGCCTCCACCTGCGCTTCGAGAAAGGCATAGGCTTTTTTGCGGAAGGACGGATCTACGACGCAGTTTTTAATCGGCAGACGGTTTTTTGGCATCTCGTCCAGCACAGACACTTCCAGATCGCCATATAATACGATCGCCAGCGTCCGCGGAATCGGTGTCGCGCTCATGACGAGCACATGTACGCCCTCCCCCTTATTTGCCAGGCATTCTCTCTGCCTTACGCCAAACCGGTGCTGTTCATCTGTCACTACCAGTGCAAGATCCCGATACTGTACCTTTTCCTGAATCAGCGCATGTGTCCCGATAATCACGTCCGCATCCCCGGATTTGATCCGTGCATACGCCTCTTTTTTCTGTTTCGACGTCATGGAACCGGTCAGCAGGATCGGTTTTGTACACAGTCCGTACTTCTCCGTCATCTCTGTCAGTGCTTCAAAGTGCTGTACCGCCAGCACTTCTGTCGGTGCCATCAGGCACCCCTGCCTGCTGTTTGCACTGCACACCAAAAGCGCCAGAAAAGCAAGGATCGTTTTACCGCTTCCCACGTCCCCCTGAACCAGTCGGTTCATCGCCATATGTCCTGTCAGGTCTGCTTCGATCTGCTTCCAAACCCTCTGCTGGGCTCCGGTCAGCTGATACGGAAGCGCTGCAATCAGGCGGTCCGTATCCTCTGTCGGCTGCAGCGGCCGATCGATTAACAGCCCTGCATTCTCTTTTTTCTGACGCTTGATCTGAATCAGGAAGGCTAAAAATTCATCGAAGACCAGACGTCTTCTGGCCATCACAACATTCTCCTGACTTCCTGGAAAATGGATTTTTTCCATTGCTTCCCGGAATCCGATCAGACGGTATCTGCTCCGTATTTCTTCCGGAAGATAATCCGGCAGCTCCAGCTCCTCCAGCGCCTGCCGCACACATTTGGAGATCATATGGTTGGTCAGTCCGCTCGTCAGCGCATATTTGGGCTGCCATGTCCCGGCAAGGGTTTCATAATCGCCCTGCGAAAACACACGCGGCTGTTCCATGAAAAGCATCCCGCCTGTGCCTGTCTGTACCATGCCGCGAAACACATGCCAGCTGCCGCCCGGAAGCGCTTTTTTCAGATACGGCATCCGAAACCAGGTCAGCTTCATTCGCCCGGAGGCATCTCCTGCCTGCGCATGTGTGATGACCATTCCTTTTGCCCGCACCATCGACGGCGTACCGACGATACAGGCTCTTACCGACTGTACTTTGCCAGTGCACAGCTCTCCAACCGGAAGCGCCTCCTCATAATGATCATAGCCTCTCGGAAAATAAGAAATCAGATCCTTTATCGTTTCAATATGAAGTTTCGAAAAAAGCGCAGTGGTCTTCACCCCTACGCCTTTTATCTCTGTAATCAAATGACTGGCTTCCATTATGCCTCACTCTGCAGAAACAATATAGTAGTAAATCGGCTGTCCGCCATACTGCAGCTCTACATCACACGCCGGATATTTCTCCGCCACCTTGTCGCGGAGCGCTGCAGCGTCTTCCTCTTTGGTCTCCTGACCATAATAGATGCTGATCAGCTCCATATCCTCATCCATCATGCTATCGATCATGTCTTTCGTAACTGTTTCGATCGCCTGTCCGACTGCAAGGATTCCTGCATCTCCGATCCCCATGTAATCGCCCTGATGGATTTCATGATCGTCGATCACCGTATCTCTGACTGCATAGGTTACTTCACCGGTGCGAACGGTTTCGATCGCTTCTGTCATCGCTGCTTCATTTTCTTCCGGACTCAGATCCGGTACATAGTTGATCACTGCGGTAATGCCCTGTGCGATTGTCTTGGTAGGAATGACAACGATCTTCTTGTCCTCCGTCATATATTTTGCCTGGTTTGCAGCCAGAATGATATTTTTATTATTAGGGAGAACGTAAACGGTTTCTGCGTTTACTTTTTCAATGGCATTCAGCACATCCTCGGTGCTCGGGTTCATCGTCTGACCACCCTCGATGATATAGTCTACGCCAAGGTCTTTTAAGATCGCATTGATCCCTTCGCCTACAGAAACCGCGATAAATGCCGCTGCCTTTTTCTCAGCCGGTGCTGCAGCTGCAGCCTCCTGCTGCTCCTTCTGTGCCATCTTCACAACCTTTTCATGGTGCTCCAGGCGCATGTTGTCGATCTTCATATTGGAAAGTGCACCATACTTCAATGCCTTCTGGATCGCAAGACCCGGGTCATTGGTATGCACGTGTACCTTAACCACATCGTCATCTGCCACAACTACGATCGAATCGCCGATGGATTCCAGATATGCCTTAAAGTCCATCTCCTGCTTGATGTTAAAGGTCTTGGAAAGCATGATGATAAACTCTGTACAATAACCGAATTTGATATCGCTCTCTTCCAGAACGGTTTCCTGGCTGCCTGCAAACGGAGCCCCTGCAGGAGCTGCGGTCTCTGTTACCGTCCAGTCAATCTCTTTGCCTAAAAACGCTTCATAAGCGCCCTTTAATACCTGCATCAGACCCTGTCCGCCGGAATCCACAACGCCAGCCTGTTTTAAAACAGGCAGCATCTCCGGAGTCTGGCTCAGCACATAATCTGCGCGCTCAATGATATCACCGATATATTTTTCCAGGTCGGTTTCCCCTGCATCTGCCAGCTCACGCGCCTTTAAAGAAGCACTCTTGGCAACGGTCAGGATCGTGCCTTCCTTCGGCTTCATAACTGCCTTGTATGCAGTCTCTACCGCTTTCTCACAAGCTTCTGCAAGCAGCGGAATATCGATCGTATCATAATCGCGGATCGCTTTAGTGAAGCCTCTGAACAGCTGCGATAAAATGACGCCTGAGTTGCCTCTGGCGCCTCTTAAGGAACCGGATGAAATCGCCTTTGCCAGGGATTTCATATCCAGGTCATTGTTTGCATTCATCGCTGCAACGTCTTTTGCCGCAGACATAATGGTCAGTGTCATGTTCGTACCTGTATCACCATCCGGAACAGGGAACACGTTTAATTCATTGATCCACTCTTTCTTACTCTCCAGATTCTTAGCACCTGCTAAGAACATCTTTGCAAGCATCTTAGCGTCGATCGTATTTACAGCCACAGTTAAGTCCTCCTTAATCAATCACTCGCACACCTTCTACAAAGATGTTGATTTTCTCTATCTCAATTCCGGTAAATTCCTCTACCTTATATTTTACATTGCTGATCAGATTGTCCGATACCGCAAGAATGCTCACCCCGTATGCCACGATAACGTGGAAGTCCAGTGTCAGTTTATTATTATTCAGTGTAACTGCAATGCCCTTGGTAATGCTGTCGCTCTTCAACAGCTTGACAAGACCGCCCTTCACTGTAGCGCCCATGCCAACGATGCCGAAACACTCCATCGCCACTGTTCCCGCATATTGACCAATCACTTCATTATCAATCGTAATATTGCCCATATGGGTCGTCATAGAAGAACCCTTCATGTGATAACCTCCTTTTTCCATGAAAATCTAAGGCTATTATAACCGCTTTCCTGCAAAAAGGGAATAACCATTTTAATTTTTTAAAAATTTGATGATTTTTTACTTGCCAAATGTATTTAATTCTGTTATCATACTGATGTTGTCAGTCAAACGACGAATATAGTTTGAGGAGGTGCAATCATGGCAAAATGCGATATTTGTGGCAAAGGCGCTCATTTCGGTAACAACGTAAGCCATTCCCATAGAAGATCCAACCGTATCTGGAATTCCAACGTCAGAAGCGTTAAATGTAAAGTCAACGGTGGTGCACGGAGAATGCACGTTTGCACAAGCTGCTTGAAGTCCGGCAGGGTTGAAAGAGCTTAATTGAATCAGAAACATTGAAAAGCTACTCTGGTAAAGAGTAGCTTTTTTGTCATGGCGACGAGGAAAAGGACAGACCTGTGAAGCAGGGATGTTCCTGCAAAAAAGAGCCAGAGCAAAAGGCGTTCTTTGGTTTTTGCTCTGGCTCTTTTTTGAAAGGAAGCTACAGCCACCGCTCTGCGGAGGTCTGTCCTTTTCCGATCGCTGATCATCCACCGGCCCCGGAATGTTTTTTCCGGGTCCGGTGGATGATTTTAATAATCTCAGTTCCTCTTCCATTCCCCGTTCCGGTCAAATCTCTTTTTCAGTTCCCGCTCTGTCACAACGATCGTTCCAATGATAACGACACACTGCAGTGTACACACAATTCCCCCTACGTTCCCTACGCAGTTGTTCCCTTTTCCGAAAACACACGTCAAAACAATTACCGTAACCGGAAGCATTACAAGCCCGCTGACATACCAGAGCTTTCCGCAGCAGCGATGCGCGTATTTCCAGGTTTCTTTATTTTTCATGGACATCGCCGTCCGGTATCCATACATCGCATTGATCTCCTTCGGAGGCTTTTTCTGAAATCTTTTTCCAATAAAAACCATCGTAACCGGAATCAGCAGATCCATCACCAGCATAAAAATCCAAAAGCCCATAGCGCCTTCCTTTCCCTGTGAAAAAATCACTTCACAAAAATGCTGTCATCTCCATATCTGCCGATATGGGATGGCTTCTTCGGTGAATAATAAAGCTTCCCCAGCACCTCTTCCGGGTTCGAATCCGTCTGATAACGTCCATACAGGGTTTTGGCAAGCTCCGTCCCCGTCAGCATGTCCAGCGTGTCCGTATAGGTAACGCCATCCACCTGATATTCGACAGTTACAACATAAATCGAATCCGTATCCACGGTTTCCGTTGCCGCAGAATAGGACGTTGTCGTACTTTTTTCTATTTTAATAATTTTGTACTCAGATGGATCGATTTCAGCCGTATAGGTGTGTTTCCGGTAAAGATCGACAGCTGCGATAATGACCACCGTTACCAGTACGCCAATCAGGCATACCGTAAGCACAGCAATCAGAGCTTCCCTGTTTTTCTCGTTTTGCCTGGAGTTCACACCCCGTTTTCTATTGTCAGAATTTTTCAATCCGTACCTCCCACTCAAAATCCGTTCGGTACATCCATCCCGATCACATAATTGTAACTGTAGGTATGGACATAAAGCTTCCCATCCTGTTCTACAATCAGATCCGGTGCCTTTTTTAAGGACAGCCGATCGATCACTTCTCCTGTGTTGCGATTGATCTGATACAGATAATCCGGTTCCGCCGTAAAGCCATAGCCGCACAGAATAACATCCCCTTTGACTACAAAATTCATGGAATTATAGGTCTGGTCTGCGCTTCTCCACAGCAGCTTATCGTTTTCCAGATCATAGGCAAACATAAAACAGGTATTGGATTGCGCGTATCCGTTTCTCACGCTGGCTCCGTAAAAAATCCCATCCTTCAGATATGCATTGTTGCCGTTAATATACCACTGATCCGTCGGATAATCCAGTACATAGATGCAATTTCCCGTACCGGTTTCATAAATATAGCGCTCGTCATCCACCCACTGGTACTGGTAATGATCGTCATAAAAGCTGTTCCAGTCCGTGCCGATCATCGGAAGTGACAAATTTTCGCTGTCATACCAGTCGTTTGCCCAGCTGACTCCGTTTTCCTCTTCCGATAGAATGGTCAACCCGATCGGATCCACCGCATCGCCGTCCGCAAGTATCTCGCCCATTGTGGATATGTCCAAGGTTAGATATTTCGGTTCTGTCGTGTTTTCCACAATTGCTTCGGAAGTTGCTTCGTTTTCCGGCTCCTGTGCAGCCGCGCCCATATCCTGCTCCTCATCCGCTTCCGTCGCAGCCGTTTTCGTATTTTGCGTCTCGCCCGTTTCTGACACAGAGTCTTTTGCATCTGCATCCTCTGTGTCCGGCATGGCGCTTTCGTTTTGTATCCCAATACTTTCTGCCATTTCAGTTTTCGTCTCTGCTCTCTGACCGCAGCCCGCCAATACCAGGCACAGCGCCAGAAAAAGTGCGCCTTTTCGTTTGTTCATCCTGTTTTCCTCCTCAAATTGTCATTCTATTGCGAGCATCTTTATGACGTATTCCGTCGTCCCCGCTTCCAGACGCCTTTGCCCGGAAAGAGAAAAGCCGTGGGCTTCATAAAACCGGATCGCGCGTTCATTTTTCTCAAGCACCCACAGATGGTCTGCCCGATGCTCCTGCTTGGCGTACTCCATCAGCGCCGCGCCGATTCCCTGATTCTGAAAAAAATGATCCACATAAAACTCTGCGATTTCCGTCTGTTCCAGATGAATCAGTCCTTTCACAATTCCATCGTCATACACAAAAATATGATCTAGGATTTCCGGCTGCGCATACTCTTTTGCAACATCCAGTACTTGAAGCACATGAAAAGAATAGTCGTCGTTTTTAAAAATCGATCGATAATTCATTCGCTTATCAAATACGAGGAT
>ERZ827088.3576-NODE-3576-length-14122-cov-2.730433_pt1 | contig 14122 bp, 8 predicted proteins | sample MGYA00519922_ERZ827088 | MGnify/ENA primary metagenome ERZ827088 (study PRJEB31778, sample SAMEA3449254) | human gut metagenome | biome: human gut; feature: human-associated habitat; material: faeces | place: United Kingdom | collected 2010/2012 ... | reverse complement strand
CATTACGAAGCTGCATACGGGCAATCATACAACGCATCTTTTCACCTCCCGAAAGCACATTCACCTTCTTCATGACTTCCTCACCCGAGAACAACATACGTCCCAAGAATCCTTTCATCTCCACTTCGTTGCCCTGACCATACTGGCTCAACCAGTCTACCAGATTCAGGTCGCAGTTGAAGTAATCCGTATTGTCGAGCGGCAAATAAGCCGTTGTAATCGTCACACCCCAGTTATAATGTCCAGCCTGCGCCTTGCGGTTACCGTTTATAATCTCGAACAACGCAGTCATGGCACGCGGGTCGTGGCTCAGGAATACAATCTTATCGCCTTTCTCCACGGTAAAGTTCACGTCGCTGAACAAAACAGTTCCGTCTTCTGTTTCGGCACGCAGTCCTGAAACCTCCAGAATCTGGTTACCCGGCTCACGATCCATGGTAAAGATAATGCCCGGATATTTACGCGATGACGGCTTGATTTCATCTACATTCAGTTTTTCCAGCATTTTCTTACGGCTCGTCGTCTGCTTCGATTTCGCCACATTGGCAGAGAAACGACGGATAAACTCTTCCAGTTCCTTACGCTTTTCTTCAGCTTTAGCCTTCTGGTTCTGCTGCTGACGGAGAGCCAGCTGGCTGGATTCATACCAGAAGCTATAGTTACCGGCAAAGAGATTTACCTTGCCGAAGTCGATGTCCACCGTATGCGTACATACCGAATCAAGGAAGTGACGGTCATGGCTTACCACCAGCACGGTATGTTCAAAGTTAGAAAGGTATTCTTCGAGCCAGGTCACCGTATCCATATCCAGGTCATTGGTCGGCTCGTCGAGCAACAGGTTGTCCGGATTTCCGAAAAGCGCCTGTGCCAGCATCACGCGCACCTTTTCCTTACCACTCAAATCACCCATCAGCATATAGTGCTTGTCTTCTTTTATGCCCAGTCCGCTCAGCAGGATAGCTGCATCGCTCTCGGCATTCCAGCCTTCCAGTTCGGCAAACTTTTCTTCCAGTTCGGCTGCCTTGATACCGTCTTCATCGGTAAAATCTTCCTTGGCATACAGAGCCTCGCGCTGCTTCATGATGTCCCAAAGGATAGTGTGTCCCATCAGTACGGTATCGAGCACCGTATGCGCATCGAACTTAAAGTGGTCCTGGCTCAACACCGAAAGGCGTTCGCCCGGTCCCAGGGTAATGCTACCCTTAGTAGGGTCCAGCTCGCCTGAAATCACTTTCAGGAACGTAGACTTACCGGCACCGTTGGCTCCGATAATACCATAGATATTACCATTCGTGAACTTCAGGTTCACGTCGTTATACAACACTCTTTTACCAAATTGAACGGCTACATTTGAAACTGTTATCATCTGTTTTTTCTACCTTTTTTGAATTACGGCACAAAGATAATATAAAAATATGAGATACAGTATAAAGGAGAAGAGGAGGTTTCATTTCGGATTGACAAGTACCGCACGTCTTACAAAATCAGAACCAGTCCTTCAATTCCGAAGCCTTGGCCTTGCTGATGATGATTTTCTCGGGCACCGGCACTTTCAGGTTGATGGCCAATCGTCCGTTGAACCACAGGCTGATGTCGGATACGGCCTTCCGCGACACGATGAACTGGCGGTTGGCCCGGAAAAAATCGTGCGGATTGAGCAGTTCGGCCAGCTCGTCGAGCGACTGCGAGAACACAAATTCCTTCCCGTCTCCGTCGACAGCCTTGACCAGCCCGTTGGAAATATAGAAATACTGGATGGAATCGACCGATACCGGCAGAAACTTGTCGCCCTTCACCGGCACCAGAAAATGGGTCTTGTAGCTTTCCTCCTTTTTCAGGCTCCGGATAATCTCCGACAGGTCGGGCTGTTTCTCCGCCTTCGGCTGTCCGCCCAGCAGTTCCAGCTTATGCATGGCCTCCTGCAAGTCGGTCCGGCTGATGGGCTTGAGCAGATAGGCCACGCTGTTCACCTTGAATGCCCGGAGCGCATATTCATCGTAGGCCGTGGTGAAGATAATCGGACAGGTGATGTCCACCTGCGCACAGATGTCGAAAGCCGAGCCATCAGCCAGATGGATGTCCATAAACACCAGCTCCGGCATGGGATGCGTACGAAACCATTCCACTCCGTCGAAAATGCTGTCCACCTCCCCGACGATTTCAAAATCGGTGTCCACTTCCTGCATCACGGCCTTCAGGTTGCGCAAGGCCGCTTTCTCATCTTCTATAATCAAAGTCTTCATATCAAAGGCAAAATAACGGTGAAACGATGATTTTCCTCTTTTACGATTATGTCTTTCTTATACAGCAACTGATAGCGTTTGGCCAGATTTGCCAGTCCGATACCCATGCCGGCACTCCCTCCCCGTTTGGGCTGAAGCGGATTGCTCACCTCCACCGTGTCACCTTCGGCTGTCACAGACACTGTCAGCGGACGGCGGTTACTGATTTCATTGTGCTTCACGGCATTCTCCACCAATAACTGCAGGGCCATGGGCGGCAGTTTCCGTGACATCAGTTCCGGATGAATACGGATGTCAAACTGAAGATTCTCTTCATAACGCACCTGCAAAAGGTACATGTACGACTGTACGAACTCCATTTCCTCGCGCAAAGTCACGGAATGCGACTCGTTGTCCTGCAAGGTGTAGCGCATCACCCTCGACAATTCTTCCAGATAATGGCGGGCCTTGTCGGGTGACTCCCGAATCAAAAGGTACAAGGTGTTCAGCGAATTAAACAGCATGTGAGGATTCAACTGGCTTTTCAAGGCCTCGTACTGATTGATGACATTTTCCATGCGCAACTGCTGGTTTTCGAGCAGCATCTTACGGCTCTTCCGGTTCTGATGAAAGAAATAGCAGCTACCCGTCACAATGCAAGTAATCAGAAAATCCCGTAAAGGATGAAGATAATGATGAAGCATAGCATCGATGGCCGGGATGTCGAAATGCTGGTGCAGATACACGAAGCATTTTCCCAGCAGGTTGCTGACCACCCACGTGAGCACAAACGCGCAGAGCATCTTCTTCCACCCGATGGATACCATGTCGCTGTTGAAGTGGAACACGGCCTCATTCAGGAAGAAAAGCAACAACAAGGAAACATATGTAAACAACACCTCATTGCCCACATCTGCCCAGTGCATGCCCGGAAACGAAAGCCCGTCGGAAACATACGGATTCGACAAAGCAATCAGTTCCGGAAAATGCGTAAGGAATGCCACCATGATGGAGATGGCATTCACGACCAGCAGATATTTATTGTCCACGATTCGCTTCATGCGTCAAAATCAGGATTTGGAAGACACCTTACGAGCCGATACATACATACCTGGACGGAAGTCCTTGAGCGGATTCAGCACACGGGCATATACCTTGATGGAACGGTTAGTGCTGTCCACCATCTGGTCGATAGATACCAGCACGGCCTCAAAGTTCTGATTTCCCATGCCATTCACGTGAAATTCAAAATGGTCACCCACCTTTAAATCGTCCAGGTCTTTCTCATAGGCCGTCAGCTGTAACATCAGTGAATGCTTGTCGATGACATCACACACGGGTTCTCCCACGTTGAAATATTTTCCCAAGTTGACATTCATATTGGTGACATATCCACTCAAAGGAGCCTTGATTTCCAAATACGTATGAATGCCATCGGCCTTCAAATGACGGGTATCCATGCCCAAAATCTTCAACTGGGCAGCACTTGCATCCAACAGACTCTTCATGGAAAGGTATTCTGATTTACTCTGCTGCATCTGTTTCTGGGAAGCTGCCTCATGCGAAGCCAGGTTCTTCTGGCGTGCATATTCTTTTTCCAGGAACTCAATCTGTGCGGCCGCGTCCAGCCAGGTCTGCTGCAAAGTGATAAAATCCGGATTTTCCAGCGTCAGAATCACCTGACCTTTCTGCACGTAACTGCCCGGCAGGAAAGACACACTGTGTACGGCCCCTCCCATACTCAAAGTGATGGTGGCATGCCGCTGCGGCGGTACCATCAGAATACCGTTGAACGAAGGAGCATTGGCCACCTGGGTAGCTCCCGATATGCCGTCTACGACCATGCTGTCGGTAGCCTCCGCAAGGCTATCCTGCGATGCCGACAGAGTATCGGCTGCTCCATCAGTTGTTTGTTCGGATGCACCTCCTCCGCAAGAAGTGAAAGCCAGTGCACACCATAAGGCTGAGAAAAAAAGTATCTGTTTCATCTTGTTATGCTTTTTATTTTTTATTCAGTGTATAATTCGATTTCCAGTACGGATACGTTGTAGGCATATACCGTTTCAATGTAATTCCGACGAATGTCGCGCGAAGCGTTCAGACTCTGCACGAAGTCCGTAATATTGATCTCACTTTCCTTGAACTTCAACAGGGCACTTTTCTGAAGCGCTTCCGCCTCTTTCAGGGCTGCCTTGGAATAGTAGTCCAAGCTTTCCTGCTGCTGACGGGCACGGCGGTAAAGTTCTTCCACCTGGTTGTTCAACTGTACCCGGTTCTGCTCAGCTTGCCATTCCGCAATCTGCAAGTTCACCTTGGCCTGCTTGCTGCGGCTGCGCTGCGGGAAGAACAGAATGGGAAAGGACACGCCCACCATCCACGAGTTCAACCCGTTCAGCGGTGCGATTTTCTGACGCACATACCCCAGTGAGAACTCCGGGAAAAACTTGCTGCGTTCAATGCGGAGTTCCGATTTCTTTTCCTGCACCTGGCTGGCAAAATAATTCAGATGGGCTGCCGAAAGAGGCCAGTCCTGCAAAGAGAGCGGAAGTACCGCCAGCGAACTGTCGTTGGGCACTACCGGCGCACCGGCATAGCAGGCCCACGCAAAACGACGGGAAGCCAGTTCCATTTCCTCCCGAGCTTGCAGGCTGCGGGTGTGAAGATCCGCTGCCAGCGTGGCAATCATGTTCCGTTGCGTCTGGTCAATATCTCCCTGCTGATAACGCAACTCCCCGCTTTCACGCAGCTTCAGGGCCAGTTCTTCCTGCTCTCCATACAAACGATACAAATGAAGAGCATATTGATAGTACACCCACGCCCGTTTCACTTCGGCCACAATTTCTTTCTTCACCATGTCACGGTAGTTGCTGCCGGTGATTACCTGTGCATTGACCAAGGCATTCTTATAGAAAGGAGTCAGCAAGGAACCGAGCGACTGTTCTACCGACAGTTCATTGTCTTTCCGATATTCCCCGTTCAACTGCCCCCAGGAGTAGCTGAACGAAGTGTTGCCCCCGTCCCAGACTTCTCCACGGGCTGCCCGGCTCCGTTCGATTTCCGCATTGGCCATCTTCAACCGTGGGTGATTCTGCAAGGCTATTTCCAAGGCCTCATCCAGCGAAATCGCCTTCTGAGGAGTCGGAGTCACGGCGGAAGCAGAGGCGGCCAGCAACAACAGCAGACAGGTCATTCCGGCTTTCCGGCCCAACCGAGCACGGTGTCTTTTCCGTCCCCACAAATGGGCAATGACATTTACCAGCCGGTAGAACACCGGAATGACAATCAAGGTCAGCACGGTAGACACAATCAGTCCGCCAATCACTACAGTCGCCAGCGGGCGCTGTACTTCGGCTCCAGCCGAGGTAGCTACCGCCATGGGCACAAAGCCCAGTGAAGCTACCAGTCCGGTCAGGAATACCGGTCTCAACAGATGAGGACATCCTTTTGCAATGATTCGATTTGTACACATAGTATAAGTCTTTTCTTTTCGTAAGTCATTAAAATGGTTAATCATCAAGATACCATTCAACACGGCCACGCCAAACAGGGCTATAAATTCCACGCCAGCCGAGATACTGAACGGAAGACCGCGCAACCACAACGCCACGATACCTCCAATCAGCGACAAAGGTACGGTAGAAAAAACAACTAATGAATAAATTACGCTTCTAAATGCAAAAAATAACAGTAAAAGTATCAACATCAGGGCAATCGGAATCACGATACTCAACGTGCGTACGGCATTCTGCAGGTTCTCAAACTGTCCGCCGTACTCCCAATAGTAACCCGGTTTCAGCTTGATATTCTTTTCCAAAGAGGTACGAATCTGTGCCACTACTTGCTGAATGTCGGCATCACGCACATTGACACCAATGACAATCCGTCGCTTGGTGGCATCACGGTTAATCTGCAACGGACCGTTCTCCAGGTCGATGCTGGCCACCTCGCTGACCGGTATCTGGATGCCTTCGCTCGTGCGGACAAACAGCTTGTCAATATTCAAATCTTTCACCTTGTCCTTGTCCAAACGCAGCACAAGATCGAAACGGCGTTCGTTTTCAAACACTACTCCGGCAGTCTCGCCTGCATATGCCGTACGAATGATGGAGTTCAGTTCTTCAATATCGATGCCGTAACGGGCAATCTTGTCACGGTCATATTTCACCAGCAGCTGCGGAAGTCCCATAGCCTGTTCTACCAGCACATCGGATGCGCCAGGTACCTGCTCCACATATTTCGCAGCCTCTTTTGCCTTGGCATAAAGTTCGGTCATGTCTTCTCCATACAGCTTGATGGCAATGTCGGCTTTAGCGCCCGTCATCAATTCATTGAAACGCAACTGGATAGGCTGGCTGAAATTGAATTCGGCTCCTTTTACCGACTCCAGCGACTTTTTCATCTTTTCTACCATTTCCGCCCGACTGCTGGCCGAAGTCCATTCCTTGAAAGGCTTCATCACAATCATCACATCGGCATCTTCTACCGCCATTGGGTCGGTCGGCACTTCAGCCGTACCGATTTTGGCTACTACGTGTTTGATTTCCGGGAAGTCTTCTTTCAGTTTCTTCTCAGCTGCGAGCGACACCTCAATGCTGCGGCTCAAGGAACTACCTGCCGGAAGCGTCATCTGCATGGCAAAGTCACCTTCGTCGAGCGTCGGAATAAATTCAGCTCCCAACCGGGTAAACAACAAGAAGGATAATATCAATAAGGTAAAGGCCGAAGCCAAGGTACCCCATACATGGGCCAGACAGAAATTCAACGCCCGGTGATACACATGGTTCAACTTCTCAAAGAAACGGTCGGCCAAGGTCGGTTTGACGGCTACGCTGCGTTTCAGGAAAAGAGAAGCCATCATCGGCACATAAGTGAGCGACAGCAATAGGGCTCCGATGATACAGAACACCAGGGTCTTGGCCATCGGAGTGAAGTACTTGCCTTCAATTCCTGTCAAGGTCAATATCGGGAAGAACACAATCAGAATAATCAAAACGGCAAACGTGGCGCTTCGTACGACATTGCCGGCTCCTTTCTCCACCTCTGCATCCATTTCTTCTTTGCTGAAGGTACGTCCCATCAACCGACGGCCGTAGATATGTGCCAGAATTCCTTCCAATATCACAATGGAACCGTCTACCACAATACCGAAGTCGATAGCTCCCAAACTCATCAGGTTGGCAGATACACCGAACACCCGCATCAGGATAAAAGCAAAAAGCATAGCTAACGGGATTACGGAAGCCACAATCAATCCTGCACGGACATTGCCGAGGAACAGAATCAATACCAAGAACACGATAATGGCTCCTTCCACCAAGTTGCGGATAACTGTCGAAATGTTACGGTTCACCAGTTCCGAACGATTCAGATAAGATTCTACACTGACTCCTTCGGGAAGCATCTTCTGTACCTTCGCCACGCGTTTCTCCAACTCCTGCGTAACCACATTGGCATTGGCACCTTTCAGCATCATGGCAATACCTCCCACGCATTCGCCTTCTCCATCCTTGGTCATGGCACCAAAACGCTTGGGAGCCCCATAGCGTACTTTACCAATATCGCTCACATGTACAGGGATACCTCCACGATTGGTCACGACAATCTGTTCAATGTCTTTTAAGTCGGCAATCATACCTTCCGAACGGATGTAATAGGCACGGTTCACCTTTTCTATATAGCTACCTCCGGTATTCTGGTTATTGCGGCTCAATGCATCGTACACATCGCTGATGGTAATATTGAGCGAATACAAGGCATCCGGGTCAACAGCCACTTCATATTGCTTCAGGTATCCTCCGAAACTGTTGATTTCCACAATGCCCGGAATACCCGAAAGCTGTCTTTTCACAATCCAGTCTTGAATGGTACGCAACTCCATGGCATCATACTTGTCCTCATATTCAGGGGCCACTTTCAGTACATACTGGTAGATTTCACCCAAACCGGTAGTAATGGGCATCATCTCCGGCACACCCAACTCCGAAGGTATTTCTCCGGCCACGGTTTGTATCTGCTCATTCACCAGCTGACGGGCATCCAGCGTAGGCACGCTTTCCTTGAATACTACCGTCACTACGGAAAGTCCAAAACGAGACACCGAACGGATTTCCTGCACATTCATAATGTTGCTCATGGCAACCTCTATCGGGAACGTAATCAGCTGCTCTACCTCCTGCGGAGCCAAAGTAGGCGATACCGTGACTACCTGCACCTGATTATTGGTAATATCAGGTACGGCATCAATAGGCAACGTCAGCATAGAATAAATGCCCCCAATCATTAAAAACAGTGTTGTCAAAGCGACAAACAGTTTTTTTCGAATTGAAAAATGGACTATTTTCTTAAACATTTTCTTGAGTGTTGATTAATGATGGTAGCAAAATTAGTGGCTCACTACCTTTTAAAGATTCGTAAAAGTATGAAACCGACAAATCAGAGGTTGAACTGTACTTTTGGAAAGATGAAATATAAAAAGAGCAGACAGAAGCCGAAACTTATTTTTTTCTATGTCAGTGTGGCAGTTTTTTATTATTTTTGCGGCCAATCCACAAAAAGCTGAGCTAAGGCACGATTTTTGCTGGAGAAAAAGCAAAAACATTCAATTGAAATAAAACTAAATAAGATATGAGCAACAAGAATCAAAACCAAAAGGTGGAAGAAGAATTGAAGAATCAGCAGCACACTGACAAAAATGCACAGGCTGCCGCTGAATCTCAGGAAGCGGAAGCACAAAAAGCCCAGGAAAAAGGCGAAGAAGAAAAAGAACTTACCGCAGAAGAGAAGTTAGAAAAAGAATTGGAAGAAGCTCAGAAAGTGATTGATGAGCAAAAAGATAAATATCTGCGTCTGTCTGCTGAATTTGATAATTTCCGGAAACGTACTATCAAAGAAAAAGCCGAACTGATTAAGAACGGAGGCGAAAAAGCCATCAATGCCGTACTACCAGTTTTGGATGACCTGGAACGTGCTTTACAGAATATGCAGAAAGCAGAAGACGTGAAAGCAATCTACGACGGTGTAGAACTGATTTATCAAAAGTTCCTGAAGAACTTGCATCAGGAGGGACTGGAAAAAATGGAACCTATCGGCCAGGATTTCGATACCGACTACCACGAAGCCATCGCACTGGTACCCGCTTCAAGTGAAGATCAGAAAGGAAAGATTCTGGACTGTGTACAGACTGGATACAAATTGAATGAAAAAGTCATCCGTCACGCCAAAGTGGTGGTTGCCCAATAATAAACAGGTAGAGTCATGGCGAAAAGAGATTACTATGAAGTGCTGGGGGTTGCCAAAACGGCCACGGCAGATGAGATAAAGAAAGCGTATCGAAAGAAGGCCATCCAATATCATCCGGACCGCAACCCGGGTGATAAGGAAGCGGAAGAGAAGTTCAAGGAAGCCGCAGAGGCCTACGAAGTATTGAGCAACCCGGACAAGCGTTCACGCTATGACCAGTTCGGTTTTGCCGGAGTAGACGGTGCAGCCGGAGGTGGAAGCGGTTTTGGCGGATTTGGCGGCCAAGGCATGTCTATGGACGATATTTTCTCTATGTTCGGCGATATTTTCGGCGGACACGGAGGATTCGGCGGATTCAGCAGCGGATTTGGTGGCGGAGGCCAGTCACGTCAGCGGAAATTCCGTGGCTCAGACTTGCGCGTAAAGGTCAAACTGAACCTGAAGGAGATTTCAACTGGAGTTGAAAAGAAATTCAAGCTGAAGAAATACGTAGAATGCAGCCACTGTCATGGTACAGGAGCAGAAGGTGACGGAGGTACAGAAACTTGTCCTACATGTCACGGAACGGGTAGCGTAACCCGCACACAGCAGAGCATTTTCGGCATGATGCAGACACAGTCTGTATGTCCGCAGTGCGGCGGTGAAGGTAAAATCATCAAGAACAAATGTAAGGAATGTAACGGTGAAGGAGTGGTTTACGGTGAGGAAGTAGTAACCGTGAAGATTCCGGCCGGAGTAGCTGAAGGCATGCAGGTGACCATCAACGGAAAAGGTAATGCCGGAAAGCACAACGGGGTACCAGGCGACTTGCTGGTATTGATTGAGGAAGAAAAGCATCCGGAACTCATCCGTGACGAAAGTGACTTGATTTACAACCTTCTGTTAAGTGTGCCGACCGCTGCATTAGGAGGTACGGTAGAAATCCCGACCATCGATGGAAAGGCAAAAATCAAGATTGAGCCGGGCACACAGCCGGGTAAAGTGCTTCGCTTGCGCGGCAAAGGTCTGCCAAACATCAACAGCTACGGATACAACACCGGTACAGGTGACTTGCTGGTAAATATCAGCGTCTACATTCCGGAAACGCTGACGAAAGAAGAACGTCAGGCACTGGAAAAATGGCAGGAAGCAGAGAACTTCAAGCCAAATACAAGCCTGAAAGAAAAAATCTTCAAGAAATTCAGAAGTTTATTCGATTAAGCAACAGCTTTTCAGATACAAGAAAGGACTGTCTCCCCTACAAGCGGAGTCAGTCCTTTCTGCATTTAAACACGATTCCTGCAAGTCTCCTATTTCGGCCGAAAGCCTTTGCCCAGTACTTCCGAAGAAGTACTCCAGTACTGCATAGGGAGTACTCCAGTACTTTCGTGGAAGTAGTACAGTACTCCTTAAGAAGTACTGAACAGGACATTTCAAATTCTGCTCCGGTCCACATCGTCTTCTTTATCCAAATAAAATTTAAACCAGGACTAAAAAGAGATAACAGCCTAAATAGCAGTGACATTTTTTGTATTTTTGGGGTAACAAAAAAATGAAAGTCATGAGAAAATATATCTTGCTGCTGACATTGTTCTGTCCGTTACTCGTTTTAGCACAGACAGAAAACCCGAAGTCGCTTCCTTCCGACTCCCTTTCCAGAACAGCTCATGGCTAAGGATACACTCAGTGTACCCCTACCCGCTCCTGTTCCGCAGCATTACCTATACTCTCCCTTCGATATGTATGGCATTACTCCGTTCAATTACGGCTATGCCACCTGGGAGCTGCATAAAGGATTCAATGCCTCCATCGGCATGAATGTCACATTCAGTCCGAGCAAATACGCTCCTTCCGGAGTGGGTTTCGGTCAGGATGCCGCTTTCTTGTACGCCGTACCGCTGAACAAGCGCTTCAGCGTAGCAGGCGGATTGTATGCCAGCAACTTCAACTGGGGTGGCATTAACTACCGTAATGTAGGAATTACCGGCATTGCTGCGTTTAAAGTCAACGAACGTATCAGTCTGTATGCCTATGGCAACAAGTCGCTCATGCCAAAACGTTCTCCCTACTACTACCCCATGCCTAATTTTGCTCCCGACCGGATTGGGGGAATGATTAATTTCAAGTTTAATGAAAGCAGTTCCATCAGCATCGGAGTAGAAGGAATCAAGTACCCGCAAGGAGCTTACTGGTAAATGAAATCGTAAAAAGATAGGTTATCCTGATAAAAATGATGATATTTGCAGCTGTTTTTAAAAAGCAGAAATCATGAATTATCAGGAAACACTTACCTACTTATATAATAGTGCCCCTCTGTTTCAGCAGGTGGGAAAAGATGCTTACAAAGAAGGATTAGACAACACGTATGCACTGGATGACTACTTCCATCACCCTCATCGCAAATTCCATACGATTCACGTGGCAGGAACCAACGGGAAAGGTTCTTGTTCGCATACATTGGCTGCCATTCTACAGGCTGCAGGCTATAAAACCGGACTTTATACTTCTCCTCACTTAGTGGATTTCCGTGAGCGTATCCGCGTAAACGGCACTCCGGTAAGCCAGGAATTTGTCATCGACTTTGTAGAAAAGCACCGCGCATTCTTCGAACCGCTTCACCCTTCTTTCTTTGAACTTACCACTGCCATGGCATTCACCTATTTCGCTGAACAACAAGTGGATGTAGCCGTTATAGAGGTCGGTCTTGGAGGAAGACTGGACTGCACCAACATCATTCAGCCCGACTTGTGCGTCATTACCAACATTAGTTTTGACCATGTACAGTTTTTAGGTAATACCCTGGAAAAAATTGCTTCAGAAAAGGCGGGCATCATTAAAGAAGGTACTCCGGTCGTAATCGGTGAAACCACTCCCGAAACCCGACCTGTCTTCCAGGCTAAGGCTACTGCCGTAGGGGCTCCCATTGTATTTGCCGAAGACGAACACCTGCTCATCCATGCGACCCGCAACGAAGCGATGCATTACGTCTACCAAACAGCTGACTATCCTCAACTGGAGGGCGAACTGGGAGGCTTATGCCAGCTAAAGAACACCAATACACTACTCTCGGCGATCCGCCAGCTTCGTCATGCAGGATACAATCTGTCAGAAGAGAATGTGCGTGAAGGCTTCCTCCATGTATGCGAGCTGACCGGTCTGATGGGACGCTGGCAGAAATTAGGTGAGAAACCGACCATCATCTGCGATACCGGACACAACACGGGTGGTATGCAATACATAACCGAGCAACTCAGACATCAGACTTATAAAACCTTACATATTGTCATTGGCATGGTGAACGATAAGGATGTAAGCGGTGTATTGTCTATGTTGCCTAAAGATGCCCGATATTATTTCACACAAGCCAGCGTGAAAAGAGCTCTTCCCTACCAGCAGATGAAAGCACTGGCCGAGACCTTCAATTTACACGGAGAAGCCTACCCCCATGTGAAAGAAGCCTTCGAAGCAGCCAAGGAACAGGCCCAGACGGATGATTTTATTTTTGTGGGAGGAAGCAGTTTTATTGTGGCCGATTTACTTTCTTTAAACAATTAAAGAACGTTCTTTCTTCGAAAATGTTTGGGTATATTGAAGAAAATCTTTTTATTTGCACAACAAAATAATGTGTGAACTAAAAGATTTTAATAATATGAACAACACATTTTACAAAGAAAATAATTTAAGCGGCTTAAAAAGAGCAGATTTTCAAAAAATTGTAGACGGCAAAGAGACAGATTTGTTTATTCTTTCGAACCAGCAAGGTGCCGAAGTAGCAATTACAAACTATGGGGGAGCAATCTTAACTGTGATGGTACCGGACAAAAACGGTAAACTGGCCAATGTGGTGCAGGGACATGACAGTATCGACAATGTAATCAACAGCCACGAACCTTTCCTGAGTACATTAATCGGACGTTATGGCAACCGTATTGCGAAAGGCAGTTTCCTGATGGACGGACAAGAACATAAATTGACCATCAATAACGGTCCTAACTCCCTGCATGGAGGTCCGACTGGTTTCCATGCCCGCGTTTGGGATGCCAAACAGGAAGACGAGCAGAGCGTAACGCTGCACTATCTCTCTAAAGATGGCGAAGAAGGTTTCCCAGGCAATCTGGATGTCACAGTTACTTATACGCTGACAGGACAGAACGAACTGGTCATCACTTACGTAGCCAACTGCGACAAAAAGACTATTATCAACCTGACAAACCACGCATTTTTCAGCCTGGCAGGTTTGAATAATCCAACTCCGACCGTAGACAATAGCATCGTCACAATCAACGCAGATTTTTATATTCCAATAGACGAAGTATCTATCCCTACAGGAGAAATATTGAAGGTAGAAGGTACTCCAATGGACTTCCGTACACCGCACACAGTGGGAAGCCGTATCAATGAACCGTTCCAGCAGCTCATCAACGGAGCCGGATACGACCATTGCTACGTACTGAACAAACGCGAAACGGAAGCTCTGGTATTTGCGGCTAAATGTGTAGAACCGGAAAGCGGACGTTCGCTGGAAGTTTATACTACAGAGCCAGGTGTACAAGTATACACAGCCAACTGGCACAATGGTTTCACTGGATACCACGGTGCTACATTCCCGGCAAGAAGTGCCATCTGCTTTGAAGCACAGCACTTCCCCGACTCACCCAACAAAGGACACTTCCCGTCAGTCG
>ERZ827088.3569-NODE-3569-length-14132-cov-5.344321_pt1 | contig 14132 bp, 9 predicted proteins | sample MGYA00519922_ERZ827088 | MGnify/ENA primary metagenome ERZ827088 (study PRJEB31778, sample SAMEA3449254) | human gut metagenome | biome: human gut; feature: human-associated habitat; material: faeces | place: United Kingdom | collected 2010/2012 ... | reverse complement strand
AAATTTGAGCGGAAAACTCGGGGTCTATTTTGAGACTGCTTAGTTTCAGCATATTATTCGCCTCCTTTGACAACAGTGTACCGGTTTCCGCAGCAAAAGTTTATGGACTCGTAGTCCAAGTTACCCACCCTCTTAGTCCATGTGTTGTATACAATGATGCAAAATAAAAAATCCGAGCCAATTCTACGATGCCATGGCATCGTATGAATCAGATCGGAGACTTGAAAGCGTTCGCAGAAAGATGCGAGGGAGTATGGAGTCAAAATATGAAGCGTTTTGCCCCAGTTAGTACTTCAATATTACTATTTTTTGGAAATCGGCACAACCATATAACCGTCTTTGATGAAACTATTTTTGCTTCATCGATGACATTGTACCCGCAAGCAGGGCAGACGTATATACATCTGCTATTTTTGCGTTGCAAAATGCTTGTTGGGAAATCCCAAACCCTTTCAAATCTGCACCGTCCCGGCGCAGGCTGCGCGATGGAATCGCTGAATAGCACAAAGGCATGTTGGAGTCCAGATGTAAAGAAAAAACGGCAAAGCAGATAAAATCCACTTTACCGTTTTATAGCAATTCAACATCTTCATGTAACAGCAACAGCGTTGAATTGCATATCGCAAATTGCTGTTTTAACGTTCCACTGATTTCTTGCCTTGCGATAAAGAAAGCACTTACGATAAACGCTCTACATTGAAAATGCAATCATACACTGCTATAATAAAATTGTGATATTATCACCAAAAATCCAAGATACAAAGCGTTTGCGATTGGCAAACATTCAGGAGGAACGCATGGTAACAGGAGCCATTAAAAATAAGGTAGACAAAATCTGGACGGACATCTGGGCAGGCGGCATCACGAATCCGCTGACCGTCATTGAACAGCTGACCTATCTCATGTTCATCCGGTCGTTGGACGAGAAAGAGCTTGCCACCGAAGATTTTGAGAACATGGCGGGCGAAAAGATGGAGCACATCTTCCCGGCCAGCGCGGCAGGGCAGTCTATGCGGTGGAGCCGCTTTAAGGATAAAGATTCCCGCGAAATTTTCCTGACCATGCAGCAGCGGGTGTTCCCGGCCATCAAAAAGATGAAATATGGCCGTCTGCCGGACTTTGACGCAAACGGCGAACTGGTGGAGATCGCAGACGACCCCACCCGCCCGGACGAGGGCAACACGGCTTTTGCACGGTACATGGACGATGCCATGTTCCTCATCCCCACGCCGCAGGTGCTGCAAAAGATCATCACCGGGCTGGAGGATCTTTACACCCACGACATCGCCGACCTTGATATGCAGGGCGATCTCTACGAGTATATGCTGGGCAAACTGGCAACCGCAGGGCAGAACGGCCAGTTCCGCACGCCCAAGCACATCCGCGACATGATGGTGGAGCTGGTGCAGCCCACGCCGGACGACTTCATCTGCGACCCCGCCTGCGGCACGGCGGGCTTTCTGGTGTCCAGCGCGCAGTACCTCCGCGCCCACTACGAGGACAGCATGACCCCGGAGCAGTGGCAGCATTTTGCCGGCCCGATGTTCACCGGCTTTGACATGGACCGCACCATGCTGCGCATTTCGGCCATGAACCTGATGCTCCACTCCATCACGAACCCGGAGATCGACTACAAGGACAGCGTGTCGAAGCAAAACTCCATTTGCAGCAAGTACACCGTTTGCCTTGCGAACCCGCCGTTTAAGGGCACCGTGGACGCCGAGAGCATCAACGACGACCTGAAAGCCGTCACCAACACCAAAAAGACAGAACTGCTTTTCCTCGCGCTCTTTTTGCGGATGCTGAAAACCGGCGGTCGCTGTGCCTGCATCGTGCCGGACGGCGTGCTGTTCGGTTCCAGCAAAGCGCACCAGAGCATCCGAAAAGAACTGATTGAAAATCACCAGCTGCGGGCGGTCATCTCCATGCCTTCCGGCGTGTTCAAGCCCTATGCAGGCGTGTCCACGGCGGTGCTGGTGTTCACCAAGACCGGCGCAGGCGGCACGGATAAAGTGTGGTTCTACGATATGAAAGCCGACGGCTTCTCGCTGGACGACAAGCGCACCGAGGTGAAGGAAAACGACATCCCGGACATCATCGCCCGGTTCCATAACCTTGATGCCGAAACTGACCGCAAGCGCACCGAGCAGAGCTTCTTTGTGCCCAAAGAAGAAATTGCCGCCAATGGGTACGATTTATCCATCAATAAGTACAAAGAGACCGAGTATGTGCCGGTGGAGTACCCCTCGACTACGGAGATCCTTGCTGACCTGCATGAGCTAGAAATGGAGATCACCAAGGGTCTGGCAGAGTTGGAGGAGATGGTGTGATGGCGAAGTTGGGAGAGGTTTGCATTCAGATTACAGATGGTAGTCATAACCCGCCATCGGGTGTTGAACAGAGCGAGTACCTGATGCTGAGCTCTAAAAATATCGATGATGACTTTATTACATTGGATTCGCCACGATTTCTTTCACATAGTGACTACATCGCAGAAAATAAGCGAACAACCGTTAGCGAAGGCGATTTGCTAATGACGATTGTAGGAACGATTGGCCGAGTTGCAATTGTTCCGGAAGAATTGAAGGGCATTTGTTTGCAACGAAGTGTTGCAGTAATCAAGCCCGAGCGAGAAGTTGTAAACAATCGTTATCTGATGTATCAACTCCAAAATATGCGGCCGTTTTTAGAAAAAGAAGCTCGTGGTGTAGCACAGAAAGGAATTTATCTCAAACAGGTTAGTCAACTGGATATAAAACTCCCTGAGCTTGAACACCAAATGCAAATTGTAAAAGTGTTGGATAAGGCATCAAAGCTAATTTTTCTTCGTAGGCAGCAACTTGCCAAACTGGACGAGTTGGTAAAGGCGCGATTTGTGGAGATGTTTGGGGACCCTGTAAATAATCCAATGAACTACCCTAAAAGCCAACTCGGAAAAGTTTGTGATGTAAGAGACGGTACGCATGATTCACCGGAATATTATGATGTGGGTTATCCGTTGGTTACTTCTAAAAATGTAACAGGTGGCAAAATAGACCTTTCAGAATGCAATTTGATTTCGGAAGATGACTATAAAAAAATATGTGAGCGTTCCAAAGTAGATAGAGGAGACATTATAATGCCAATGATTGGTACAGTTGGAAAACCAGTCATTGTAAATGCCGAACCCATGTTTGCAATAAAAAATGTTGCGCTAATAAAATTCACACCGGATTCATTGGTGACAAATATTTACATAAAAACACTTTTGGAGTCAGACTATTTTGACCGTGCTGTGCTTGATAAAATAAGGGGCGGAACACAGAAATTTATTGCACTGGGTGATATAAGAAAGCTAGAGATTATTCTGCCGGATTTGAAGCGTCAGCAATGCTTTTCCGCCTTTGTGGAGCGTGTAGACCAGCAGAAGCAGACCGTACAGCAGAGCCTTGAAAAGCTGGAATTGATGAAAAAAGCACTGATGCAGGAATATTTTGGGTAACTCCCTCAGCCGCCTGACGGCGCCAGCTCCCTCAGAGAGGGAGCCTTAACGTGGCCGCAAGGCAAAAGCCTCCCTCCTTGAGGGAGGTGGCACGGCGCAGCCGTGACGGAAGGAGTTCTGCGCAAATCTCGAAAAATCAAGACGAAAGAATCCAGCATATTAACTTTTTGAGATTTCGGTGATATGATATAAAAACGTGTATTGCGAGGGACGTTCATGCAGGTAACTTTTCTTATCGGAAATGGTTTCGATTTAGGAATTGGGCTAAAAACGGCCTATTCTGATTTTTATAGAGTGTATTGTGCTGAAACACAAAAAGATGACGAGAATCTCAGGAACTTTAAGTCCGCTATTCAGTTGAAATCAGAAACGTGGTCCGACTTTGAAAATGCATTTGGCAAATATTCAAGCGAGCTCAATGATACAGCGGTATACTTGGAACTGTTTGAAAATTTTGTCAACTCTTTTATAAGTTATATAAGAAATGAAGAACAGCGATTTGATGAATCAAAACTGGACAATGCAGTTGAGGGAATGAGTAAGGCATTCAGTACATATTATAAGATTCGGCCTGCTGACGAAGAGGTGCTCAGAAGAGTTGTTGATAGAAACGATGTCTATTTTAACTTTGTGACGTTTAATTATACCAATTGCTTAGATAAGTGTTTCAATGCGGTTAAGAAGAAAGCCGGTGGCTGTAAATTTAGTGGCGGATATATTAGCGAGCTTGTCCATGTCCATGGGTATATAGATGATCTCATAATGGGTGTCAATGATGAGACACAAATCGCAAATAAGGCTTTCGCTGAAAATTTGGATGTTATTGAGGGAATAATTAAGCCTGTACAAAATCAAATTATTCGGATGAACTATGATGAACGTGCAACAAAACTAATAAAGAATAGCACAATTGTTTGCATTTATGGAATGTCTGTTGGTTCTACGGACAAGAAGTGGTGGAAATTGATTATGGAGTGGTTGCAGGAAAATTCAGCGAGGCATTTGATTGTGTTAAGTCATGAGGCTGGTCCACAGACAGTGCTTCAATGGAACCGCACTGTGAAGAGAATTCAGAGAAATCTTTTTACATATGGAGAAGTTTCAGATGACAAGAAAAAGCCACTGAAAAGTCAAATTCATATTCAAACAAATCACGACATTTTTTCGATGAATCTGGTGAAATCGCAACAGTTGGGAGGACAGCCTCAAACAATGGAAGATAGTAAGGATATAACCGAACGGGTTCGTTCCGAGATAGAAAAAATGACCGCAACTGATGCAGAAGTGTCAGAAATGCTGGATGAAGTCTTTAATTAAGTGCCCGATTTACTATTGAAAGGAGCCCTCCCCATGTCCAACTTCTCCTATCTCTCCACCCACCCTGAATATTCCCTCTTTGCCTCTGCTGCCATCGAGGCCGAGAAAGTGTTCTCCACCTCCCCGGCGATGTGCGCGGTGGGGTGCCGGAAGGCGTTGGAGTTGGCGGTGAAGTGGGTGTATGCGGCAGACAAGACCATCACGATGCCCTACAAGGACAACCTGCAATCCCTGTTGCACGAGCCGAGTTTCCGGTTCGCAGTGGACCGCAATGTGTGGAGCGTGCTGCCCAGCATCGTGAAGGCGGGCAATCTGGCGGTACATACCGGGCACAGCGTGTCGGCGGCGGATGCCGTGTTCAGCCTGCGGGGGCTGTTCGATTTCATCCAGTGGGTGGATTACTGCTACGGCACGGACTATGTGGAGCGCTCCTTTGACGAGACAGCCATCCCCGGCGAGAAAGTGGCGCTGGACGAAAAGAAGATCCGGGAGCAGGAAAGCCTGCTGACCCAGAAAGATGCCGAGCTGGAAGCGTTGCGCAAGCAGGTGGAGAGCCTTTCGGCGGCATACACGGCCAGCAAACAGCAGAACCAGCAGAGCCGCAGTTTCACCGCCGCCGACCTGACTGAGGCCGAAACGCGGCGGAAGATCATCGACATCGACCTCAAGGCCATGGGCTGGAAATTCACCGGGCCGGACGCCGATGTGCGCACCGAGTACGAAGTGGACAACATGAACGGCGTGCTGGGGCAGAAGGGCTATGCGGACTATGTGCTGATGGGCAAGGACGGCTTGCCGCTGGCGGTTATTGAAGCCAAGCGCAGCACCAAAGACCCCAACATCGGGCGCAAGCAGGCGCAGCTTTATGCAGACTGTCTGGAGCAGAAGTTTGGCCGCCGTCCGATGCTGTTTACCACCAACGGCTACACCACCTATTTCTGGGACGAGCAGAGCGGCCCGCAGCGTGCCGTGAGCGGGGTGTTCTGCAAGGACGATTTACAGAAGCTGATGAACCGCCGCGCCGAGAAAAAGCCGCTGGACACCATCGAAATTGACGATAAAATCACCGACCGCTACTATCAGAAAAACGCCATCCGGGCAGTCTGCGCCCATATTACGCAGGGCTTCCGGCGCAATCTGCTGGTCATGGCAACGGGCACAGGTAAGACCCGCACCGCATCCAGCCTGACCGATGTGCTGAGCCGGGGCGGTCATGTGACCAACGTGCTCTTTCTGGCCGATCGCACCGCGCTGGTCAAGCAGGCGAAGGACGACTTCAAAAAGTATCTGCCGGACCAGTCGCTGTGCAACCTATGCTCCTCCAAGGACGATAAAGCCGCGCGCATCGTGTTTTCCACCTACCCCACCATGCTCAACGCCATCGACAACGCCAAGACCAAGGACGGCGTGCCTCTGTTTTCCCCCGCCCACTTTGACCTTATCATCGTGGACGAGAGCCACCGCAGCATTTTCAAGAAATACCGCGCCATTTTTGATTATTTCGATGCGGTTCTGGTGGGTCTGACCGCCACCCCGAAAACCGACGTGGACCGCAACACCTACGACTTTTTCGAGATGGAACATGGCATCCCCACCTACGCCTACGATTACGATACGGCGGTCTACACCGACCATGTGCTGGTGCCTTACTACAACTACGAGGTCAAGACGAAATTCACAGAAGAGGGCATCCACTACGACCAGCTTTCACCGGAGGATAAGGCGCGCTACGAGGACGATTTTGCCGAGGACGACACCCTGCCCACCTTCATCCCATCCGAAAAGCTGAATAAGTTTATCTTCAACGCCAACACCGTGGACACGGTGCTGCAAGACCTGATGGAACGGGGCGTCCAGACGGCGGGCGGCGACCGCATCGGCAAGACCATCATCTTTGCCCAGAACAAGCGCCATGCGGAGTTTATCCGGGAACGCTTTGGCAAGCTCTACCCGCAGTTGGAGACCCAGTACCCGGGGTTCATCCAGCGGGTGGTCTGCGATGATGCCTATGCGCAGTCCATTATTGACGACTTCAAGCAGCCAGACAAGCCGCCGTTTATTGCGGTCTCGGTGGATATGATGGACACGGGCATCGATGTACCGGAGTGCGTGAATCTGGTGTTTTTCAAAAAAGTACGCAGCAAAACGAAGTTCTGGCAGATGATCGGCCGTGGTACGCGGCTCTGCCCATCCCTTGCCTGCGTGGATGCCATCGACGGCGAATATACGGGCAAACGGCGTTTTCTGATCTTCGACTACTGCGGCAACTTTGAATTTTTCCGTCAGAAACCCAACGGCTACGAGAGCGCGGACACCAAAAGCCTGTCCGAGAGCATTTTCTGCAAGCAGGTGCGGATCGCCGCCGCGCTGCAGGATGGAGCCTATGGGGACGAAAACTACCAGAACTGGCGCAAGATCTTAACGGAGACCTGCCGTGCCGAAGTGGGAGCGCTGAACCCGGAGCTGGTATCCGTGCGGCTGCACCGACAGGCCGTGGAATACTATCAAAAGCCAGAAGCCTTTGTCAGCCTGACCGAAACGGACAAGGGTACTCTGATGAAAGAGGTGGCACCGCTCATCTCGCTGGACGACAAGGACGAGGCTGCCAAGCGGTTCGATAACTTTGTGTATGGCTTGCTGCTCTGTGAACTGGAAGGTCTGCCGGGGCTGGGCCGCGCCCAGAAACAGTTGCGCAATACAGCGGCATTGCTGGAAGGGAAGGCTACCATCCCGCAGGTGCAGGCAAAGCTGTCCCTCATCCGGGAGGTGCAGACAGACGAATTTTTGACCTCGCATGATCTTCTCCACTTTGAGGAAATGCGGCAGGAGCTGCGGGAGCTTATCAAGTTTCTGGTGGACGGTGTAGAAGGGCAAAAGCCTGTCTACACGGCCCTTGCCGACCCGGTACTGGAACAGACCGAGGGCAAAACGCTGGATTCCGGCTACGATTTCGGCGAGTACCGGGAACGTGTGAACCGTTACATCATGGAGCACCGCAGCGATACGCTGGCCATCCACAAGTTGACCCAGAACATTCCGCTTTCCCGGGGTGACTATACCGAGCTGGAACATATCTTTACCTGTGAGCTGGGCAGCAAAGAGGACTATGCACGGGAGTTTCGGGATACACCCTTTGGTCTGCTGGTGCGTAAAGTGGCAAAGCTGGACCACGATGCTGCCATGCAGGCATTTTCAAAATTCATCAATGACGAATCGCTGAATGCAAAGCAGATCGCATTTGTGCAGAAGGTCATTCATTACATCGAGCAGAACGGTTATGTGGAAAGCAAAGCGGTGCTGATGAAACCACCCTTTGACCAGCCCATTCTGTTTACCCGCCTGTTTGATGGCAAAACAGGCAGTGAACTGATGGATACGATCAATTCGGTGAAAGAGAATGCCACCCATGTGACCGCATAAAGTGGTAGAATGTACTGATAAAAACGGTATAATGGACAAGGAGCGGATAGACGGTTTCCGCAGCGCCTTTGCGCCGGGAGAAACTTTATTCTGGCAGGTCCCTGCTGCGGCAAGGGAGAGAATGGCGTTTTACAGTGAGAACCTTCCCCGCCTTTTTTCTGAAAAAATCACGGCGGTATTTGCGGTGTCCGACCACTATGCGCTGGAATTTATGCGATTTTTGCAGGAACAGGGCATCCGCGTCCCGGAGGATGTGCAGATCATTGGCTTTGATGATACACTGGCAAGCCGGGAAAGCGTTCCCGCTCTGACCACCATTCATCAGGATGCGGCGCTCCGGGCAAGGACTGCCATCCGCCGCCTTGAAGCCCTGCGGGACGGCACCCCCTGCGATGCCGGCATCGTTCTGCCGGTGGAGCTGGTGGAACGGGAAAGCACAAGGAGGCTGCCATGTCAGACTTTATGAGGACCCTTTGCAAAATCGCCATTCCGGTCTGCCTTCAAAAGGAAGCGGAACGCCCGCTCACCGTGGAGATTTGGACACGGTGGGCGGGCGTTTTATGTTTATTTTCCGAGTACAACGGAGAGCCTGATCTCCTTTTCCGTCTCGCTCAGGTCAAGAGCGCCGCCATCGGCGACGGTCACGTGCAGCTCATAGAGCGTACCGGCGGTAGGTTCCGTTACAGCCTCGCCGTCCTCGTCTGTGATCGACCACAGTGCAGGATCGACCTTTGCTAGCTTGCCGTCCACGCCATAGGCGTAGAGGGTCAGACCGGAGGTGCTGCCGGACAGGTTATTCATGCGGAAAGCTACCGTGGTGTTGGGATGTACGTTGCGGACGGTCACAATGTTGCGCCAGCTTGCAACGGTGCCTTCGCCGCCGTCCTGCGCAAACTGTTCCTGCGAGAGGACATTTCTTGCTGCCTGATCAAGATCGACCTTGCGGTAGGGCATTTCGGGCAGATAAACAAACCGGTCCTGCAGACGAAGCAGTTCCAGATAACCTGTCGGGCAGTAGAGCGCATTGCCGCTGTTGCCGGCATACATTCCAATGGCCATGTTGTTATAGCCGTACTTGTTGGAAACATCCATCGTGAAAACCGTCTCGCCGGTTTCAAAGTCCAGAATGATGTACTGCCACATCCCGGTGGTCACATCCTGCACATAGCCGTAGATATAGCCCGTTGCGGTGGAAAGCTTCATGATGGAGGTGTCGCTCAGGTCGTTCCGGCTCCAGACGCTCTTCATCTCGTAGCCGTTTGCGGTCTTTACGGTGTCCACGCGCTCGATGCCGGGGGCGATCATGATGTTGCCCTTCATGAGCCAGTTCTGGTCGTAAATATTGGCGTAGCTCTGGATGGAGGAGTCGTTGTTGGGGTCCGCCAGACCTGCATTGCCCGCGCCAAACCAGTTGCAGACGATGGTGCTGACGGTGCCCTCGCCGTCGTCATAGACGATGGCAGAGTTCTCAACGGCTACCTGATAGCCCTCGGGCAGGTCATCCAGCACCGGGGTGCTTGCCACGACCTCGCCGGTCTTCATATCGAGCGCAAGAAGGTTTACAGGGTCCTGATTATCCGTGAACAGCACAAGGTTCGGTGTCAGCGTGGGCGAGCAACCGCCGCCCCACGCAAGACCGCCGCCGGTGGTCTTATCGCCTTCGCCGCTCACCTTTGCACCCGCACTCTCGTAGGGCGTGCACCACACAACGTCTACGCCTTCTTCTGCGCGCAGAAGATAGCAGTTCTGGTTGGTCAGGACCACCGCACCGTCCTTGGAAGCGGCGATGCCGTTTTCAGCGCCCTCGCCGGGGGTCAGTTCGTGGACAAAAACAGCCTTTGAAAGGTCTGTCTGCTCGCCGTTCAGGATCGCATCAATGGCCGAGCGGGCAATATAGCCGATGACGCCCTGCTGCTGGCGCTGCGGATAAATGCGGAAGCCGCCCGTTGCAAACCAGAGGTTTCCGTCATAGTCAAAGACCACGGACAGAAGATTCTGCGTCAGTTCTTTTCCAAGCGCGGCCTCGGCTGCAGCTTTGATATCAATGTCCAGCACCTTTTCAAATTCCGGCAGAACATTGCCGTTTTCATCCGTTGCGCGGAGCATCAGCACATGGTTGTTGCTCGTGGGGCAGACGATGCGGTTGGATTCGTCAAGGAAGGTATAGGAGCTCTGGATAACGTAACCGCCGCCGTCATGCTTCTTTGGCGAGAAATAGCCGAGCGTCTTTGTCTCTTCGGCGTTCAGGTCTCGGATGGCGATGCCGCCCAGCAGCGGCACAACGGCATGACCGTAGCTGTCAAAGTAGATGGCGGGCGAAGCGTTCGCGTTCGTCGTCTCATAGGAAACGTTGATCTCCGGATAGATGGCAAGCGGCAGGATCTCATCCGTCGAGTCGGTGTTGTAGCCATCGTGATGAATGTTTGCATCGCTCTTGGCCATGTAAGGGTTTTCCTCTACTTGCTTGGGGTTCAGAGCCTTTACCGGCAGCGCCGCAGAGGCTTGTTCCGCTGAAGAGGGCTGTACCGCAGCGGACGGGGCAGCGGGCTGCGAAGCGGCAGCACTGTCTGCCGGCGTCTGTGTTCCGCCGCAGGCAGCCATGGAAAGGCACAATGCTGCGGTCAGCGACAGGCTTAACGCAGAATGGACGATGTTTCTCTTTTTCATAAACCGTTCTCCTTGTTGTGTTCGTTGCGGTCAGACCAGTGCTGCTCCGCCTGATTTTTTTTCATCCAGCCAGATGCGGAATCCCTGCCGCAAGGCGGCTTCGGTCACCGGCTCCAGCAGAAAATAGTCTGCACGCAACCGGAAGGCATGGAGCGAAAAATCCAGATCGCTGCACCAGATAATGCGTGTCTGTGGACAAAGCGCGCGCAGATGCTCTACTGCATTCAATCCGTCGACCCCCGGCAGGGCAATCACGGCATTTGTCAGCGGCTCGTTGCGTGCAGCCTCAAAAAAGCTTTCCTGATCGTGGTAACAGTCCATTTTCGGGAACAAGCAATGTTCGGCGCAGAACCGCGAGATCTGCTCTGCCAGAAAAGCTTCCTGCGCCCTGCTGCTTGTCAGCACGGCAATTCGGTACACAGCGTGCCTCCTTTCTCTTGCGCCGTCGTTGGCGTTCTCTGCTTTCAGTATACGAACAGGCATGGTCTTTTCAAGCCATTTAGCACGAAAGCCCCTTTTCCGTCACGAAATCCCATTTTCGGCTGCGACATAACCGGGCAACTGTACTATAATCAGGATGAAAGAGTTTATAAAGGAGGTTGGAAGCTGTAAAACGGCTTCCTGATACAGCATGAGGATCGCAATCGTCGATGACCTTGATACCGAGCGCACACTGCTGAAGGAGCGCTTGGTGCGGCAGCTGAGTCAGCGCGGCGCAGATGCAGAAATTTTAGAGTTTGACAGCGGGGAAGCCTTTCTGGCGGCAGAAAAAGAGCAGCGCTTTACCGCCGCATTTCTGGATATTTACATGAATGGTTTAAGCGGCATGGATGCGGCAAGGGAACTTCGGAAAACCGATGCAGACTGCCTTCTGGTTTTTACCACCACCTCAACAGACCACGCACTCGAGGGCTTTCAGGTGCGGGCATTTCATTATCTGGTCAAGCCCTTTTCAGAAGCCGAGTTGTCCGGTCTGCTGGATGAAATGCTCGCAAAGCTTCCGCGCCCGGAGCCGGTTCTGGTGGTAAAAGTCGACGGCAGCGACATCCATTTGTGCTATCGGGATATTATATCCGCCGAGCACTTTGCCCACATGATCAACATCCGCACCACTGCCGGTAAAACGCTTGCTACGCGCCAGAGTTTCAAAGCGTTTACCGAGCCGCTCAAAAAGGATCCGCGCTTTTTTGTCTGCGGGCGCGGCGCGATCATCAATATGGAGAATGCTGCCGATTTTCAGGATGCCGCCTTCTGTATGACGGACGGCAGCCGCGTCTATGTCAGTCAGGAACTTTTGAAAGCTGCCCGACAGGCCTTTATGGAATTTCTGCTGCAAAGGGGGCGTGCAGATTGAAGGACATTCTGCGCCCGATCCTGGAGCTTACCGTTGTGTTTCCCGGCCTGCTGCTCGCGTATTTTCCGGTGCGCTCCTATCTGAAGCAGTCTTCCGCAAAGCTTGCGGTATGGGAGGTGCCGCTGCTGTTCGGGCTTTGCCTTGGCGGCGGGCTGTTTTGCTATCATTTTGGCATTTCAACGGCGTTCTCCGTGCTGCTTATTACGCTTACAGCAATTTTTTTGTATCGCAGAACGCTGCGGCTCTCTCTCTGGAAATCCGGGACCATCGCGCTGGCGGTCTGCGCGGTATTTGCGTGCCTGAACAGCCTGTCCCGGGCCGTCGGCACGGCAATCGTGATCCGGATGCAGCTGCCGCCGGACAAGCCGTGGTTCTGCTTTGGCGCCTGCATCTTTTATAATGCGGTCTGCTGGCTGATCACTGCCGCAGCCTATTATCCCGCCACCCACGCAGTACGCGCGATGGTGGAGGATGACAATTTTGCGCAGACGTGGCATGTGTTCTGGGTACTGCCGCTGGTGTTCATCCTGCTGAACCTTTTTATAACCCCGCGCTACCAGATAACGCTCCGGACAGGGCGGGTCTTGCAGGTCTACATCGTTATGAGCATCGCGCTTTTGTTTTTGATGTTCATGTTCAATGCGATCTTTCTGCTGATGGCAAACAGCCTTAACCGGAATGCAAGGTTGCAGCAGGAAAACCAGTTTCTTTCCATGCAGCAGCAGCGCTATGAAAGCCTGAAAACCGCCATTGATGAAGCCCGGCAGGCGCGGCACGATATGCGCCACCAGCTGAATCAGATCTCCGCACTGGCCGAGGCAGGAGATCTGGACGGCCTGAAGGCTTACCTTGCAAAAACGGTCTCCCGGATCCCGGATCTGGATATGAATTTCTGCGAAAACCGTGCAGCGGACAGTGTTGTCGGCCATTATTGCGCCCTTGCAAAACGCGAGGGCATTCCCTTTTGTGCCAAACTCGACTTACCACAGGTGCTTCCTGTGGACGAGATCGATCTGTGTCTGGTGCTGTCTAATCTTCTGGAAAACGCGTTTGAAGCCAGCCTGCGCACTGCACCCGCCCGGCGGAAGATCGAGATCACCGCGTATGTCCATGCCGAGCGGCTTCTTCTGGTCGAAGTGGAAAACGCATTTGACGGCGCAGTTCACGAAAAAAGCGGGGTGTTCCGCTCTTCCAAGCGAAGGGAAAACGGGATCGGCATCCAGTCTGTCCGCCATATTGCAGAAAAGACCGGCGGGGCAAGCACGTTTACCTATCAGAACGACATTTTCTCAGCCAAAGTTATGCTCTGCGGATAAGGAGCCTTTTGCTTTGGCGGGGATTTTTATGCCCGAATTTTTACAAAAAATTCACGCTGGCAGGGTTGCCGCTGCATACCGGATGTGCTATGATGAGGTGCAAAATTTTAAGCGGAGCGATGGATCTTGATTTGTCGAGTTCGCGGAATCAGGAGGAACTACCATGCAGAAGAATTATGTGCAGGAAATTCTGAGCATCATTCACAGCGGTCTGCCCAAGGCGGAACTGGCTGAAAAACTGTCTGATTACCATGAAAAAGATCTGGCGGATGCGTTGGAGGCGCTGACCCCTGCTGAACGTCAATCGCTCTATTCCATTCTGGGCGTGGATACCGTTGCCGAGATCTTTACCTATCTGGACGATGCCGAGCCGTATCTGAAGGAGCTGCCCAGCCACGAGGCCGCCAAGGTCATTTCCAACATGGACTCGGACGATGCGGCAGATGCGCTGGAAGACCTTGACGAGATAGACAAGGGCGAAATCGTCAACAAACTGGACAGAGATTCGATTGAAGACGTAAAGATGCTGCTTTCTTATAGCGAAGATGATGACCTTCATCATCGCTTTCCGGGAACT
>ERZ827088.3548-NODE-3548-length-14213-cov-4.761760_pt1 | contig 14213 bp, 10 predicted proteins | sample MGYA00519922_ERZ827088 | MGnify/ENA primary metagenome ERZ827088 (study PRJEB31778, sample SAMEA3449254) | human gut metagenome | biome: human gut; feature: human-associated habitat; material: faeces | place: United Kingdom | collected 2010/2012 ... | reverse complement strand
CGCCCGGTGCAGCGGGATGTCCGCAGCGGCGCTCGATATAGCCCGCGTAGTCGCCGTCCGCGATAAAGCAGATATCCTCGCTCTCGGCCTTTTTGGCGTTGATGAAGCCCTGCTCGGCGGCAATGCGGCGCACGTCGCGCTCTTTGTCCAGCCCGGCCAGCGGAAAGATTGTGCGCGACAGCCGCTCCTGCGTGAGCGAATACAAAAAGTAGCTCTGGTCCTTTTTGGGGTCTTCGCCGCGATGCAGCTGCCAGGTGCCGTCGGACGCCTGGCTCGTTTTGGCATAGTGGCCCGTGGCGATGTAGTCGCAGTCCATGTCCAGCGCCGCATTCAACAACGCGCCAAACTTAATGTGGCGGTTGCAGATGATGCACGGGTTGGGCGTCAGTCCCTCCTGGTAGGCGGTCGCGAAGCGCTCGATAACATTGCGGTCGAAGGTCTGCTGCAGGTCGAGCACATGGTGGGGTATCCCCAGGCGCTCGGCGACGGCTTTTGCATCGGCGATATCGCGGTCGACCTTACTCATGCCCGTGACGGGATCGGGCGCGGGGCAGGTGAGGCGCATGGTGGCACCGACACATTCGTAACCCTGACTTTTGAGCAGATACGCGGTCACGCTGGAATCGACGCCGCCGCTCATGGCGACGAGCACGCGCTTATTGTGCATGGGGAGGTTCTCCTTGGTGGCATGTGGCCAAAAAAGAAAAGCGGCGCGGGAGGCTGGTTCCGCGCCGCAGACATTGTAGCAAGTTCGGGCGTCCTGTGGGACACCCTGATTGGATGGGCTCAGACTGCCGGGAGAGAGGAGACCGGCTCGTCCGTGGGCTCAACCTATGGGCGACAGGCCCTAGTCCTGGAAGAGCGCCGTGGACAGGTAGCGCTCGCCGGTGTCGGCAAGCAGGGCCACGATGGTCTTGCCCTTGTTCTCGGGGCGCTTGGCCAGCTGGATGGCGGCCCAGATCGCAGCGCCGGAGGAGATGCCGACCAGCACGCCCTCCTTGTGGCCGACCTGCTTGCCGGTGGCAAAGGCGTCCTCGTTGGTGACAGGGATGATTTCATCGTAGACCTTGGTGTTCAGCACGTCGGGCACAAAACCGGCACCGATGCCCTGAATCTTGTGCGCGCCCGCAGTGCCCTTGCTCAGCACGGGGGAGGTAGCCGGCTCAACGGCCACGACCTTGACGTTGGGGTTCCGGCTCTTCAGGTACTCACCGACACCGGTCACGGTGCCGCCCGTACCGACACCGGCCACGAAGATGTCGACCTTGCCGTCGGTATCCTCCCAGATCTCGGGGCCGGTGGTGCGCTTGTGGGCATCGGGGTTGGCCGGGTTTACAAACTGGCCGGGCACAAAGCTGTTGGGGATCTCCTTCGCCAGCTCGTCGGCCTTGGCAATGGCGCCCTTCATGCCCTTGGCACCGTCGGTCAGCACCAGCTCGGCTCCGTAGGCCTTCATCAGCTGGCGGCGCTCGACGCTCATCGTCTCGGGCATGACGATGATGATGCGGTAGCCGCGGGCGGCGGCGACGGACGCCAGACCGATACCGGTGTTGCCGGAGGTCGGCTCGATGATGACGGAGCCGGGCTTCAGCTTGCCGGTGGCCTCGGCGTCGTCGATCATGGCCCTGGCGATACGGTCCTTGACGGAGCCGGCGGGGTTGAAATATTCCAGCTTAGCGAGAATTTTTGCCTCAAGGTTCTCGGTGTTTTCAATATGGGTGAGCTCCAGCAGCGGGGTGTGGCCGATCAGCTGGTCTGCGGAAGTATAAATCTTGCTCATGGTAGTTTCCTCCATCGTCATTTCTGTTTATTTGTAAATCGGTCGCGGTTTTACAGCTCATGACGGCGACATCGCGCGTATGGCACATATCCCTTTCGCATATCAATTCATACCTTTCTTGTAGGTTGATAGGATTGTACAACATATTTCCCCGTTTGTCAATAGGGTAATAGGGAATTTTCCAAAATTATTTTGCAAAAAGGTGTTGCCATCCCATTTACCAACCTGTATAATAGGTTATAAGAACAGTAAGGAGCATACCACTATGATGATTTCAACGAAGGGCCGTTATGCGCTGCGTGTTATGATCGATATTGCCGAGCACCAGCACGACGGCTATATTCCCCTGAAAGAGATCGCCGCACGGCAGGAAATTTCCGAAAAGTATCTGGAGGCCATCGTGAAGGGCCTTGTCAGGGAGCGCTACCTGACCGGTCTGCGCGGCAAGTCCGGCGGCTACCGCCTGACCAAAGCGCCCGAGGAGTACACCGTCGGCAGCATCCTGCGCCTGAGCGAGGGCAGCCTGGCTCCGGTGGCCTGCCTGGAGCAGAACCCCGTGGAGTGCCGCCGCATGGCCGAGTGCCGCACCCTGCCGATGTGGCGCAAGCTGAATACGATGATCAACGACTATTTCGACGGCATCACTCTGGCGGACCTGGTGAACACCAGCCAGCCGGGGAATGATTATGTGATTTAAAATCAAACGCCTTCCCCCTCAGGGGAAGCCTTATAATAAAAAGGAGCTATGCCCGTGGGCATAGCTCTCTTTATTACTGTCAGACGATCTCGACCTTTTCCATGACAACCGGCGTGCGGGGCTTGTCGTTCCAGTCGGTGGCAACGCTGGCGATCTCATCGACGACCTCAATGCCGTTCACAACATGGCCAAAGGCGGCGTAGCTGCCGTCCAGATGCGGGGCATCCTGGTGCATGATGAAGAACTGGCTGCCGGCGGAGTTCGGGTCCATCGAGCGGGCCATGCTGATGACGCCGCGGGTGTGCTTGATGGGGTTGGCAACGCCGTTCTGCAGGAACTCGCCCTTGATGTGCCAGCCGGGGCCGCCCATGCCGGTGCCCTGCGGGTCACCGCCCTGGATCATGAAGCCGGGAATAATGCGGTGGAAGGTCAGGCCGTTGTAAAAGCCGTCCTTGACGAGCTTCTCAAAGTTCTCGCAGGTGATGGGGGCTGCGCTGTGGTCCAGCTCAATGTCGATGGTCTTGCCGTTCTGCATGGTAATGCGAATCATACGGTGTTCTCCTTTTCGGTTTGATTTGTTGTGTCAGGGTCGCTCTCGGGGGTGGCGATGCCCTGCAGATAGCTCATACTGCCGAGCTTTTCGGCAAATTCTGCGGGGGGCAGCCGGTTCATCCAGTACAGCAGCGCCGCACCCATGAACTGCTCACTGCGAAAAACTGCCTTTGGCAGCAGCGCAAACAGGCCGCCGTCGTGATGCTCGCCGGTAAACGGGTCGGTCCAGTCGTCGGGCAGGCGCTTGTCCAGCTGCCGCGGCGAGACGTGGCCCGTGATGAAGCCGCGCCCGCCGAACAGCGGCTCCACGAGCCAGAAAAACACCCGGCGCACGCCGTGCTTACTGGGGAACAGCCCGCGCAGCCTGTAGGTGTGCCAGAACGCATCGGCCAGGTACTCCACGGGGATGTCCTCGCCGTAGGTTTCCAGCAGACAGGTGTGCAGCAGCGCCGTGATGTCGGCCAACTCCTCCCCTGTGGGCAGGGGGCTGACGTCATCGACGGGAACCAGCGCAGAGCCGGTGTCCTCGGCGTGGAGCGTCGAGTCGAGCGCGATCTCCAGATAGCCGTGCCCGCCCTTGCCCGCGTAGGGCTGGCCGGGTGCGCACATGGCACAGATGAACGGATGCACGACGGTATCCGCGGCGTAATGGCTCAAAAAGCCGAGCGTGTACTCGACCTGCGGGCGGGTCTTGACGTTGGCGCAAAGACTGCGCAGGAACGCGCCGGTCTTTTCCTCGTGCATACGGTTGCCGAGGCCGGGCAGGTCATAGCGGCGCTTGGCGCGCTTTTTCCAGATTTCAAAGCAGAAAAAGCTGTCCGGGCCGTTGGCACCCGCCGCAAACGCCGCCGGGCACTGAATTTTGTAGTGGATGGTTTCCGCAGCTTTTCTTGCGGTGCGCACATGGGTATAGCCTTCCGGCATGTAGGGTCCCCTTTCGTATCAGCGTAGGTATAATTGTACTGCGTGGAAGGGAAAAAGTCAAATTTTCAAAAAGGCTTTCCCCGAGGGGGAAGCTGTCCGCGCAGCGGACTGATGAGGGCAGAGCTTACGGTATTTCCCGCTTACGGGCAATATCCGGCAACTCGCCCCTCATCCGACCTCGGGCGGGGCCTCGGCCACCTTCCCCCAAGGGGGAAGGCATTCTGCTTCAAATCTTTCTCTCGTCATTCGTCATAACTTTCGGCAGCACGCCAAAGTACAGCACGGCACCGACAATGATGATGAGGATGACGGACAAAATGCCGAACGGTCCGGCGGCGGCATTGATGGCATCGACCTGCTCGGCGGTGGCTGTGGCGGCGGTCAGACCCTGGTCGGCCAGCATTTTGTTGGCAGTAAAGGCACTGACAAAGCCGACGAGCGCCGGGCCCATGATGGACGAGAACTTGCCGAAGATGTCAAAGAAGCCGAAAAATTCTGTCGCTTTCTCCTTCGGGATAATCCGCGCAAAATAAGACCGGGACAGAGACTGAATCGCACCCTGGAATACTGCCACCCAGACAGCCAGAAGCCAGAACTCCCAGGCCTTGTCAAGCTGCAGCGCAAAGAGTACCACGCCAAAATAGCTGACGATAGAGACCTCGATCAATGTAGTATTGCGCACCTTCCTGGATAACCGTCCAAAAAGAATCGAACAGGGGAACGCCACTATCTGAGTCAGCAAAAGAGCCAGTAACAGGTTCGTATCACTGATGCCCACGTCCTTGCCATAGGAAGTTGCCATGTCAATAATCGTGTATACACCGTCGATATAGCAGAAGAACGCCAGCAGAAAATACCAGATCTTTGGTGTCCTTCGAATTTCCGCAAAGCTCTGACCCAGGCGGCGGAAGCTGTCCTGCACCGGATGCGCTGTCCGCTCCACATAGTGGATCTGCTGGTAGCTTCTGAGAAGCGGCAGTGTCACCAAAAACCACCAGGCGGCGTTGACCAGGAAAGCCACCGCCGCAGCTGCGCTTCCCGACAGGCCGAAAGCATCTGCTTTCAATACAAAAATCAGGCTGAACATAAAAGGAATACAGCTTCCGATATAGCCCCAGGCATAACCTCTGGCGGATACCTCATCCATCCGCTCATCTGTAGTCACATCACACAGCATGGCGTCATAAAAGACCAGACTGGCATTTAAGCCCACCTTGGCAATCACATAGACCGCCAGAAAGGCAAGCCAGGTCTTCGGAACCGCAAGACCCGCACAGCCCAACACGCCCATCATCATAAAAAAGGTGAAAATCGGCTTTTTATAACCTTTGGTATCCGCGAAGCTTCCCAGTACCGGACCCAGAATCGCCACAATGATAGTCACAAGCGATGTGGCATAGCTGAAATACGCGGTGGAATCCGCGGCGGAAATGCCGCTGGACGATGCCACATTCTTATAATAAATCGGTATAATCGTAGACGCCAGCATAACGAAGGCCGAATTGCCCACATCATACAGGATCCAGCGTCTTTCCAGTTTTGTTGTCTTATTCATCTTCTTTCTCCCTCAAAAGCTTTTACTCAAAATCCCGGTTCAGCCGTTCGCTGAGCCCTGAATCATTGCTGATAGCCTGAACGTATTTTACAATCTCCTCTGTGGTCGGCTCTACAGCTCTGTTCAGAAGACGTTCCAGCGTCATACCACTCTCCACACATTCAAGATTCACCTGGCCGTCCATCACCAAGCCGCCAAGCCCCTTTTTCTGACCAATTAAGGAGAAAAAGCCTTTTAGGAGCTTCGCTTTTGCTTTAGATGGGCACTGGAACATCCGAATGGTTTTCTTAAAGCCCAGAATACAGGCGTCCACCTGATCGGCTGTCACATCATCCAGTACCGACGCGATGGCTTCTTCCGTATCCAGATCCCGAATCAGATGCCGGGTGCAGTTATTCGTAAGCGGATCCTTTCCATCCTCGATCATAAGTTCCCGGTCGAAATCAGTCTCAATCTCCAGATGACCAAGACCTCTCTCATCCATATAACGGCTGATATAGGGATGGCATTCGCTGTCCAGCATGTAGTGGCACATGAAACCGCAGAGATAGGACAACAATACGTAATTTGGTCTCTTTTGATACTGTTTTCTCGCTTTTTCAAAAAAAGACCTTGCCGTTTCTTCATGCATCTTCACGCCCAACTGATTGATACGGTTTTTTGAATAAGAATGGTAATAGAATAAGAGATCCGGTCCGTGGAGTCCCAGCAGGTAGGCCGCTTTATTCTCCTTTATCATTTCCCGAAGCTCCCCGGGCAGCGCCCGATAGACTTTCTTTCCGAATTTATAATGTGCGTAGGTTGCAGGCATAGATACCCTTCCTTTCTTCTGTGTTGAAATATGCAGACCCTCTGAGATCTTACTTATGTATTGTCTCACATAATCTTCTTTCTTACAACCTCTATCCCGGTAATTTTTCTGTTATCTTTCCTCACACTTTTTCAGTCCTCTCATACTATGGCAATATAAATAATTCATTTTCCTGGAGGATTTATTATGAGTGATTTAACTGCTACCAACTGCGGATGTGGCTGCGACAATGGTAACAACGGCTGCTGCAGTACTCTGATCTGGCTGCTGCTTCTGACTTCCTGCTGTGGCAACGGCAACGGTCTTTTCGGCGGAAACGGCTGTGGCAATGACAACAGCTGTCTGTGGCTGATTCTGATTCTGTGTTGCTGCGGCGGCTGCGGAAACGGAGGATTTTTCGGCAATAGCGGCTGTGGCTGCGGAAATGGATGCGGCTGCTAGCCCACTTTTCCGGCGGGGAGAAATCAATTTTTCTCTCCGCCGTTTTATAACTTTCTCTATATAAAAGAGAAAGGGCAGCCTCATTGGCAGCCATATTTTTTCATTCATACTTCTTCTATTTTCCCATATATTTATTACAAAAAACCGGAGGCACTCAGATGAAGCCTGGCGACGAGCGCTATCGGATCCTCTATGAGCTTCAGCATAAATGCAATGAGTTGAATCGAAAAATCGATTCTCTGATTCGCATGATGGAAATACTGACTACTTATATGCAGTATTCCAGCATGATGGCTGAAATGACGGCTGTGCAAACACCCGGCTCTGGTTCTGATCGCGGTGCTGATGACGGGCAGGCTTCTTTTGATGGTACGCCGGAAGGGAGTGGGCGTATGGATCCCAGGGAGTTTCAGAAGATTATGAATATGGCGAAGAGTTCGGATCATCCGATGTCGGAGGGGGAGTTTCAGGAGATTTTTAATACGCTGAAGCAGGGAAAGTCGGAGGAAGAGGTGACGCGGATGGAGCAGATGGTGAAGCTGGCGCGGAGTTTTATGAAGTAACGGACGAAAAAGGCTGGCGGAAAAATTTTCCGCCGGCCTTTTTCTGACTTTCTATGTCGCACACCACCTATTCCTTGGCATTACGGTTGATGAACTGTGTCTTTACTTTGGAATACATGATCTTCTGGCTGCGGTAGAGGCCGTAGTAGCCGGACTGCATGTAGCTGATGGCAATGGCCACAAAGTAAAACGGGGCTCCTTCGAAGCCGAACATCTCAAGGCTGATCAGCAGCGAGGAGATAGGGCTGTTGGTGACGCCGCAAAATACTGCGGCCATGCCGCAGGCGGCGGCCAGGGATGGGGAGATGTGCAGGATCTGACCCATGAGGCAGCCGAAGGTAGCTCCTACAAAGAAGGTGGGGACGATCTCGCCGCCCTTGAAGCCGCCGGACAGGGTGATGGCGGTGAATACAATCTTCAAAAGGAAGGCGCACCAGACAACCTGTTGGTCGACTACAGCCCGTTCTACTACCTGCATGCCGGTACCCAGGTAATCTGTGGTTCCCAGAAGCATCGTTAAAATGATGATCAGGACGCCTGATACCAGGGGGCGCACAAAGGCATTCTTGATTTTTTCCGCAAATATCTCTTCTGTTTTATGTAAAACGACGCAGAACAGGATGCTGACTGCGGCACAGCAAAATCCCAGGAACAGGATTTTGCCTGCATTCGGGAGATTGAATTCCGGCAAAGTTCCCAGAGAAAAACGCTCTCCGGTCAGCCCGAAGTGGCAGGCTACCCCATAGGCGATGTACGAAGCCACCACACAGGGTACCAGAGCCGCATAGTGCATGATGCCGACGCTTACGACTTCCATGGAAAAGACAGTCGCTGCCATGGGGGTTCCAAACAAGGCGGAAAAGGCGGCGCTCATACCGGCCATGATCATAACGCGGCGATCATTTTCGTCGATACGCAGAATTTTGCCCAGAAAGTTGCCGATGCTTCCGCCCAGCTGCAGGGCCGCGCCCTCACGTCCGGCGGAACCGCCGAAGAGATGGGTCAGGATCGTAGAGATGAAGATCAGCGGCGCTGTCTTTAAGGGTATCTCACGCTCCGCGTGAATGGCATCCAGAACCATATTGGTGCTGCTGCGCTCCTGTTTGCGCTCCCATTGATACATCCAGACAATCAGAACGCCCGCGAAGGGCAGACCGTACAGGATCCAGGGATGAGCCATACGAAAAGACGTAGCCATGGAAACGCCTTTTCCGAAGGCGGTTCCCACAAGACCCAACGCCAGGCCGGTCAGTGCAGCGAATATCAGCCATTTTGCAAGAACGATTAATCGGTTCCAGATGGTAATCCGGAACCGATTTTCAAGCTGCGGGACCACGTCCCGCAGCTCCTCTTTTTTATTAGTTTGTTCATCCATTACGGTTTTACCACAATATTGATGATTCTTCCGGGCACGTAAATTTCTTTTACGATGGTGCCCTTCAGCCAGTCTGCTACTACTTCCTTACCAGCCGCGATAGCGTCTTCCTTAGCTGCGCTACTGGAAATGGTAACGGTTCCACGGGTCTTACCATTGACCTGTACGGCGATCTCGATCTCGTCGTCCTTCATGGCTTCCTCATCCGCATCCGGCCATCCATGAGCAAATACAGTCTCACTGTGACCCAACTGCTCCCAAAGCTCCTCTGCGATATGCGGAGCGAAAGGCGCAATCAGGGTTACGGCTGTCTCCAGTGTCTCTTTGTCCAGACCATCCTGGCGCTTTGCCAGATCGATGAGCTTGTTATTGTACTCCATGAAACCGGAGATAACGGTGTTCAGGCTGAAGCTGTTCAGACGGGTAGTAATGTCATAGACCATCTTGTGACGGATCTTGACGCTCTCCGGAGTTTCCGCGGTTCCCTTGTCCTTGTTGTCCAGAACCAGGTTCCAGAAACGCTTCAGGAAACGGGATACGCCATCGATTCCCCTGTCGTCCCACTCAGCATCCAGCTCGGGCGGTCCTACGAACATCTCATACATTCTCAGAGCGTCGCAGCCATAATCGCGGATCAGGTCGTCCGGGGAAACCACGTTTCCTTTGGACTTACTCATCTTGATGCCGTTCTTACCGGTGATCATACCCTGGTTGAACAGCTTGGTAAACGGCTCGTCAAAGTCGATGACACCGATATCATGCAGGAACTTGGTATAGAAACGGGAGTACAAAAGATGCAGTACCGCATGCTCGACGCCGCCAATGTACATATCTACCGGCAGATACTTATCTGCCTTCTCCTTGCTTACCAGCTCCTCATCGTTGTGATTGTCCACGTAGCGCAGGAAATACCAGGAGGAACCTGCCCACTGGGGCATGGTGTTGGTCTCTCTCTTTGCAGGCGCGCCGCAGCACGGGCAGGTGGTGTTGACCCACTCATCAATGGCAGCGAGAGGTGACTCTCCGGTACCTGTCGGCTGATAACTTTCTACCTCCGGCAGTTCCAGCGGAAGCTGATCTTCCGGAACCGGTACGTTGCCGCACTTCGGACAATGGATGATCGGAATCGGCTCGCCCCAGTAACGCTGACGGGAGAATACCCAGTCACGCAGCTTATAGTTGACGGTCTTCTTGCCCACGCCCATCTTCTCGATGATAAGCGGCGCTTCCTTCTTCAGGACTGCAGACTCCATGCCGTTCCACTCGCCGGAATTGATCATGGTTCCGCTGGCCTCGGTATAAGCCTCAGTCATATTTTCAATTTCCTTGCCATCCTTGGCAATAACCTGGATGATCGGAATATTGAACTTCTTCGCGAACTCAAAGTCACGGTCGTCATGGGCCGGTACGCACATGATGGCGCCGGTACCATAGTCAGCCAGTACGTAATCGGAAAGCCAGATGGGAACCTTTGCTCCGTTGATGGGGTTGATCGCGTAGCTTCCGGTAAATACGCCGGTCTTTTCCTTATCCTGTACACGATCCACGTTGGAACGCATGGAAGACTTGAAAATGTAATCCTCTACTGCCGCTCTGGTCTCATCGGTAGCCAGCTTGGCAGCCAGCGCATGCTCCGGAGCCAGTACCATAAAGGTCGCGCCGTGCAGAGTATCCGGACGTGTGGTATATACGGTGATCTTCTCATCACTGTTCTCTACCTTGAAATCCACCTCAGCACCGTAAGACTTGCCGATCCAGTCGGTCTGCATCTTCTTAACCTTCTCCGGCCAGTCCAGCTTGTCCAGGTCGTTCAGCAGGCGGTCTGCATATGCGGTGATCTTCAGCATCCACTGACGCAGATTCTTCTTGGTAACCGGAGTGCCGCAGCGCTCGCAGCAGCCGTTGACCACTTCCTCATTTGCCAGACCGGTCTTACAGGACGGACACCAGTTGATGGGGAACTCCTTTTCATACGCCAGGCCCTTTTTGAACATCTGTACAAAAATCCACTGTGTCCACTTATAGAACTTCGGATCTGTTGTATTCACTTCCATATCCCAGTCGTAAAGGGCTGCGATATCGTTAATCTGTCTCTTGATATTAGCCACATTCTCTGCGGTAGACTTTGCCGGGTGTACACCCATCTTGATGGCGTAGTTCTCAGCCGGAAGTCCGAATGCGTCCCATCCCATGGGATGAATGATGTAATGTCCCTGCATCAGCTTGTAGCGGCTCCATACATCACTGATAACATAGCCTCTCCAGTGACCTACATGAAGTCCGTTGCCTGACGGATAGGGGAACATATCCAGACAATAGTATTTCGGTTTTTTCCCGTCGTTGACGTTCACCGGATGCTCTTCCCAGTGCTTGCGCCACTTCTCTTCCACCGCGCGGTGGTTAAATGGTACTGCCATTTCTTTCCACTCCTCTTGTTTATCTTGTAAAAATAAGAATCTTCGCAATTACTTCGGGTTACAATTTACGAATTCTCACTGCATTTTATCATATCACACCAGACTGCTTTGTCAAGCAAAATCGGTCTTTTACACGGCCCACTGGCTGTTATAAAGCTCCGCGTAGAAGCCATTGGCCGCAAGCAAGCTTTCGTGGGTACCCTGCTCGACAATCTGTCCGTCCCGCATAACCAGAATCACATCCGCCTCCCGAATGGTAGACAGACGGTGGGCTACGATAAAGCTGGTGCGCCCCTCCATCATTTTCGCGAAGGCATTTTGAATCTTCAGCTCCGTACGGGTATCAATGCTGGAGGTGGCCTCGTCCAGAATCAGCATGGGCGGCAGGCACAGCATGACGCGGGCGATACACAGAAGCTGCTTCTGTCCCTGAGAAAGGCTGCCTCCATCCTCGGAAAGCACCGTGTCATAGCCCTTCGGCAGACGCCGGATAAAGCTATGGGCGTGGGAGGCTTTCGCCGCCTCAATAATCTCCTCCTCCGTGGCGTCCGGCTTTCCATAGGAAATGTTGTCGCGGACCGTCGCGGACTTCAGCCAGGTCTCCTGCAATACCATTCCATAGCCTTTTCTCAGGCTGTCTCTGGTAATTTTACGTATATCCACGCCATCTACCTGAATACTTCCCTTATTTACATCATAGAAACGCATCAGCAGGTTAATTACTGTTGTCTTGCCACATCCTGTAGGACCAACAATTGCTACTCTCTGTCCTGGTTTTACATGGAGATTCAAATCTGTGATCAGCTTCTGGTCTTCCGTATAGGAGAATGCCACATCCTGAATATCAATCTCGCCCTTAGCCTGTTTTAATACGATTGCGTCCTCAGCATCCGGAATCTGTGGTTCTTCCTCTATAAATTCGAAAATCCTGCCTGCGCAGGCAATTGCATTCTGTAACTCTGTTACAACACCTGATATTTCGTTAAAAGGCTTGGTATACTGGTTTGCATAGCTCAGGAAACTGGATAACTGTCCTACACTGATTCTGCCTCTGATTGCAAGGAATGCACCTACGATTCCTACATCGGCATATACCAGACTGTTTACGAAACGTGTACAGGGATTTGTCAAAGAGGAGAAAAAGATTGCTTTTACACTTGCTTTTTCAAGTCTGTTATTTACTTCATCGAACTGCTCAATTACCTTTTCCTCTCTACTGAAAGCCTTTACTACTTTTTCATTTCCAATCATTTCATCAATCAGTGCTGTCTGCTCGCCTCTTGTCTCCGACTGAAGCTTAGACATTTTAAAGGTTCTTTTGGCAATGAAATTTGCAATGAAAAATGACAGTGGTGTCAGAACAACTACAATAAGTGTTGTTGTAACATTAATGGAGATCATGAACAATAATGTACCGATAATGGTAATCACACCTGTAAACAGCTGTGTGAATCCCATAAGCAGACCGTCTGAGAACTGGTCTACATCTGCAATGATACGGCTTACAATATCACCATGTGCATGACTGTCGATGTACTTTAACGGAAGAATCTCCAGCTTGCGGAATGCTTCATCTCTTACATCACGGATTACCTGATATGTAATCTTGTTATTGCATGCATTCATCAGCCACTGGACAATAGCAGTAAGCAGGATGATCACTGCCATTTTCTTTAAAATTACCAGAATTCCTGCAAAATCTACCTGTCCCGGTCCAAGAATACAGTCTACCGCATTACCTGTTAAAATAGGGATGTATAATGTCAATGCTACGGATATTGCTGCCAGAATAATTGACAGTAAGAGAAATATCTTGTATTTTCCAATATAATCCAGTACTTTCTTAATGATTTCCTTATTATTTTTCATTACCTGCTGCCTCCTTTGGGAACTGAGAATAATAAATCTCCTGATATACCTCGTTCTCTGCTAACAGAGAGTCATGTGTACCAATTCCAACCACCTTACCATCATCCAGTACAATGATCTGATCTGCATACTGTATAGAAGAAGATCTCTGTGATACAATAATGACAACCATGTCATTTCCCATTTCCCGGATAGCATGTCTTAATTTCGCATCTGTGGCAAAGTCAAGAGCAGATGCACTGTCATCCAGAATCAGTATTTCAGGATCTCTGACTACAGCTCTGGCTATGGTCATTCTCTGTCTCTGTCCGCCTGACAGGTTCTTACCACCCTGTGCAATCTTAAAGTCCAGTCTGCCTTCCTTTGTATCTACGAATTCCTTAGCCTGTGAGATCTCCAAGGCTCTTTCAAGCTGTTCCTCTGTGGCATTCTCATTACCCCACAGCAGATTCTCTCGAATCGTTCCTGCAAATAATACAGCCTTCTGTGGTACGATTCCTACCTTGGAACGAAGCTGCTTTGGATCATAAGTCTTCACATCCTGTCCATCTACATACACAGTTCCTCTGGTTGCATCATACAGTCTCGGTATCAGATTCACAACAGAGGTTTTACCGGAACCAGTACCACCGATGATTCCTATTGTCTGACCTTTCTTTACTGCAAAATCAATATCTGTCAGGGATTCTTCTCCACCGCCCTGATAAGTCAGGCCCACATGGTCGAAACGAATCACGTCGTCTGTTTCAGCCTTTGCCTGCTGTGTCAGTTCTTCTATCTGCTGGGAATTCTCCACTGCGAGAATACTCTCAATACGCTTCGCACAGGCAAGTGCCTTGGTAATCTGGATGATCAGGTTCGCCATCTTGATAAGCTCTACCAGAATCTGGGACATGTAGTTTACCAGCGCTACTACTGCACCCTGTGTAATAATACCGCCATCTACACGGATTGCCCCGGTCCAGAGCAGAACTACCAGCGCAATATTTACAATGATATAAGTAAGCGGATTCATGGCTGCCGATATCTTACCTACAAATACCTGAATATTTAACAGTGCCTCATTTTCTTCTGAGAAGGATTCTATCTCCTGTCCTTCTTTACAGAAAGCGCGGATTACTCTGGCGCCTTCCAGATTCTCTCTGGTTCTGCCAAGCACCTTATCCAAAGCAGCCTGCACCTTTTTATAAAGAGGCAGGCTCACAATCATAATTCCAAATACAATAATA
>ERZ827088.3542-NODE-3542-length-14237-cov-2.641729_pt1 | contig 14237 bp, 16 predicted proteins | sample MGYA00519922_ERZ827088 | MGnify/ENA primary metagenome ERZ827088 (study PRJEB31778, sample SAMEA3449254) | human gut metagenome | biome: human gut; feature: human-associated habitat; material: faeces | place: United Kingdom | collected 2010/2012 ... | reverse complement strand
TTCGGGACGCGTGAAAAGCGTCTACTCGATCTGGAGCAAGATGCAGCGCAAGCAGATTCCTTTCGAGGAGATTTACGACCTGTTCGCCATCCGCATCGTCTTCAAGCCGCTGCCGTTTCCGTCGGAGAAAACCCAATGCTGGCAGATTTACTCCACGATCACCGACATTTACACCCCCAAGCCCGACCGGCTGCGGGACTGGATTTCGATGCCCAAGGCCAACGGCTACGAGGCGCTGCACTCGACGGTGATGGGACCCGACGGAGTGTGGGTCGAGGTGCAGATCCGCACGCAGCGCATGGAGGACATCGCCGAACGCGGGTTCGCCGCCCACTGGAAATACAAGCATGCGACCATTTCGCAGGACGAGGACGAATTCGACAAGTGGCTGAAACAGATACGCGCGGCGCTGAACAGTCCGACGGAGAACGCCGTGGACTTCCTGGACAACTTTAAGTTATCGCTGTATACGTCGGAAATAGTGGTGTTTACACCAAAAGGCGAGGCCCGAAAAATGCCGTTCGGCGCTACGGCGCTCGACTTCGCATACGACATCCACTCGAAGATCGGCAACAGCGCCATCAGCGCCAAGATCAACCACAAACTCGAACCGATCACCACGCAGATCAACAGCGGCGACCAGATCGAGATCATCACGGCCGACAATGCCCGCCCCAAGCCCGAATGGCTCGAAATAGCGACCACGGCCAAGGCCAAGCAGTCGATCAAAAGCTTCCTGAAGCGCGAACGCCAGAACAACATCGAGCGGGGTATGCAAATGCTCGACGAGAAGATGAAATCGCTGAATATCAAGCTCAGCGGCCGTGTCCTGCGCAAGATCGTCCCGATATACGAAAGCAACAACAAGGAGGAGCTGTACAGCAAGATCGGAGCCGGCATCATCGACCTGAAGGACCTCGACAAAGTCCTGAAAGTAAACTCCAAAAGCAAGATACTCAAGTTCTGGACCCTTTTCATCAACAAAAAGGAGGACGAGGAGGGCGACGACCCGGCGGCTATCAACGACGCGGGCGAAACGGCGCCGAATGCAGCGCACCCGGCCAAAGAACAGCCGGAAACGCCCCAGTTCGAGATAGCGGAATGCTGCAAACCGATTCCGGGAGACAAGGTCGTGGGTTACCGCGATCCGAAAACCGGCAACATCATCGTCCACAAAGCCACGTGCGACGAATTGAACCGTCTTGCGACCCAGTTCGGCCGGAATATCGTCAAGGAGGAGATCAAATGGTCGCAACACAAGGCGATGTCGTATTTGGTCACCATCGAACTGCGCGGCATCGACCGTATGGGAATTCTGCTGGATCTGGCGAAAGTCGTGAGCGCCGATTTCAGCATCAACATCCGCGAAGTCGGCATCCACAGCCACGACGGCATCTTCGAAGGCAGCATCAGTCTCTATGTCAAGGACGCCGAGGGCCTGCAGGACGTGATGACGAAACTGCGTAAGATAAAAGGGATCGAGAGTGTCAAACGAACTTTAAGCTGATATGGAAGACTATTCAACCGTAATATGGGTCGTGGCGATTTTTGCAGCCATGTTGTTCAACGCGACCTCGCAGGCTCGCAAAAAGGCGAAAAAACAGGCTCACGAGACCCAAAAGCACACTCAGCACGAAGCTTGGCCCTCGTGGGACACGCAATCTGCGGATGAAATGCGGCACCCGGACAGTCAGGAGACCGTATCCGGAGCGGAAACCGACCGACTGCGTTCCGCAATGCAGCAGCCCGCACCGACGCCCGGATTCGGTGAAGTCGCCCGCAAAACGGCCGATTTCAAAAGCTCCGGGCGGCACGCCGGACGCAAAAACGCTCCGGACGGACGGCATCCCCACGAAGAAATCCTGCACGAAGAACACGCAGCAGGGGACAAGCATACGACAGCGGAGGCTGTAGCGGAAATTACGGAGGATTTCGACCTGCGCAAGGCAGTTATCTACTCGGAGATACTCAAGCCCAAATTCAACGAAGAATAAGGCTTTGAAGAGCAGCCTGCCGAAAGACGGCGATTTCCGCACAGTGACAGCAGGCAGATAGCGGAGGCTCCGAACAACAACGGGAAGTTCCGGCAGCGCTATTTCGCAGGGACGCCCAAAAAAGCGACAAAAAGCTCTGACAGCACCATTTGCAAGGACATACTGAAAAATAATGGGAAACGCTCTGTCGGCACTTTTTTGCGAAACGTATCGAAAGTCCGACGGCCTATTTTGTGGGGGGGGGCTATAAACAACGAGGAGCGACAAACACGGCGAATTAAGCAGGAGGGTATAGCGCCAATGCTTTTTCGGGGTATATATGAACGCAGGGCCATGTAAACCTTCTGTCGATCGGGTTGGACCACGGTGATCTTGTCGATCCCAAGCGTCACGGCTTACGGCGCATCCTCGTGAAAGATCCTCACGGGACTAAACTAAGAAACTTTAAAAGATAAATATATGGCATCCATTTTTTCACGCATTATCGCAGGCGAAATACCTTCCTATAAGGTCGCCGAAGACGAAAACTATTACGCCTTTCTGGATATCAATCCGCTGACGAAAGGGCACACGCTGGTCGTACCGAAAAAGGAAATAGACTACATTTTCGACCTCGACGATCAGACATTGGCAGGCATGATGCTGTTCGCCAAAAAAGTCGCAGGTAAAATCAAGCAGGAAATAGCGTGTTCCAGAGTCGCAGTGGTGGTTTTAGGGCTTGAAGTGCCGCATGCGCACATCCATCTGATCCCCATTAAGAGCGAAAACGACGTGGATTTTCACCGGGAAAAGCTCAAATTGACTCCGGAAGAGTTCGAAGAAATCGCAACAAAACTTTCGAAATAGGCAGCTGTTTACAATTATATAAACAACTGAAAAATAGGCGGGTATTGGGTTATTAACACTATCCGCCTATTGTTTATTTAACATAATATATCGCCAATCAACGAAAGCTAATAATTCAGGCGATTATCCGTCGGAAATCCGTTAAAAAAATCAAAATTTTCCTAAAATAGGGTGGTGAATTTACACTTGTAAATACACAATGGAGGAAGTATTTCCATTTGTAATTACACTTGTAAATACACAAGCGTCGATACATGTGTTAATATATCCATTTGTAAATAATAGGCAGACTGGCTCTAAATAGCGTTCCACGCATAATCGAGGAGGTGTCAAATGGTTAAACATTGGAGATTAATTCAATTATAACCAATGAATTACAATAATTATATACAACTCTAATTGATATATGCAAATATAGCCTGTCGGGAATAGGGGAGTATTGCATACACATGGACATCATACAGCATAGACTTACTAATATCCAGCTATTTAAAGTAAAATATATCAACTAATACATGATATCAACCACCGGAGGTAGATTTAACAATATTCCCTTCGTTACACTTGTAAACTTTTTCAACACTTATTAACATTTTACAAATGCAAAAATTACTTGTTTTACAAAAAACAAATATTTATATTTGTAAAAAATTCTGTTGATGAGGGAAAAATTGCTCGATTTGATGAAAAATGAAGGATTGAAGCCAAGCCAGCTCGCCGAGCTGCTGGGAATCAATCCCGCCGGAATCTCCCATATTCTCGCCGGACGAAACAAACCGGGCTTCGATCTGCTGCAAAAGATTCTCCGGAGGTTTCCCCGGATCAACCCGGATTGGCTGCTGCTCGACTCGGATAAGATGTACCGCGACGAGCCGCCGGCCCAATCGTCAGCTCCGCAGCCGATGAGCCAGCCCGCGTCGCCCGGCGGCGACCTTTTCGGCCTTGCCTCCGGTCGGCATCCGCTTGAAGAAAAACGGCAGCCGGAAACGGCGGAAAACGCAACCGGCGATCCGGCACCGCAACAACGACTCCCGGCAGCATTGTTTACCGCCAACGTCAAACGGATCGTCGTACTGTATGACGATCAGACCTTCGAAAGTTTTACGCCGACGACAAAGCGTTAAAAAAATTCGTGCGGGCTGCGGAACGGAATACTCGATTCTCAGAGCGCAAAAAAGCCGGGTAATATTCCAAGGAAACGGAACCGGACAAAGGGTTACGGCAAAACCACGGACAATCCCAGCAATCTCGACCACCGGCAACAAATTAGCAAGGCAAGTTTTTTAAACCTGCCTTCTTAGTTTACACATTGGCGCAAATATCCAATTTGGCCGCCTTAACTTGCACATTGGCGCAAACATCAACTTGCCGCCTTATTTATTCAACGGATTTTCTTCGGCCGCTTCGACGCCGCAATCGCAAAAATGGAATTCCGAACGCGCCTTGTCCGGGGGAAACAGGAAATAAACGCATACGGCCTCCGTGCACAACACTTCGTGCCGGTCATAGATGCGGACTTCGATCTCAACGATGTTGCGACGCTGCCGACGCACGGAAGCCCGCAAAACGATATGGTCATCAGTCGTGTGAATCGGCTTGTGATAGCGGACCTCCATCTTCGAAGTAACGCCGCTCGTCTGAAACTTCCGGAATACGACCCAGCTGCTGATCTCGTCGGCCAGCGTTGCCTGAATGCCTCCGTGCAGCGTATTCACCCAACCTTGGTATTCGGGACGAGGATGCCAGACGCTCACGATTTCATCGCCGTTTTCGTAAAATTCCATCCGCAGTCCCTGCGGACTGTTCGGATCGCAGCCGTAGCAATGGTAACCGTCCATGCCGCGCCAAGGATTCGTTATCTTCTTCATAATATGCTATTCGATCGTTGCGGTGCGGACCGAATCTGTTCCGTGATCTGAGAATCGGTTCCGAAATCGGCCCGGTATAACAAAGATAGCCATTTTCCCGCGAATCTCACCGTCTTCGGCAATGCAAATCCGGTTCATTTCATCCGGAATATTATTCAATCCCGACAACAAAGTCACAGGGAGGAATCAACCTCCTTGGCGCAATGTTTGGTGTAATATTACCATTATGTTAAATTCTCGGAGAGTATGACCACTTGATATGTTGTGCGTAAGCGCTTTTTGAAATGGAATTTATAATAATATTATGTTAGATGAAAAACTTGTTTTAATAATTAATCTTGCAAAGCTTGCCGCCGTTAGTGAATATCTTCGTGATCGCGGTGATGAGCATGTTTGTTTTGTTCTTGATAGGATTATTAGTAGTCTTCAAGATGTATTATCTAATTCAAAACAGAAATAAATTATGGAAACTCCCGATGTTGTAATTGTTCTTCTTAATGGCACTGAAATTCGGTGTACTGCTAAATCCGCTAAGTATCTTATTATTGGTCTTGGTTTGGAATCAGTTTTGAAAGATGGAAGAGTTAAAGAATTTGCTGAAAAGTAGGAAGTTTTGGACGCTTGTAAGTGCGATTGTTGCCGCTCTTTCGGCGTTTTTTCTTACGTCTTGTTCTACTTCTCACTATGTTGCCCAAAGTGTTTCCAGCTTTGCGAAAGGTGACACTACTACTACTATTATTAAATATGAGCAAGTTGGCTCTATAAAGAAAAAGTGATTTTATTATGGAAATTAAGAAGGAGTATATTATTGTTGTGAATGGTCGTCCTTACTTTTCGGTTGTGGATGTTAAGCATCTTTCTGCTATGATTGACGACGCTAAGACACGTTTCGGTGCTGATTCGAAAATTGATGTTGTCTTGCAGACTACCGAACCGTATGCGCCCGGAAAGAATAACGGTAACTAAGGATATTTTTGAGCGTCTTATGGCTACGAATTCGTGGCGAGGTCTTGAAGCGCTGATAACTTGGTCCGATTCTGTGACTTGGAAAACCAAAGCGGGTAAAATGCCCGTTTTGGTTATTCAGTACGATCATTTTGACGACTTTGTCCGCTGGAAAGATTGGGTGTCACACGTCTCTTTTCCTTATGCTTATACTCGTGCTATTGATGATGTTGTTACTGTAGAGGTTCCTGTTGAACCTTTCTTTCGGTTTGTGACTTCCCCTAAAAAATGGCATGTGAACAACCTAAAATGATCGTCAATCGTCGTTATAAGGATATGACTTTCAATGAGGTTGTTGATTATGCTGAAATTTGTTACGGTTGTTTTTGGCCACCGGATTATTATTTAAAGGTTCCTTGCGGTTATTGTCATTCTTGCCAGAAGTCGTATAATAATCAATATCGTATACGTCTTTTGTATGAGCTTCGTAAATATCCGCCCGGTACTTGCTTGTTTGTTACTTTAACCTTTGATGAAGATAACTTAAAGAAGTTTTCAAAAGACACGAATAAGGCTGTCCGATTGTTTTTAGATCGTCTTCGCAAGGATTATGGTAAGCAAGTTCGGCATTGGTTTGTTTGTGAGTTTGGCACCCTTTACGGTCGTCCTCACTATCACGGCATTCTTTTCGATGTTCCCCAGGCTTTGATAGATGGATATGGTCTTGACGTGCCCGGTCATCATCCCTTATTGGGTTCTCGTTGGAAATACGGCTTTGTTTTTGTTGGATACGTTTCTGACGAAACGTGCTCGTATATTACCAAATACGTCACAAAATCTATTAATGGTAGCCAGGTGCGTCCGCGTATTATTTCTTCTCATGGCATTGGCTCTAATTATCTTGATACCGAGGAATCATCCTTGCATAAACTAGGTGGTCAGCGTTACCAGCCTTTTATGGTTTTGAATGGTCTTCAGCAGGCCATGCCGCGGTATTATTATAATAAGATATTTTCTGATGTCGACAAGCAGAATATGGTTCTTGATAGTTTTATTAATCCTCCTGTTGAGTTTAGTTGGCAAGGTCAGAAATTCAGTAGTGAACTTGAGCGCGATGAAATGCGTCGTTCTACTTTGAATCAAAATATTGCTTCCGGTCTTACTCCTGCACTTCCCCTACCCCACACTGAACGTATTTCTTCTTTTGATAGATTTAAGAAAAACATGGATAAAAATAAAGAATTTAAATAATGTCAAATTATCGTATTCCCTCTGATTATAAAAATCAGACTCCGCGTGCTATACATCGGCGTGCCTCCTCCGCTTACGGTACTATTCATCCCGGCTTGGCTATCCCGGTCCATCATCGCCATTTGAATGTTGGTGAACGTATTCGTGGTAGAATCGATGAGTTACTACAGTCTCAGCCTATGCTGGGTCCTCTTATGAATGGCTTTAAGCTTATTACTATTGCTACTTTTACACCGGATTCTGCTATTTATGGTTGGATGTCTAACGGTCGCCGTTTTACTCCCGATGAGTATATGAAATTTGGTAAGGTTTATTTTCCCCTTGCTGGTGAAAATCTTCCCGTTTACAAAGACCCTGCATTTAAGCTTTCCCGCCCTGTTCGTCGTCTTACTTTTGGTTTGGATTTGAATGCGGATCAAAAGAAAATCTACGAGTCTTGGGTTTCTGATCAATTGAATGCTTCCGGTTCTTCCGGTCAGCCTACTCATATTGGCCGTGGTGGCCTTTGGGATTGGCTTGGTATTGCTGCTGGTGCTGTTTGCCCTAATTTAGGCGCAAGTACTACCGCTCAACATCCTGGTGTTCGTGGTGAAATTTATCCTCCTTCCTTCAAGTTCAACGCCGCTCCGTTTTTTGCCTATTTTCTTTCGCATTATTATTATATTGCCAATATGCAAGAGGACTATATGTATTTCACCCGTGGCGTTGGTGAGATGCAGAAAGTTCGGCCGGATGGTCAACAGGAATCATTGTATCGTCCGTTCTTTTCCGATGTTTTTTCTTCTCTTAATCCTAATGATTTTTTGAATGTGCTGGACGATATACGCTCTACTACTCGTACGGGTGTTGGTATTGATTTATTTAGTGGCGCTTCGGGTACCGATCCGAGTTATAACCCGGTTCGTGCTATGGCTTGTGCTGGTATTCAAGGTTACGGCGGTCTTTTGTCTGTTCCCTACTCTCCCGACTTGCTTGGTAACATTATCAAACAAGGTTCCTCTCCTACTACCGAGGTTGAAGTTATGAATGCTCTTGATTTTAATTCCGATACAGGTTTTTCCGTTGCTATTCCGGAGCTTCGTTTGATGACGAAGATTCAGAATTGGATGGACCGTATTTTTGTTTCCGGCGGTCGTGTTGGTGACGTTTTTCGTACTCTTTGGGGTACCAAGTCTTCGGCGCCCTATGTTAATAAACCGGATTTCCTTGGTGTTTGGCAGGCTTCTATAAATCCGTCGAATGTTCGTGCCATGGCTAATGGTTCGGCTTCCGGTGAGGATGCAAATTTAGGTCAGCTTGCAGCCTGTGTTGATAGGTATTGTGATTTTTCGGGCCACTCCGGTATTGATTACTATGCTAAGGAACCCGGTACTTTTATGCTTATTACTATGCTTGTTCCGGAGCCCGCGTACTCTCAAGGTTTGCATCCGGATTTGGCATCCATTTCTTTTGGTGACGATTTTAATCCCGAATTGAATGGTATCGGTTTTCAGTTGGTTCCCCGGCATCGTTTTTCGATGATGCCCCGCGGTTTTAACTATACCGGTCTTGATCAGCAGAGAAGCCCATGGTTTGGTAATGATGGTACCGGTGTAGTTGTTGATCCTAATATGGTTTCCGTTGGTGAGGAGGTCGCGTGGTCGTGGCTTCGTACTGATTATTCCCGTTTGCATGGTGATTTTGCGCAAAATGGCAACTATCAGTATTGGGTTTTGAATCGTCGTTTTACTACTTATTTTCCGGATGATGGTACCGGTTTTTATCAAGATGGAGAATATACCGGAACTTATATTAATCCTCTTGATTGGCAATATGTTTTTGTTGATCAGACTTTGATGGCTGGTAATTTTTCGTATTATGGTACTTTTGACCTCAAGGTTACTTCTTCTCTTTCTGCGAATTATATGCCGTATCTTGGTCGTTAGTTAAAGCTTAATTGTCATGTATAAGAAAAAGAAAATAACTTACCCCGCTTGTATTTCGGAGGATTCAATTTCATCTTGTGAATATAATCCTTTTGTGGATAAGGTTGTTGTTGCTCACCCTATGTCCTACTACCTTAATGGTGGTGTTGATTTGGATGGTGTTTCTACTCGTAAACCTCTGCCGGATGCCTTCGATGATGCAGAGTCCATTGCGTCCGGTGATGTTAATGTATTTACTGATCCTACTGTAGGTAAACTTGATTTGATGGATATGGCGTCTACTATGGCCTCTGAATCTGAGTCTCGTGCTTTGAAGGATGGAGCCAAAGAACCAGATTCCGACTAATTGAACAATTCCCATGAGTAGGGGCCGCAATATACTTGATATATATTGCGGAGTGCGGAAAGCACGTCCCCTACTCTACTTTTAAAGAAAAATTGAACAATTATGAGTATTTTAGCTGGATTAGGTGCCGCCGCCGCCTCTTTTGCCATGAAAGAAGGCCACAACGCGATTGCTCAGTCTCGCAATGAGAAAAATATGGCTTTGGAGCATGACTATTGGAAACGGCGCGTTAATCAACTTGAAGAGATGAATAAACCTTCTCGTCAGGTTGCCAAATGGCGCTCTGCTGGTATAGCTCCTCAGGCTGTCTTTGGTAATTCTCCCGGTGGTGTCGGTATTGCTACTGATGCGTCTGCTCCGAATTCTCAGACCCCTATGGGTTCTAGTGATTTTAATTTTGTTACTACTATTGCCGAGCGTCAGCACATGAAGAATGAGAAGGCAATTGCCGATGCTACTGTTAATAAGTTGAATGCCGAAGCCGAGAAACTTCGTGGTGATACGAAAGACCCGAATGTTACTAAGGATTCACAACGGCTTGAATTTGATTGGAATCTTGTTAGGAAACAGCGCGAGCAGGTTCAGCTTGCTGTTGATGAAATTAATAAAGAATTCCAGCGCGCTAGCAATGAGGCTGATATTCAAATTAAGCATAGTCTTTATTCTGAAACTATGTCGAAGATTGATAAGTTGATTGCTGATAGGGAAGTTTCGGAGGAAATGAAACACAATTTGCAGAAACAGCGCGGTTTGATTGAGGCGCAGATTTCTGCTACTCAAGCCCAAACTAATTTCACTAAGGCTCAGACTACGACGGAAAATGAATTACGTAAATTGCGCAAAGCTCTTACTCAAAATCAGATTAATGAGATTACTCAGCGGATTCGCGCCTCTCGCGTTGCTACTGCTGAAGGTATTGAAAAGCTTGTTGCGTGGTTGCGTGGTGATCGTGAGGCTGGTACCCTTTTTGGTTTTATTGATAAGTATATTACCGGAGCTGGTAAAGATTTGTTATCTTCGCAGTACAACAATGATATTCGTGCTTATCTTTATGACTTGATGAATGGAGCATCTAAGTAGTTTTATGCAGGTTTTGGGCTTTTTGGTTTTTGTCGCCTTTATTTGGACTCTTTGTAGTTTGGCCAGAAAGCTTTTGCTTTTTTTGAGAGACTTTTTGAGGTAGTTTAATCCCCGTTTGTAAGGCCCAGGAAACTTTCCGGGCCTTTTTTTAGTCGTAAGACTGGAGCGGTGTCGCACCGCTAGGACTTAATATTGTTTTTTTATACTTGTAATTTACATATGTAAAACTTGATTATAAGTGTGTTATGCTCTGCGCGCCCGCGCGACTTTACCGACGGTCCGGCCGCCTTTGCTTTGGGCTCATTCCATAGCCCGAAGCATCGGCGCGCCGGACTACTTCGTTTGATTGACTTCCTTATAGCGTAGCATCTTGATGACCCAAGATGCGGAGCGTCTCCGATATGTAACGTGCGTACGTGTGCTTCACGCGTGCGCGCGAAATTCATATTCGGATATAATTGTAAAAATTTCACTTTTTTTTTGGACTTGTAAATATTATTTATATATTTGCATTGTAGTTCTCTACTACTCGTTCTTTGACGTCTTGCCACCTTTTTGTTAACCCTCTTTTCTGTGGCAAGATACTCCCCCCCCCTTAACTTGCTGGTAATTAGTATATTACCATTATGTTAAATTATTGCAAATAGAAGGTCTATTTTATTCATAATCGAATCTTTATACACTATTACATCCCGATTATTCGGCAAATTGAGCATATAAGCGCTATCCCGCAATCGGACGATATATAACTTCACCGAATTTTTGCTACTTTTGCAATATCAAATCCGGAACAAATGGCTGAAAATGACAGCTGTATAAAACGCTCGGCAATTATCCTGACGGCTTTCGGGCTGTTCTTCGTGACGTGGTATTTCAACCTCGGCGTTCGGCCATTTGCAAATTTCATATCTACTTGCAAATCAATTCACTACATATTGCATTACCTGATTGCGGGTATAATTCCGGCAGCGGCGCTTCTGTTGCTGCACCGACCCGATACCATATTATATAGGCTCGGACTGACGCACGGATTCGGCCGGGGATTGCTCTTCGGAGTGCTGAGTACGGTCCCCATGTTTGCCGGCTATGCGGTCATCGGCAGTTTCAACCGGGAAACGCCGCCGGATCACATGTTTACGTTCATAGTCGTCGCGGGATTCTTCGAGGAGCTGATTTTCAGAGGTTTCGTATTCGGAGAGCTGTTCCGGACAGCCCGTTGGGGATTTCTGCCGGCAGCGACGCTGACGGCTTTGGCATTCGGATCGCTGCATCTGTATCAGGGTGACGACCTGATTTCCGCATCGGCAGCTTTCGGCGTCACGACTGCCGGAAGCATCTTTTTCAGTTGGATCTATGTGGAATCGGAGAACAATCTGTGGAGCGTAATCTGGCCGCATACGCTGATGAACGCGCCGTGGATGCTGTTCAGCGGGAGCGGGAGCGGCGCAGTCGGCGGATTGTGGGCGAACAGCCTCCGCCTGTGCACGCTGCTGATCGCAATCGCATTAGTCGTCATATACAAGAAACGGAAGGGACTACCCTACCATATTTCAGGAAAAACACTGATAATCAACAGACAATATGTATAAAAAACTCGTTTTCATATTTATTGCAGCGCTGATGGGCGCTTGCACGCCCCGCCAGCAGGCGGACGAAAAGACATTGTATGTCTCGATCCTCCCGCTCCGCAGTCTCGTGGAGGAAATCGTGGGCGACGACTTCAAGATCGAAGTGCTGGTACCTCTCGGCGCAAGTCCCGAAACGTTCGAACCGACGCCCCGGCAGTTCATCGGGCTGAACCGGGCGGAGATGATCTTCAACGTTGGACTCATCGACTTCGAAACCACGCTGTTATCCAAGATCGAGGAGCGCGGCAAGGTCGTGAATCTCAGTCAGGGCATAGAACTGATCGCCGGCAGTTGTTCGCACGCTTGCACGCATGCGGAGCAGGAGACATCCGGCGGACACGGCACCTCCCACGCCGAAACCCACAACCATAGCCACCCTCACGGCGTCGATCCCCACGTATGGACATCGCCCCGCGCATTGCAGAAAATGGCGCAGAACGCTTATGCGGCCATTCGCCGGGCATATCCCGACTCGGTGAAGTACGAAACGAATTACAAACGACTGCAGGCCGATTTACGGGCGCTGGACGCCCGCACCGGCGAGAAGATCGCGCAGAGCGGCATCGAATACTTCATCATCTACCACCCCGCCCTCACCTATTACGCAAGGGATTACGGCATCCGGCAGGTGGCGATCGAAGCAGACGGCAAGGAACCTTCGGCCAAGCAGCTGACGCAGGTCATCCGTCAGGCCCGTGAGGACGGCGTACGGCGCATCCTCTATCAAAGTCAGTTTCCGGCATCCGCCGTGGAGATCATCGCACGCGACATCGACGCTGAATATGTCGAAGTGGACCCGCTGCGCGAAGATGCGATCGCCAATATCGACGCGATAACCGACATAATCACGCGGCGATGAATCTGGTAACGCTACGCGACGTCGGCGTCGCATACGACGGCTACGAAGCCCTGCAGCACGTCGATCTGGAGATTGCGAAAAACGACTTTCTGGGTGTCATCGGCCCGAACGGCGGCGGCAAGACGACCCTTGTGAAGGCGATTCTGGGCACGGTGCCCCATACCGGAGAGGTGCGGCTCGCACCCGAACTGTTCCGGGACAAGGAGCGGCTGATCGGCTACATGCCCCAGCTATCGGATTTCGACCGCACGTTCCCCATCTCGGTGCTCGAAGTGGTATTGTCGGGTTTGCAGGGGCACAAGGGAATTTTCAGCCGCTATACGAAAGCCGACCGCGCAAAAGCACTCGGCCTGCTGGAAACGGCGGGCGTGGCCGATACGGCCCGCAACCCTATCGGCGAAGTTTCGGGCGGCCAGATGCAGCGGGCGCTGCTGTGCAGAGCCGTCATTTCCGATCCCAAACTGCTGATTCTGGACGAGCCGGCCAACTTCGTGGACAACAAATTCGAAAACGAACTCTACCGCACGCTGCACGAACTGAACCGCCGCATGGCAATCGTCATGGTGTCGCACGACATCGGCACCATCTCAAGCGTCGTGAAGGAGATCGTCTGCGTGAACCGCCGTGTACACCGCCACCGCTCGAACATCATCACCGAAGAGCAGCTGCGCAACTACGACTGCCCCATCCAGCTCGTGTCGCACGGGCACATTCCCCACACGGTGCTGGAGCATCATCCGGGCGACTGCTGTTGCGACCACGAATAAAAAGCGCGTTCCCCGGCGGGGAACTCGCTTAATTTATAGACCGGCCTCCATCCGCGAGCGTTTATGCGCTCTCGGCCCGATACCGGAAATCGGACAACGGCTTATTTCTTCGCCTCGTTGATCTTGCTCAGCTTCTCGAAAAGCTTGTCATAAGCCTCCACCATCTCGACGCGCAGAGCGGCGAAATGCTTGCGGACGAGCGAACGGTTGTGCGGCTCGGCGGGATTGTTGGCCTTCGTGAAGAGATCGTTGCGGACGGCAACGGCCTCCTGCATCACTTCGAAAACCTCCTTTTCCTTCGAAGGCTGGAAGCAGATCGCCATATCGCAGTCGAAAACCACCTCTTCCAGACGATAGTCGATCTCCTTTTTCAGGTACCTTAAATTTGCCATATTATCGTGTATTTAAAAATTTCTTGGACAAAGGTACGAAAAAGCTTTGGATTACCAAAGGTTTATCGGGCGGGGTCGATTATTAAAAACTTTTATTATCATTTGCAGCGGTTCGGAAAAAGGCCAACCGGGGCTCCCGAGATCGGATCATCAGAAACCGGAGGAAAACCACTGCGGCTGGCAGCGGAGCCGCATCGGCATCGGCATAGATTGCACCCGCCGCCGATGCGCACCTACGAAAAAAAGGATTCCCTTCTTTAGGGAATCCTTTTTATCGGCGGATACCGGGCTACATCCTTTCGAGTTCCCGGTAGGTCATTTTGCCGGCTTTGGCGG
>ERZ827088.3531-NODE-3531-length-14277-cov-3.766278_pt1 | contig 14277 bp, 15 predicted proteins | sample MGYA00519922_ERZ827088 | MGnify/ENA primary metagenome ERZ827088 (study PRJEB31778, sample SAMEA3449254) | human gut metagenome | biome: human gut; feature: human-associated habitat; material: faeces | place: United Kingdom | collected 2010/2012 ... | reverse complement strand
CTGAACCAGGCAATCCAGGAGAATTAAAAAATACCCCATAAAATGAGGAGTGCCCCGACGGTTTCCCGCCGAGGCTATTATGAAAAAATTTATCTATGTGTGTAATGAAAAACATTACGTAAACGCCCAAATCTTTATTTCCTTTCGATGATTTTAGTATAGTCTTTAATTATGAATAAATTGTGAACAAACCTTAAACAATGTGTGAAAATGCACAAAAACAAAAAATGAAAGAAAAAATTTTTGAACAAATCTGATAAAAACTTCTGAAAAATCCGCATGCAAATTGCAAAAAACTTTCTGAGAAGGAAGAAATAGGCGGTTGTCAACGGAAAACCAAAATGATACAATGATTTATTATAAGAAAACAAAGATACGTTGGGGAAACGGGTGGCAAAGGAACGCAGGAGGATAACGATGGCAGGATTTATAGATATGCTGGGCAAGAAGCCCGAGGAGCTCAAGCTGATCTCCTGCCACCTGGGCAATGGCTCCTCCGTCACCGCTATCGATGGGGGCAAGAGCGTGGACACCACCATGGGCTTCACCCCTCTGGCCGGACTCCCCATGGGCACCCGCTCCGGCGACCTGGACGCCGGCATCCTGGAGTATATCATGGGCAAGTACGGCTATGACATCAAGGAGATGGTGTCTATCCTGAACAAGAAGTCCGGCGTGCAGGGCGTGTCCGGCGTGTCCTCCGACTTCCGTGACCTGGAGAACGCCCACAAGGAAGGCAACGAGCGGGCTGGCCTGGCGGTGGATATGTTCAACTACGGGGTGAAGAAGTACATTGGCGCATATGCCGCCGCCATGGGCGGCGTGGATGCCATCATCTTCACCGCCGGCGTGGGCGAGAACTCCGCCTCCCAGCGCCTGGCCATCGCTTCCGACCTGGAGTTCATGGGGGTCAAGATGGACGCCGAGGCCAACAGTGTCCGGGGGAAGGAGACCGTCATCTCCGCCGCCGACTCCAAGGTGAAGGTGCTGCTGATCCCCACCAATGAGGAGCTTATGATCGCTATGGATACCGCCGCCATCGCCAAGGGCTGAGCGCGGTCCTGAAAACAAAAAACGCCCGGCAGTCACAGACTGCCGGGCGTTTTTTGATGTCGTTCCGGGCCCCTTTTTGTGTCCACACGCTCTTGGGGAGAAAGATGGCGGCGGCAGCGCCGCCAGAGGGACGCAAAAGGACTTAGGGATCTTTACAGGGCGGACAGGACCAGCTGCTCGCCGTCGGAGGAGGCATCCAGCCGGGCGACCGGGTGCTGCCAGCTGTCGATGATGCGGGAGGCGATGGCATCCTCCAGCTCCTTCTGGATCAGGCGGCGCAGGTTGCGGGCGCCGTAGGCGGCGGAATAGGACTTTTTCACCAGATAGTCCAGCAGGCTGTCCTGCCAGGTGAAGACGATGCCCTTCTCGGCCAGGGAGTCCTGGAGCTCCTGGAGCATCAGGGCGGCGATGGCCTTGAAGTTGTCCTCTGTGAGCTGGTTGAAGTAGACGATCTCGTCTACCCGGTTGATGAACTCGGGCCGCAGGAACTCCTGAAGAGCCTTCATGGCCCGCTCCCTGCCCTGTTCATTGGCGGTGCGGGCGAAGCCCACAGAGCCCGATTTGGTGTTGCTGCCGGCGTTGGAGGTCATGACGATGACGGTATTTTCAAAGTTCACCGTCCGGCCGTGGGCGTCGGTGATCCGGCCGTCATCCAGGATCTGGAGCAGGATGTTGAGCACGTCGGGGTGGGCCTTCTCGATCTCATCGAAGAGAATGACGGAGTAGGGCTTGCGGCGGATCTTCTCTGTCAGCTGGCCCGCCTCGTCATAGCCCACATACCCCGGGGGGGAGCCGATGATGCGGGAGACCGCGTGCTTCTCCATGAACTCCGACATGTCCAGCCGGATCAGGGACTCCGGCGTGTTGAACAGGTCGTGGGCCAGCTGCTTCACCAGCTCGGTCTTGCCCACGCCGGTGGAGCCCACAAAGATGAAGGACACCGGCTTGCGCTTGGGGCTGATGCCCACACGGCCCCGCCGGATGGCGGAGGAGACGGCGTGGACTGCCTCGTCCTGACCGATGATGTGCTGCTTCAGCCGCTCCTCCAGCCGGGCCAGGCGCTGGTACTCACGTTCCTGGATCTGGCTGGCGGGGATCTTGGTCCACAGCTCGATGACGTTGGCCAGATGCTCCACCGTCAGGGCGGGGGTGGGGGCGGCGTCCAGCTGTCCCTTCTCCTGCTCCAGCCGAAGCTCCTGGCTGCGGATGGCGGCAAGCCGGGCATAGGACTCCTCGGTGGCGGCGGCCATCATGACCTCTTTCTCCTTGTCCAGGTCGGCCAGCTCCTTATCCACCTCGGCCCGGCGGGCCAGAGTGCGGTTCTCCAGGTTCACATTGGAGCAGGCCTCGTCGATGAGGTCGATGGCCTTGTCGGGCAGATAGCGGTCGGTGATATACCGCTCGCTCATGGTGACGGCCAGGCGGCACATCTCAGGGGAGATGACGACCTGGTGGTAGGCCTCGTAGTAGGGGGCAATGCCCTCGATGATCTGCACGCTGTCCTCGATGGAGGGCTCCTCCACGATGACGGGCTGGAAGCGCCGTTCCAGGGCGGTGTCCTTCTCGATGTGCTTGCGGTACTCATTGAGGGTGGTGGCACCGATGACCTGGAGCTCCCCCCGGCTCAGGGCGGGCTTGAGGATATTGGCGGCGTTCATGGAGCCCTCGGCATCGCCGGCGCCCACGATGTTGTGGACCTCGTCGATGACAAGGATGATATTGCCCAGCTTTTTGATCTCCTCAATGAGGCCCTTCATCCGGCTCTCGAACTGGCCGCGGAACTGGGTGCCCGCCACCAGGGCGGTGAGGTCCAGCAGATAGACCTCCTTGTCCAGCAGCTTATAGGGCACGTCGCCCTTGGCGATCTTCATGGCCAGCCCCTCGGCGATGGCGGTCTTGCCCACGCCGGGCTCGCCGATGAGGCAGGGGTTGTTCTTCTGGCGGCGGTTGAGGATCTGGATGACCCGCTCCAGCTCCCGCTCCCGGCCGATGAGCCGGTCCAGCTTGCCCTCCTGGGCGCGCTGGGTCAGGGAGATGCAGTAGTTCTCCAGAAACTTCCGCTTCACGGGGCGCTCCTGCCCCTTGCCGCCGTTCTTGTCCGGCCGGGGGGCGGCGTCCTTCTTGGGCTCGGCGTCCCCGCCGGCGGCGGCGCCGAAAAGCTGGTTCAGGAAGGGGAAAGTGGCGGTGCGTCCGTCGTCCTCGTCCCCGTCCTCCCGGTCCTGGGGCATCAGTCCCTCCATCCCCTCGGCCCCGCCGAAGGCGGACATCATCTCACTGGTGAGGTTTTCCAGGTCCTCGTCGGTGATGCCCATCTTCTGGATCATGTCGTCGATGGGCTTGATGCCCAGCTCCTTGGCGCACTTGAGGCACAGTCCCTCATTCTTGGACTGGCCGCCTTCCAATTTGGTGATAAAGACCACCGCCACATGCTTGTGGCAGCGGCTGCACATGGTGGGCTGCATCTATGCAAACACTCCTTCCGGGAGAGAGAAATTTTTTGGAACAAAGACAGGATAACCCCGAAATGTGAACTTGTCGTGAATTCGCAAGAAAAGGCTGGGCACACAGAGAGAAACTCAACGAAAGAGCAGGGGCGCCAGCAGGGAGAGAGGGGTGTGGGTGCAGAAAAAGCGGAGGAGCACCGTCCCCTCCACCGCCTCCTGGGAGATCAGGGAGCCCCTCAGGAGCCAGCAGAGGATGAACACGATCAGTCCCCCCTTCACCAGCCCGAGGGCGGCGCCGCTCCAGTGGTTCAGGGTGGACAGGACAGGCAGCTTGCAGGCCAGGTCCAGCACCCGGCTCAGCAGCAGCCAGAGAAGCAGGACCAGGGCAAAGGAGACCAGGAAGAGGAACATCCGGGTCAGCTCCAGGGCCAGATAATCCGCCACCGCCCGGGCGGCGGAGGTAGTGACCTCCATCACCCCATCCTGGATGGCGTCCTGGATGGGCTGGATAAAGTGCTGGTACAGGCTGGAGGCCTGAAGGGCGTCCAGGACCTCGTCCAGGGGGAGTTGGGCGAGCCAGTCCTCCTCGCCTTCCTGGCCCTCTTCCCCGCTGAAGGCGTCCGAAAGGGCGGGGGGCTGAGAGGCCTCGGAGGTCTCAGGCGGGGGGAGCACCGCATGGGTCTGTTCCTCCAGCACCTGAGTGATGCTCCGCTCCAGAGCGGGCTGGATCAGGCGGCTCATGGGCCGGGCCAGCTGGCTGGAGATGACGGTGGCGCCGATGAAGGCCACAAAGACGGCCAGCAGGGAGCACAGCGTCAGCACAAAGCCGCGGCGGTAGCCCTTCCAGGCGGTGAGGAGGAGCAGGATGAGGATGACAACATCAAAAATCACAAAAGACATCAAAATACCTCGCTTGGATCAGGAGAAAAGGGAACTCAGGAGGGGATATAGAGCCAGGCCTGCTGGCTGTCGGCCAGCAGGGCGCTGCCGTTGGGGGAGAGGGCGGTGAAGCGGGCGTCCTGGGTGTCCTCCAGGGCGCGGTAGAGGGACATGTCCCGGGTGTAGATCTCCAGGCCGCTGCCGGTGAGCAGGGACAGGTAGCGCCCGGCGGCGGAGAAGGAGAGCACCTGCCCCCGGAGGGGGGCCTGGGCGATGAGCTGGCACTGGGGGTCGATGGTGAGCACCTGCTCGGCGCCGCCGGCCTGGTAGCGGCCCAGCAGGAGCACTGCGAAGCCGTCCCCGCCCAGGTGGCAGCCCTTGAGGTAGCTGCGGCCAAAGGAGTAGGTCTCATAATCGGAGCCGTCGGCGGCCACCGAGAGCAGGCGGTCCTCCCCCAGAACCCACAGCTGCTCCGCCTCATAGTCCAGGTCCAGCACCGCCAGGTTGCCCAGGGAGAGGGTGGCGGAGGGCTCACTGCTGTCCACCGGATAGAGGAGGAGCTGACTGAAAAAGGAGCCGTTCTCCTGCCCGATGGTGATCACGGCCACCGTCTTGCTGTCCGGAGAGACAGCGGCGTCGGCCACGAACACGCTGGAAAAGTTCAGCTGGATGATCTCCTTCCGGCTGGTGCTGTTGACGTTGTACACCGTGACTGAGCCCTTATAGCCGCTCTGCTGGGCGGTAACAGCCAGCCAGCCGCTGTCGTTGACCCGGGCGGAGAGGAGGGTGCCGTCCACGTCCAGGGAAAAGGCCTCCTGACCATCCTGAAAGAGAAACAGGCTCTCTCCGCCGGCGTCATAGACCACGCCTGCGGAGGAGGAGGCGGACAGGACAGGCTGGCTGAGGGGGGTGACCTCCTCAGCGTACTGGTCGCCGGAGAAGGAGTAGTAGTGGGCGCCGGCGGCGGAGCACTGAAGGATGCCCCCCTTCAGATAGGCGAAGGAGATGCTGTCCCCGCCCGCGTGGGTGAAGGGGGCGGCGGCGCCGGAGGCGTCGGTCTCCACAGAGCGCAGGGCGAGCCAGCGCTTCACCGCGTCCAGGTTGAACTGGTCCCGGTAGACCACCAGGGTCAGGGCTCCCAGGGCCAAAGCGGCGGTGACCAGCAGAGCCAGCAGCCGGACCAGAATATTCGGTTTTTGGGAGGCGGATGCCTGCTTTGTTGTCTGATCCTTCATGTTACCTCTCTCCCCCGGGGCGGGAGGGGGCGCCAGGCCCCCTTACACAACGTCCTCGTCATACCACAGCCTGGTCATATACAGCCCGCCGGGTGGGACGGTGGGGCCGGCGAGGGTGCGGTTGCCCGAGTCCAGGATGGCGGGGATGTCCTCCGGGGCCAGCTTGCCCTCGGCGGCATAGACCACAGTGCCCACCATGGCCCGGACCATGTTGTAGAGGAAGCCGTCGGCGCACACCCGGCACTCGATCAGCTCCCCCTTCCGCTCCACCTGGAAGTAGTGGACGGTGCGCACGGTGGTGCGGGTCTCGGTGCCCACGGAGCGCACCGCCCGAAAGTCGTGGGTGCCCACGAACTGGCTGGCGGCCCGCTGCATCACCGACTCGTCCAGATGCTTGGGGTAGAACCAGGCCCGGTCCACATAGAAAGCGTTGCCCAGGCGGGAGTTATAAATGCGGTAGGTGTATTCCTTTTTCCGGCAGGAGCCGATGGCGTTGAATTCCATGGGCACCTGGACGGCCCGGACCACCACGATGTCGTCGGGCAGGCGGGTGTTGACCGCCAGGGGCAGGCGGTCGCAGGGGATGGTGGAGGTGGTGCGGAAGTTGGCCACATAGACCTGGGCGTGGACGCCGGCGTCGGTGCGCCCGGCGCCGGTGCATTTGACCGGGTGGCACACCACGGTGGACAGGGCCCGCTCCAGCGTCTCGGCCACGGTGACGGCGTTTTTCTGGACCTGCCAGCCGTGGTAGGCGGTGCCCACATACATCAGTTTTAAAGCAATGTTTCGTTCCATTTTATCACCAAAGGGGGGCGGATCTTGTCTTTTTCGGGGGCGGTCAGCGGCTGATCTCCCGCTTGTCGCTGCGGCCCATGAGATAGTCCAGGCTGACGCCGAAGAAGTCCGCCAGGGCCACCAGACCCGGGACTTCCGGGTAGCTTTCGTTATATTCGTACTGCTGATAACCGCGCAGCTTCAAACCGCAGATCTCAGCCATTTCCCGCTGCTTCAAGCCGCGTTCTTTTCGCAATTCCCGAAGTCTTTCTGAAAATTTTGCCATAAATACCTCATTCCTCTTGACATGCGCGTAAAACGCGTTTATTATATGATTAATAAACGCGTTTTATACGCATTTTTTGGGAGGGCAAATCATGGAGCAGATGTTGAAAATAATGTTTTCTGACAATCCGAACTTGCCAGAGGAACTATATACATTCTGTAATTCCATCCCCAATTATGTCAGGGCGGAGCGGGAATATCTCCAGATCGCCCGGCAGGTGGCGGACCGGCTGGGGTATGACCTCTATAACGAATTTGAGGAGAAGCTGAACGACTATATGGCCCAGCAGCTCGACGCCTGCTACCTCTTCGGGCTGGGGCTGCGGCGGGAGCTGGCCGCCGGGCTGATGCTGGAGGAGTGAGGGCTCACAGCCCGAAGCGGCCCAGCACCCCCACCCCCGCCGTGAGGACCAGGAAGAGCAGGATGACGGCCGCGTCATTGCGCCGGTATTTCAGCTGACGCAGGCGGGTGCGCCCCTCGCCGCCGTGGTAGCAGCGGCACTCCATGGCGATGGCCAGCTCGTCTGCCCGGCGGAAGGCGGAGATGAACAGAGGGACAAGCAGGGGGACCAGCGCCTTGGCCCGCTGGATCAGGTTGCCCGACTCAAAATCCGCCCCCCTGGCCCGCTGGGCGGACATGATCTTGTCCGTCTCCTCGATCAGCAGGGGGATGAAGCGCAGGGCGATGGACATCATCATGGCCAGCTCATGGACCGGCACATGGATCTTTTTCAGCGGGCCCAGCAGGTTCTCCAGCCCGTCGGTGAGCAGGATGGGGGAGGTGGTGTAGGTCAGCAGGAAGGTGCCGGCAATGAGCATCAGGATGCGGACCACCATGAAGAAAGCGTTGAACACGCCCTCCAGCGTGATGGTGAAGATCCAGAAGCGGACCAGCACCGTGTCCCCCGGCGTGTAGAACAGGTTGAGGATGGCGGTGAAGATGACGATGAACACCACCGGCTTCATGCCCCGGAAAATGGACTTCACCGGCACCTTGGAGACGGCGATGGACACGGCCAGCAGCAGGAACATGATGCCGTAAGTGACAAAGGACTTGGCCAGGAACAGAGCCACGATATACAGCACCACCGCGATCAGCTTGGTGCGGGGGTCCAGGCGGTGGACGATGGAATTGCCGGGGAAGTACTGCCCCAGCGTGATATCCTTCAAAGCCATTTACTCCACCCCCTTTTCCCGAAGCCTGCGCAGAATGGTCTCCTTGGCCTGGGGGATGGTGTAGACGGAGGCGTCGATGTCCACGCCCATGGCCCGCAGACGGCTGAACACCCGGGTCATCTGGGGCACGCCCAGCCCCATGCGCTCCAGTTCCGCACCGTGGCGGAACACCTCCCGGGGCGGGCCCTGAAAGGGGATGCGGCCGTCGTTGACCACCACCAGCCGGTCCACCGTGCGGGCCACCTCCTCCATGGAGTGGGAGACCAGGATGATGGTGGCATTGTTGGACTGGTGATAGTCCCGGATGTTGCCCAGGATGGACTCCACTCCCACCGGGTCCAGCCCGGCGGTGGGCTCGTCCAGAATGAGCACCCTGGGCTCCATGGCGATGACCCCCGCGATGGCCACCCGCCGCTTCTGGCCGCCGGAGAGCTCAAAGGGGGACTTTTCCAGCTGGTCGTCCCGCAGTCCCACGAAGCGGGCGGCCTCCCGCACCCGGCGGTCCACCTCCCCCTCGTCCAGCCCCATGTTTTTCGGGCCGAAGGAGATGTCCTTGTAGACGGTCTCCTCAAAGAGCTGGTACTCCGGGTATTGGAACACCAGCCCCACCTGGAACCGGGTCTGACGAGTGCGCTTGGCATCCGCCCAGATGTCCTCCCCCTGGAAGAGCACCTGGCCGGAGGTGGGCTTGAGCAGGCCGTTGAGATGCTGGATCAGGGTGGACTTGCCCGAGCCGGTGTGGCCGATGATGCCCAGGTATTCCCCGGCGTAGGCGGTGAAGTCCACTTCCAGCAGCGCCCCCCGCTCGAAGGGGGTGCCGGCGCTGTAAATGTGGGAGAGCTTTTTGGTCTCCAGAATTGCTTCCATCCGTTGTGTTCCATCCTTTTTCAGTGAAGTGGTGCACGCCCCGCGGGGTCGCGCCCGAAAATATCACAGTTACGGCAGGACGCCGGTCTGTTTTGCCAGATCATCCAGCTGGGCCTGGAGATGGCGGGCCTGCATCTCCAGCCGCTTGACCCGCTGCCGGAGGGAGACCAGACACACGACCGCCCACGCGGCGGCCAGAGCGGTCAGTCCCAGCAGTACCGTGGGAAAGCTGTCATCAAACATCTCCAGCAGCAGCCTGGGGGCAGAAAAGACCACCAGAAATGCGGCGATGCCCGCAAAGACCCGGGTGCTTCTCTCTGTACTGTTCATGGCTGGCTTCCTTTCTTTGATGCAGCGTTCAGCAGCTGACAGAGAGCCTGGGCGCACTCCTCGTCGCTGAGGGCGTCCAGGGGGACGTCCAGCCCCTCCTGCCGCAGTTCCCACAGCAGCTGAGTGGTGTCAGGGACAGTGAGCCCCACGGAGCGCAGGCCCTCCACGTCCTGGAACACCTGCCGCGGGGGGCCGTCGGCAATGACCCTGCCCTTGGTCATGACCACCAGCCGGTCGGCCTGGGCGGCCTCATCCATGTGGTGGGTGATCAGGACCACGGTGACCCCCTTCTTCCGGTTCAGATCCCGGATGGTGCGCAGCACCTCGGAGCGGCCGATGGGGTCCAGCATGGCGGTGGGCTCGTCCAGCACAATGCACCGGGGCTGCATGGCGATGACCCCGGCGATGGCCACCCGCTGCTTCTGACCGCCGGAGAGGAGATGGGGAGCGTGCTCCCGGAACTCATACATCCCCACCGCACGCAGGGCGTCGTCCACCCGCTCCCGGATCTCGGCGGGGGGGACCCCCAGGTTCTCCGGTGCGAAGGCTACATCCTCCTCCACCACATTGGCGACGATCTGGTTGTCCGGGTTCTGGAACACCATGCCCACCGTGCGCCGGATGTCCAGCAGGCGGTCCTCATCCACAGTGTCGATGCCATCCACATACACTTTGCCGCCGCTGGGCAGGAGGATGGCGTTCATGTGCTTGGCGAGGGTGGATTTGCCGCTGCCGTTGTGGCCCAGAACAGCCACAAAAGTGCCCTCCTGGATGGACAGGTCCACCCCGTCCAGCACGACGGGGGCGACGCCCTCGGCGGAGGTGTAGGAGAAGCGGAGAGCTTCCGCGCGGATGATCGCGTCTTTCAATCAAAACACCCCTTGTTTTGAGTCAGGAATGAGAAGTTGGCAATTGAGAATTTTTTTTCGGGAGCTGGAGAGGGCGGCAGTGAACGGCCGCGCCCATAACTCCTAACTGGTCAAGATCTGCTCCAGCGCCCGGTGGCGCCGCAGGGGAGGACCAGGCCGCTCTCGGTGACGGGGAGGCCCAGCTCCTGGCTGTCGGTGCGGCCGCCGAATTTCCGGGAGAGCAGGGTCTCCAGGATATAGGTGACTACGCTGGGGGCCAGACCGGTGGTATAGGAGTTGAGGATCACAAACAGGGGCTGGTCGGACAGCACCCCCCGCACCAGCTCCACAAAGGGGTAGAGGTTCTCCTCCAGCCGCCACACCTCGCCGGTGGGGCCCCGTCCGTAGCTGGGGGGGTCCATGATAATGGCATCGTACTGCCGGCCCCGGCGGATCTCACGTTCCACGAATTTGGCGCAGTCATCCACGATCCAGCGGATAGGAGCGTCCTCCAGTCCAGAGCTCCTGGCATTCTCCCGGGCCCAGGACACCATGCCCCGGGCGGCGTCCACATGGCACACGCTGGCCCCGGCGGCGGCGCAGGCCACCGTGGCTCCGCCGGTGTAGGCGAACAGATTGAGCACCCGGATGGGCCGTCCCGCCCGCCGGATCTGCTCTTGGGCAAAGTCCCAGTTGGCCGCCTGCTCCGGGAAGAGGCCGGTGTGCTTGAAATTCATGGGCTTGATGTTGAAGGTGAGGCTGCCGTAGCGGATGGTCCAGCGCTCCGGCATGTCCTTCTTCTCCCACTGCCCCCCGCCGGAGGAGGAGCGGGCATACCGCCCGTGGGGATGCTTCCAGCCCGGATGGGTCCGGGGCGTGTTCCAGATGGCCTGGGGGTCTGGCCGCACCAGCAGCTGGTCCCCCCAGCGCTCCAGCTTCTCCCCACGGCCGCAGTCGATGAGCTCATAGTCCGTCCACCGGTCGGAAACCCACATAACAGGCACACACCTCTCTGGATAAGATCATTTCAAAATAAAACTATAATAGTATATCATCCGCCTCCCCCTCCGTCAATGAAAAGGGAGGGGAAATTCCCCCGTTTTTGTGGAGAAAAGGGGAGGAGAGGAGTGGCTTTTTTCCAAAACAGAGGGCCAGGGTTGTGTTTTTCCTCCGCCTGTGATAGAATCAGACAAAGTCAGACAAAACCATCCGCTCCCGTCCGGGGACGGAGAAAACGAGGTGCCCCATGGACCATCAGTTCAGAAACGCCGTCTTCGGCGGCTTTAACCGGCAGGATGTGCTGGATTATTTGGAGACCCTGGCCCGGGAAAATGCCCAGAAGCGCCAGGAGCTGGAGCAGAGCATCGGCCGGGCCGAAGGGGAGCGGGACGAGCTCTGCGCCCAGAAGCAGGCGCTGGAGGAGCAGAAGCGGGCCCTGGAGGGGGAGAAGGAAGAGCTGCTGCGCAGCGTGCAGCGCAGTCAAAGCGAACTGGCCGCCCTCCGCACCCAGCTGGGCGAGCGGGAGCAGACCGCCCGACAGACGCAGCAGGCCCTGGAGGAGAGCCGCCGGGAGGCGGAGGCGCTGCGGGAGCAGGTGGCCCGGCTGGAGCCGGACGCGGCTGCCTACGCCGCGGTGAAGGACCGCTCCGCCGGGGTGGAGCTGGAGGCCCACCGCAGGGCCCAGGGGGTGCTGGACCAGGCCAACAGCCAGGCCCGGCATCTGCGCCAGCAGATGGAGCAGTGGATGACCCGGGTGGGCCGGGAGTACGACGCCCTGCGCACCGAGGTGGAGGCCACTATCTCCCACGCCGCCGATCAGCTGGACAAGGCGGGAAAGTGCCTGGAGCAGGTGTCCGCCCTGCTCTCCGACCAGGACGTGGCTCTGGAGGAGCTCTCCCGTGCCTATGACAGCACCGCCCCGGACAAGGTGCCCGCCCCGGTTCCGCTGGAAGAGGAGCCCTGAGCTCTCTGTCGTGTGACGCTGCGCCCGGCACACCCCTCTCCTCCAGCCTTCCCCTGGGGGAAGGTGGCGCGGCGTATGCCGAGACGGATGAGGGGGCGTCTTTTCGCCGGGCCGATCAATATAGGACGGGAGAGTCTGAGATTTGCACCTGTCCGCCCCGGTCACTGAATGATCTCATGTGGGAAAAAACAGACCGCGGGAGCCGTATTCCCTGATCGGCCCGCTTTCTGCGCTCCTCATTTGACAAAGGGGGAGGGCTGTGCTATACTGTCACCGATTTTAAGAAAAGGGTGGTGGCTTGATGTCGGCGATCCGCTGAAAACAGGACAAGAAAGACCTGGTTCTCATCTTTTGCTGGGATGGGCCGTCTTGCTGTGCCTATTTTGCGGATCGATCATCAAGCTGTCTCCGAAGGGAGGGGGAGCTTTGCCGCGCCTGTCAGGCGGCAGGGTCCCCTAAGCAGCCGGAGGGATGGCTGCTGCCGCAATATGGGAAAACGGATGGCCCGGGACCAGCGGGGCCATCCATTTTTTGTTGTCCTGAACAGAAGACGTGCAGGCCGGCCGTGCCGGCACTGTCATGATATTTGATGAGATGAGGGACCAAACCATGAATCGGGAACATAAAAGACAGAAATACGAAAAAGGATATTATAAGACCCACCCCTGTACAGACAGCTTCACCTGCAAGGCGTGCGGCCGCCTGGTGGTATCGGATGGGGCCGGGAGCGGCCACCGGAACCACTGCCCCAACTGCCTGTCCAGCCTCCACCTGGACAACGAACCGGGAGACCGGGCATCAGACTGCGGCAGCGTCATGGATGCGGTGGCGGTGTGGGTGAGGAAGAACGGGGAATGGGCAGTGATCCACCGCTGCCGGCGCTGCGGCGCACTGAGTTCCAACCGCGTGGCGGCGGACGACAGCCCCATGAAGCTCATGTCCATTGCCATGAAGCCCCTGTGCCTCCCGCCCTTTCCGCTAGAGAGGATCGAGGAGCTGACTGAGCTGATGGGTGAAACGATTTGAGGAAAACGCGAAGGACGCCGCGGGCTCAGCCCACGGCGTCCTCTTTTTTCATCAGGCGTAGAGAAAGTTGGCCAGCATGACGGACAGCTCCCCCCGGGTGACGGCCCCCTCGGGGTCCAGCCGCCCGTCTGGCTGTCCGGCCAGGATGCCCTGCTCCAGGGCCCAGGCCACGGCGGCAGCCCCCTCCCCGGAGAGCTCTCCGCCGTCCGGATAGGCCATCAGTGCCCCGGTGTCCGTCAGGGCCTCGGCACCCAGAGTGAGGGCAAAGCGGTAGAGGACCAGGGCCACGTCCTCCCGGGTCATGTCCTGCTGGGGCAGGAGCTCATCCTCACGGACCAGCCCGGCGGAGAGGGCGAAGTTGGCCCCGCCGGCATACCACGCCCCGTCCCAGGGACCGGACAGCTGGGGGGCGCCGGCCACCTGCCAGAGCACGGTGAGTAGCTCCGCCCAGGTCACACCGCTGTCCGGGCGGAAGTTGCCGGCCTCATCCCCGGAAAAGAGGCCGGAGGAGGCGCAGGTCAGGGCGTAGCGGGCAGACCAGTGGCCCGTCAGGTCGGGAAAGGACAGACCGCAGATCTCCCGATAGAAATACTGCTCCACCGCCTCCAGGACATCCTGAGCGGCACCGGGCTGGAGCATGTCTGTGAGACCCGCCTGAGCGACGGCGTCCCGGTAGCCGGCTGTGTCTGTCTGGGCCACCAGGGCCAGATAGGTGTCGGCGGCGGCATCGAAGTCCTCCGCGGAGTCCACAAGGAGCTCCAGGGAATTGAGAACAGAAGTCACATAGCTGATGGTGTAGCAGGGCTGTTCAAACAGCTGGGAGTTGGCGGCCCAGTCATAGGCCTCCTCCCCGCCGATGGAGTAGAGGAAGCCGTAGGACTCCGAGATAGAGCGGTAGAGCCGGTTCATCCCGGACACCGTGAGGCCGTCCGCCTGATAGACCGCCTGCTCAAACTCGTCGTACATGCAGAAGTACAGCATCCCCAGCAGGTCGGAGAGAATGGCCACCCGGTAGGCGTCCCCGCCCGCCTGGCCCGCCAAGCTGTCAGCAAAGGTGAGGTACAGGGCCTCCAGCCCCTGAGAGTGGGTCTCGGCCACGTCGTAGCAGAACTGCTCATCCTCAGCCAGGCAGTGGTTGGCGAAGTGGCCGAACTCGTGGATGGCGATGAGCAGGCCGAACATGATAATGGCGATTATGATGTAGAGAAGCATGGGTTCACCTCAAAATAGGATACAGGCTCCGGAAAACGGGCTAATTCCTGACGGCGGCCCGGGCCAGCTGATCGGCGGCCAGAATATCGGCGAGAGCCGGCTCCCGGACAACAGAAATTTGCCGCAGAGCCTGTTCCACCAGGACCGGTATGTCGTCAAAGCCAATCTTCCCTGCCAGGAAGCGC
>ERZ827088.3530-NODE-3530-length-14282-cov-3.438111_pt1 | contig 14282 bp, 10 predicted proteins | sample MGYA00519922_ERZ827088 | MGnify/ENA primary metagenome ERZ827088 (study PRJEB31778, sample SAMEA3449254) | human gut metagenome | biome: human gut; feature: human-associated habitat; material: faeces | place: United Kingdom | collected 2010/2012 ... | reverse complement strand
GGAAGAGACGGTTGAGGAAGAGAATGTGATTGCCGTCCCGGCGCAGATACAGCGCCAGCATCCGCTCATAGGGGAACACGTAATACCCCGTCAGATACCAGATGCTGTTGGGGTTGCTCACCAGCATCTGCTCCAGGCCCATTTTCTCCATAGCGGAGAGGACCTTTTCAACACGTTCCTGATACATGGTCATTTCTCCTTTTTCAAGATCACAGCTTCGATCAGCGCAGGGGAGAGCAGCTGTTTCACCGTCTGCACACCGGTTTTCAAAGATTCCACCGGCGCAAACTCAAAGCGGCCGTGGGCATTGTGTCCGGCAGAGGGCAGGTTGGGGCACAGCAGGCCCTTGTAGGTCAGCACACTGCCGTCAGTGCCGCCCCGGATGGGAGAATGGGTGGGGTGCTCAATGCCGGCGGCCTTCATGGCGGACTCTGCCAGCTCCAGAATCTCCATGTGGTCCTTCAGCACCTCGTACATATTGTAGTACTGGTCGTGGGTGTCCACCACCGCGGTGCCGTCGCCCCAGCGGCGGTTGATCTGCTCCGCGGCCTTGTCCATCATGGCCTTGCGCTCCTGGAACCGCTTCATGTCGTGGTCCCGGACGATATACTCCATCGTGGCCTTCTCCGCCTTGCCGTGCATCTCCTGCAGATGGAAGAAGCCCTCGTACCCCTCCGTGTGGGCGGGGGTCTCCAGCGCCGGCAGCAGGGCGTTGTACTCCATGGCGATCAACAGGGCGTTGCGCATCTTGTCCTTGGAGGTGCCCGGGTGGATGCTGAAGCCGTTGATGGTCACCACGGTCTTGGCGGCGTTGAAGGTCTCGTACTCATAGTCGGTGATATCGCCGCCGTCCAGGGTATAGGCAAAGTCCGCGCCGAAGCCGGATACATCGAAGAAGCTGGCGCCCATGCCGATCTCCTCGTCCGGGGTGAAGCCCAGGCAGATTTTGCCGTGGGGAGCCTTCTCTGCCAGCAGCTCCTCCACCGCCTGGAGGATGATGGCGATGCCCGCCTTGTCATCGGCGCCCAGTAGCGTGGTGCCGTCGGAGCAGACCAGGTCCTGGCCTGCAAACTTGGTGAGCTCGGGGAAGCGGGCGGCCTCCATGACGATATTCTGTTTCCGGTTGAGCACCAGGTCGCCGCCGTCGTAGTGGAGGACCTGGGGCTTGACGTCCTTGCCGGTCATGTCCGGGGTGGTGTCCATGTGGGCGATCAGGCCGATGGCGGGCAGCTGTTCGCACCCCGGCGTGGCATCCAGTGTGGCGTAGACGTAGCACTTGTCATCGTACCGGGCGTTTTCGATGCCAAGGCCGTGGAGCTCCTCTACCAGCAGCTTGGCCATGTCGAACTGGCGGTCCGTGCTGGGGGTGACAGTGCGGCCGGCGTGGTAGTCACTCTCGCTGTACACCTTGGCGTAGCGGATCAGGCGGTCAACAACGGTATCCATGTTCTAGATTCCTCCTTATTCTTCCTTGGAGAGCAGATTCTCCGGATTCAGGCATTTCAATTCGTCCAGCACGAAGAGGCCGTCCTTGCGGATCAGCACGTCATCGAACCAGATCTCGCCCCCGCCGTATTCCGGCGTCTGGATCTGGATCAGGTCCCAATGGACGGCGGAATGGTTGCCGTTGGAGGCATTGTCGTAGCTGTTGCCGGGGGTCAGGTGGAAGCTGCCGGCGATCTTCTCGTCGAACAGAATGTCCCCGATGGGGTGGTTGATCTCCGGGTTCACACCGAAGGCGAACTCGCCGATGTACCGGGCGCCCTCGTCGATGTCCAGAATCTCGTTCATATAGTCCGTGTTGTTGCTGGTGGCCTTGACGATCTTGCCGTCCTTGAACTCCAGATACACATCCCGGAACAAAAAGCCGTCATAGGGGGACGGCACGTTGTAGGTGATGTGCCCGTTGACGGAGTTCTTCACGGGCGAGGTGTAGATCTCACCGTCGGGGATGTTCCGGTTGCCGTGCATCCCGAAGCTGGGGATGCCCTTGATGGAGAAGGAGATGTCTGTGCCGGGAGCGACGATACGGACCTTGTCGGTCCTGGCCATCAGGTCCTGGAGGGGCTGCATGGCCCGGCCCATCTTGTCGTAGTCCACAAGGCAGGCCCGGAAATAGAAGTCCTCATACTCTTCCGTGGAAACGCCCGCCAGCTGGGCCATAGCGTCGTTGGGATACCGGAGCACAGACCACTTGGTATGGTTGCACCGCTCCGCCAGATGGATGGGGCCCCAGTAATACTGGCGGTAACGCTTCTGGGCCTCGTCGCTGACGTTGTGCCACATGCTGATATTGGTGGTGGCCCGGATGTCGATATAGGCGTCCATATCCTTCATCCGCTCCAGTTCATAGGAGGCGATCTCCTCCATATGCTCCGCGTCGGCCCCCTGGACCAGCGCCCCCTCCACCCCATAGTCAAAAATGTGGATAAAGGGCTTTCCTCCCACCGCATAGGCCTCCTGGACCAGCGCCTTCATCAGTCCAGTCTCGCTGCCGTGGAGCTCAATAAGGATCTTCTCCCCCTTTTGCAGCTCCACCGCGCTCCGGATCAGAAATTGAGCAAACTTGCGAATTCTCGGGTCCTCCATAATGACAGAGCACTTCCTTTCCTGATTTTGATCCTATTGAAAAAAGCGGGGCAGAAGGATCTCTTCTGCCCCGCTTTACGATCACTTCTCCTGATAGAGCGCATCCAGGGAACGGGCGGCTTCCCCTTTCGGTGTCACAGCGGACACGACCAGGATGGCAATGACGGAGGCAGGCACCGCTACGATGGCACACTGTATCCCATAGGGCGTTCCCATCAGCGTCCAGACGATCGTTGCCAGACCGCCCACCAGGATGCCGGCAATACCGGCAGCCGGGGTCACCTTCTTGGAGAACAGCGCGAACAGGATAGCCGGCGTGATGGCCGCGCCGTACATGGTGTAGGCGGTCATCTGCAGAGAGAGCACGGTGGGGAAATAGAGGGTCAGGGCCACCGCGATGACACTGAATACCACGATGGTCCCCCGCAGCACCAGCATCTTCTGCTTGTCCGTAGCGTCCTTGCGGATATATTTGACATAGATGTCATTGGTCAGGTTGGTGGCGGAGGAGAGCAGATAGCTGTCCGCCGTGGTGACGATAAACGCCATGCAGGCACACATGATCAGCGCACCGAAGGCCATCGGCAGATAGTCCACGGATACCTGGAAGATCACGTTGGAGGGCGTGTCCAGCGTGGGATACAGGCGGGCCGCCTGGGTCACCACTGCGATGATGCTGACGATGACCAGGATCTCGCCAATGAACATGCCGATGTTGGACTTTTTGGCCTCTGTGCTGTTTTTGGCAGAGGCAAAGCGCTGCAGCATGTTCTGGTCGCCCAGCATCAGGGCCAGGGAGGGCAGGAAATAGCCCAGCAGTTCCCAACCGGACATGCCGCCGGTGAGAGTGGTCTTCTCCGGGGGCAGCACAGCACCCTGCGCGTTTGCCACACTGATCAGGATGGGGATGGCAATGAAGAATCCGCCGATCATGATCAGCGCACTGATCGCGTCGGAGTATGCCACGGATACCAGTCCTCCGCCCACTGTGATGACCACAATAATCGTGGTGCAGATGACAAGTGCCAGCCCACGGGAGATCTCCACACCGCTGGAGCTGCACAGCAGGACCAGAATGTCGGCCGCCGCCTTCAGCTGAGTGGCCAATACGCCCACATAGGCCAGCATGACGCACACCGCGGAAATGATGCTGGCGCTTTGGCCGTAACGGGCGCCCATGATCTCCGGGACCGTGACCTTATTGGACTTGCGGACCTTGCCCGCGATGAAATACAGCAGGATAATGCCGATAGGGGGCGCGGCAAAGGTGATGGCGCCCACCCACGGGCCGCCGTTGTAAATGATGCTGGCATTTCCGGTGATGCCGCCTCCGCCGCACCAGGTAGCCAGCAGACTTCCCACCAGGATGATGAAGGGTATCCGGTGGCCGCCTGTGACCATGTCGTCTGCAGTTTTCACTTTCTTGTGCGCAATGACCAAGCCATAGATCATCAGCAGAAACAGGTATGCACCGATTGCGATAATATAGCTCATGGTTCTCTCTCCTCTCTGTTTACACACATAATAGAAAATTTTAACTGACTAATGCGCTGATGTCAAGCTTTATTCGCCCCCATCCCGTCTTTTCTGTGTAAGTACATTTCATATAATGCATAAATTATTCGCATGGTCGTAGATTTAATTTAGTCATAGAGTACAGTCTCAAAATGTTTAAAATAGAACATGCTAACCATTTTCTTGGTCAGCATGTTCTTTAATTAAATCACCTATTTTTTCTTAAATAATATAGAACTTTGCATATTGTTAATATCAGGAAACCAATATACCACCACAATAAACTAATCTGGAAAAGCCAAATAATTGGAAGCAGCAACGCTTCTATAAAGAGTAGTATGACCTCTGGAAGAGATACTTTTGTTCTCTTATATTCATCCAACGCAAGAATAAAACAATATAAAGATCTCACAGATATTACAATTGCAAAAAATTTAAATCCCGACATAGGTAGCACCAGAATGTATTTCTATAATGGCTAAGCCATAGATCATCAGCAGAAACAGGTATGCACCGATCGCGATAATATAGCTCATGGTTCTCTCTCCTCTCTGTTTACACACATAATAGAAAATTTTAACTGACTAATGCGCTGATGTCAAGCTTTATTCGCCCCCCTTGCTTTTTCGGCTAAAAATATATAAATATATAGAATAAATTTTCGTTCTATACAGCCGCAGCTTTCTCTGGGCCCCCAACAAGTAGTCGCCGCAGAAGCACCTGTCCGTAAAATATTATCTCTCGAAGCCTATAGCCATGTGTCTCAGCTATTATCTTATGCCGAATTATGCCGATAACTTAAATGGATACCCACTATTAGGACGTTAATACAGAGAGAACGTGTGGAGGAAGAAACAATGAGGAGCATTAAGGCAAAAATATTGGTGTCCATGGTCCTAACATTGGCAATTTCCCTGATCCTGGTCGGCGGCGCCTCGTGTATCCTGAGCTATAGGGGTACACAGTCGACGCTGGAGGCCAGCATGAAAGAAATGGCTGTTGTGGCTGCTGACCGGGTGTCGTATGAACTCCAGGCATATCGGAACATCGTGGGAGAAACGGGAAGTACTGCACGCCTCTCCAACCCGGAGATCACCCTGGCAGAAAAGCAGGATCTGCTCCAGCAAAAGGTAGATACCTATGGTTTTCAGCGTTATAACCTACTGAATACCCAGGGCCGCAGCCTGATCGACGGGTCAAATTACAGCGACCGGGCCTATTTCAAAGCCGCAATGCAGGGGAACACTTATGTCTCCGAGCCATTGATCTCCTCTGTTACCGGTGAGATGACGATCATTATTTCCGCTCCAGTCTGGCAGGATGGACAAGTGGGGGGCCGGGTAGCTGGCGTGGTCTACTTTGTGCCCCAGGAAACATTCCTTAACGAGATTGTCAGCAACCTCCAGATAAGTGAAGGCGGAACAGCTTATATGCTGGATGCCACCGGCAACACCATTGCCCACCGCAATCTGGAAAGCGTCCGCAATCAGGAAAATACCATTCAAGATGCAAAAGGCGATAAATCTCTGGCCGATTTGGCCGCGATCGAGACGGATATGATTGCTGGAGGCACCGGGTTCAGCCAGTACAGCTATGGCGGAGAGACAAAGTTTACTGCGTATGCTCCCGTCCCTGAGACCAACGGCTGGAGCATTGCTATCAATGCCCCAACCTCCGATTTTACTGGCACAGCCATCCTGGGGATCATTATCACCCTTGTTCTGCTTATCGCGGCTGTCATTGTCGCGTCCTTGGTTGCTCTGCGGTTGGCAGTTGGCATTGGCGGCCCCATCAAGGCCTGTTCGGACCGCCTCCATCTGCTGTCCCAAGGAAATCTGGAGGCTCCCGTACCCGACTTTGACCGCAACGATGAGGTGGGCGAATTGGTATCCTCCACCAAAATTATTGTCACCGCCTTAAGTACCATTTTGAAGGATATTGACTATCTGCTCAGCCAGATGGGAGAGGGGAATTTTGTAGTCGATTCCCGGGTTCCGGAGCTGTATATTGGAGACTTTGCCCCCTTGCTGGTCTCCATGCGCCGCATCAAGAACAAGCTGAGCGATGTGCTCTCCCAAATCCACACAAGTTCCGCCCAGATCGCTGCCGGCTCTTCCCAGGTATCGGACGGCGCCCAGGCACTGGCTCAGGGTGCGACCGAACAGGCCAGTTCTGTACAGGAACTGGCAGCTACCGTACATGACATTTCTCAGAATGTGGACGAAACAGCGGATGTATCGAGACAGTCCCGCTCCCGGGCCGAGGAGGCCGGTGGACAGGTCATGCAGAGCAACGAAATGATGCTCCAAATGACGACTGCCATGGCAGAGATCACAGAGTTCTCTAAAAAAATCGGGAATATCATTACTACCATTGAGGACATTGCTTTCCAGACCAATATTCTGGCCCTCAATGCCGCTGTGGAAGCAGCGAGAGCCGGGACAGCTGGAAAGGGCTTTGCGGTTGTTGCTGACGAAGTACGCAATTTGGCCTTTAAATCCGACCAAGCGGCTAAGGCCACGAAAGAACTGATCGAGAGTTCTGTTGAGTCGGTGCAAAATGGAAACGCCATTGTGACAAATGTAACGGATTCGCTCCAAAAGACAACAGATCTTGCCGGTTTGGCTGTAGACGATATGGTCAGGGTAGCTGAAATGGTGGATACCATTTCAGCGGCAATCGCACAGGTTACTGTGGGATTGGATCAGATTTCCGCGGTCGTTCAGACCAATTCTGCCACCAGTGAGCAGTCCGCTGCCGCCAGTGAGGAGTTGTCCTCCCAGGCGCAGCTCCTTGACGATCTTGTTGGACAGTTCCGGCTCCCAGGCAATGTGCATTCTTATGGCGATACTTTGGGAAACTGATCTCCCACAAGCCAAAACCTTCGGCTAAGCCGGATGCTTTGGAACCACAAACACAAAAGCGGACTGCTGGTGCAGTCCGCTTTTGCATTTCCTATGCTCCGATCGTGTCACACGCGCTCCAGGGGCTGGTCCGGCAGGCTGCCCAGCGGGCGGTAGACGGTGAAATACATGGTGAGGATACAGGCTAGGCCGCCGATCAGCTGGGAGACGGCCTCCGCTGTGAAGACGCCGGTCGTCCCTATCCAAATGGGAAGAATGACAGTGAGCGGCGCGTTGATTACCGCTTTGCGCAGCAGGGAGAAGAAGATAGCCTGCTTGGAGCGCCCCAGCCCCACAAAGACGCCCTGACCCGCCATCTGGAGGGACATGGGGATAAACAGGCAGAAATAGATGCGCAGCGCAGGGATACCGGCCTCCACCACCTCTGGTTCATTGTTGAACACCCGGATCAGCATGCCGGGAAACAGCATGGCCACGGCCCAGAAGGCGGCGGCATACGCCACGGTCACCGCCACACTGAAGCGGATGGAGCGGCGGACCCGGCTGTACTGTCCGGCGCCGTAGTTGTACCCCGTCACCGGCTGGGCGCCATTGCTCAGGCCCTGCACCGGCATGAAAAACACCTCCCGCAGCGAGTTGATGATGGTCATCACCCCCACGTACAGGTCCCCGCCATAGGCCTGAAGGGTGGCGTTGCACACCACCTGGACCAAGCTGTTGGTCAAGTTCATAAAGAAGCCAGACAGGCCCAGGGTCACGATGGATCTTACCCGTGGGGCACACAGCGCCATATTCCGCACCCTCAGCCGCAGAATAGCCCGCCGCCCGGTAAGGAAGCGCAGCACCCACAGAGCGGAGCACCCCTGGGCGATCACAGTCGCCAGGGCCGCGCCCCGCACCCCCATCCCCATCCCAAAAATAAAAATGGGGTCCAGCACGATGTTTACCAAGGCTCCCAGCCCCACCGTCATCATACCCACCCCGCCAAACCCCTGGGCCGTGATGAAGGGATTCATCCCCAGGCCGATCATCACAAAGATCGTTCCCAGAAGATAGATGGTCATGTACGCGTCGGCATAGGGATAGGTGGCGTCGCTTGCGCCGAACAGGTAGAGCAACGGCTGCTTGAACCATAGAAAGACGGCAGTGACCGCAGCCCCAAAGATCAGCAGCAGGGTGAAGGCGTTGCCCAGCACCCGCTCCGCCTCCTCATTGTCTCCCTGTCCCCGTTTGATGGAACACAGCGGCGCACCTCCAGTTCCGCACAGGTTGGCAAATCCCATGATGATGGATACGATTGGGATCGTCAGTCCCAGCCCGGTCAGGGCCAGATGCCCAGGCAGACGCCCCAGGTAGACCCGGTCCACCACGCTGTACAGTACGTTGATCAGCTGCGCGGCGGTCATGGGCAGAGCCAGGGACATGATATTGCGGGGGATGCTCCCTCTGGAAAAATTATGGACTTCCCCTTTCACCATCTCCCGCCTCCTATGGCCGCGCTTCTCCGCACTCCGCCTGTCCGGCGTCTTGATCCTGCCGTGCAGGACCCCAGTCCCGCTTGCTACATGGAGCATTCCGCCGCAGATCCCAGCCCCGGCACCCCTGCTTTTTAACAGTTGTATTTTATAATGATTTCTTTGTAAAATCTATATGTAAAACAGCCAAAACCACGTCCGCCTCCATGAACTGCCCCAACAGCTGCAGGCAGTCCAAAGGGTCCTTTGGCAAAAAATATGGAGTTTTCAATTTCGTCTTGTGTTCCCGTGGCAAAATTTCTCTTTGTGTGTTCCTATTCTTGACGGTTCTGTGTATTTATGCTATATTTTAAACGATCAGATATGGTTGGGGGACTGATAATGGAGTATTCAAAGAATTCCATTTATATTGTCGGTTGTGCCAAGGCTGCCGCAGAAAACCCAATTACTGTCGCCAGCCAATACCTCATTCTGCCGATCATCTTTGACCGGGATTCAGGCCAAATTTATGATGCAGATATCAATTCTGTCTGTGATATTACAGAGAGGTTTGTCAAAAGCCTTTTGGTCGGCAGAAGCATTTATACCGATTACAATGCAATTATCCAAGATATTGGTTCCCGGTATCTTGGGCACTCTCAAAAGGCCCTTATTTTCTGTATCCGAAATATCATTCATACTCTTCAGGAGCAGAGCATGCTTCCGCAGCACTCTGGCTGATTTTTTATTTTTCTCTTGACATATTATTGTCAATATTTTATACTGATGCTGAACTGAGTTATCTATATATTGTTCAGAACTATTTATTGGCCCGGTGACCCCGGATGCCGTTGTAAGTAGGACGCACTGACATTTTTCAATGTCAGTGCGTCTTTTTTGTTTCCATAACCATATCAGGAGCTGTTTGATATGTCCGTTCCTCAAACGCTGTACATTACCGGAATCTCCAGGCCTGCCACAGAAAATCCCATTTCCCAGCGCCATAGGGTTCTGTTTCTTGCCTTCCTGGTGGATGCGAAAACCGGCACCATTCTGGAAGTGGAGGTCAATGCGCTCTGCCAGATAACCAGCTCCTTCCTGTCTCAGCTTCTGGTGGGCTACAGCTTTTCCACACAGGTCGAAGAGATGCTCCATCAGGTCGAGGCCCGCTATTGGGGCCACTCCCGCAAATCGATCTTAGTCGCCATCAAGCAGGCTCACACCAAATGGATAAACTGGAGTTCCGGGCATCGTTCTCCCCTTTCATAACACTCGTCCTGTCCCTGCGAAGCCGGCCGCAGAGGGCATGAGAGATACAAGCACAGAAAACTGGCGCCAACTCTCACAAAAATACAAGGAGGATGTTTATGGTAGATACTGTCTTATCCGGGGGCTGGATCATAGACGGCACACGCACGCCCCCCTATCAGGCTGATTTGTGTATTCAGGACGGAAAAATTGTCGCGATCAGCCCTCAGTGGGAGGGTAATTGCCGCACGAGGGTGGATGTCACCGGAAAAATCGTCTCTCCCGGTTTTATTGACATTCACACCCATTCTGATACCTGTCCATTTTCTGCTGTCTTTCCGGAAAGTAAAGTAGCGCAGGGAATCACTTTGGAAATCGTGGGGAACTGCGGCGTTTCTGCCGTTCCCATTCTCCCATCCTGTCAGGCGGAACAGACGGCTTATCTTCGAAAGATCAGCGAGATCCCGGTGCCGGAGGAGGCTGTCCGTGATGCCTCTGTCCAGAAATATGCCGCTCATGTGGCCCAGACAGGCTATCCTTCCCACCTCGGGACGCTGATCGGGCAGGGAACTCTGCGGGCTGGTATCGTGGGCTTTCAAGATCGCCCCTTAACGCCCTCTGAAATGGAGCAAATGAAGTTCCTCCTCGATGATCAGCTGAACCAAGGTGCCCTGGGACTATCCCTCGGTCTGATCTATCCCCCCGGCAGTTTCTCCCCCACGTCAGAGCTGAGGGAGCTGGCGCGTGTGGTCCAAAAGCATAAGAAGATCCTCGCCGTCCATATGCGAAATGAGGGGCCGAATATCTTCCAGGCAGTGGAAGAGATGCTCTCTATTGCGGAGGAAACCGGTGTTCATCTGCATATCTCCCATTTGAAGCTAATGGGGAAAGCCCAGTGGGGGCAGGCCCCCCGCTTACTTGAGCGCATCGAAGCGTCCAGGCAACGTGGAGCCGTTGTCACCTGTGACCAGTACCCTTATACCGCAACCTCCACTATTCTGGCCGCACTGCTCCCCAGGCGGGCCTATGACGGAGGTTCTGCCGCCATGCTGCGCAGGGTGTCGGACCCAGACACATCCCTTCTTCGGGACATCGCAGAAGAGATGGAGCGGCGCGGCGGCGCGGACGCTGTTTTAGTCGCCTCCACCCACGGAAGCGCGCCGGAATATCACGGAAAAACCGTCTCCCAGCTCTCTGTTTGCCTGGGACTTACCCCAGCCGAAACTGTTGCCCATATTTTGGCGCGTTGTTCCGGAACTGTGTCTGCCATCTATTTTTCCATGTCCCAAGAGGACGTCCATACCATCATGTGCGACATGCATGTCGCCATTGGCAGTGATGGCTCCGCCTTCTCTCTTCAGGATACACAGGGCCTGCCCAGCCCTCACCCTCGCAACATTGCAACCTTTCCCCGTTTTCTGCAGACAGTGCGGGAGCACAGACTGATGTCTCTTCAGGATGCTGTCTACAAGATGACCGCCCTTCCTGCAGCCATTTTGGGGCTTCGTGACAGGGGAACCCTGGAGCCAGGCAAGGCTGCTGACATCACTGTGTTCGATTATGAGTCCGTCTGTGACCAATGTACTTTCACCGATTCCCTGGTCGCCCCGTCCGGCATTGAGCATGTCCTGGTAAGCGGCGTGTTTTCCCTGAAGTCTGGTTCCATAACCGGAGCCCGCCCCGGTCAAGTGTTGCTGCGGTAAATTGTGATCACCTGCACATAAGCAAACGAGAACAGAAAGGAGAATTTCTTGTGGAACTTGGTAATTGGGCTTTGATCTCTTCCCCTTCTCTCCTGGCGCTGCTCCCGCTGATCATCTTCATTGTGTTTGCTCTTCTTGGAAAGGGCAATTATCTGGGCATGTTCCTGGGCATCATCGTCGGCTTCTTCCTGACTGGTCAGGACCTGGTTTCCCTGACCAATGCCTATACCGCCGCGATCTCCTCCTCCACCACAGTGATCGGTCTGCTCATCATGTTCGGAACAGGGCTCGGCGTTCTCATGACGGAGGCACGTATCACCCACACTCTTGTCTATTGGATCGTCAAACGGATCGGCATCAACACTCGTGCCAAAGGAAAAATCGTTCTGATCCTCTCCTCCATCTTGGTCTGCGGGCTGCTGGGGACTTTGGCCGGCGGAAACGCCATCATCTCTCCCATCCTGATCCCGATTTTGGCTGCTCTGGGCATCACCCCCACCGTGGTGGCTGTCCTATTCAAGGTATCTGGCGAAATCGGCCTGATCGTTGGCCCGCTGACTGGTGTCACCCTGATCACCATGCAGGTAACCGGCCTCTCCTATGGGCAGCTGATGCTGTATGCCGTGATCCCCTTTTCTCTCTTCTGGCTGACCGGGGCCTGGATCGGATGCAACCGCGCCCAGCGGCTTACCGAAGGCACTGAGCATTATGAGCTTTCTTCCGATATCTCCAGCATTGACTCTATCACTCCAACCCCAAAGGAAAAAAGAAATACAATTATTTTCTTGATCTCCTTTGTCGTCCTGATCACCTACGGCATCCTGATGAAGCAGAGTACTTCCTATGCGCTGACTGTCATGCTACTTTTGGCTGGAATTATTATTCTGATTGCCGGTTTTCCGGTAGATGAAGGTGTCAAAATGCTGAGCAAAGGCATCGGTAGTCAGGCCTCCACGTTGGTCCTGCTTTTGAATTTCACCGTTATGATGGACTTGGTCAACGCCGGCGAGGGCTTTACCGCTTTGGGCAATCTTCTCAGCGGGCTGGCGCAGAGTGGTGGAGCCACCGCTCTCGCTTTGGTTTCCGCCGTGGTGGGCGGATTTGGAATTGAGACCGCCGCTGTACTGGAAATTCAGATCGTGGCTGAGATGTTCGGTGAGATGGCAATTAAGGCAGGACTTCCTATGGGTGTTTTTGCTGTCTCTATCCTCGCGGCAACCCGCCTGACCAGTTCTGTCTATCCCACCAGCAATTTTATCGGTCAGATGATCACCGCCCGTTGCGACAACACGAAGGAAGCTCTTCGTGCAAACTGGATTGGTGCCGCTTTTGCATGGGCTTTCGTTTTACTTTATGCTTTCATCGGTCCAATGATCTTTTAAAACAGTTTGCCTCTCATATCCCCAGCTGCGGAGCTATGCTCCGCAGCATTTTTAATGCCAACATCTCCTCTTCTTTTTGAAAGGGTCATTTTTTCAGGTCTTCTTTTCCTGCGCAGTGTAACATCCCCGCAGTCGATCAAAAGCTGCCCCCGCCAGGAGCCAAGAAAGTCACTCCCCCGAAATACGATTCTCCTGTGCTCTGGGCATCACAGTTCCTCCCTCATATCTCTCTTCCCACGTCTGCCCTCTCCACCGCGTTTCCAAACAAACTGTGCCGCAAACAGTTGTGTCTTCATCTGAGTGTGATGCAGCTGCGTCCTGTATTGTGCATAATCCTTTTGATAGGTGGAAGGGAATATTTATAGAGGTCAGCCGGATCTATGAGATCCTGTTCCTTTGGGATCTGGACGCGCCTACATATTTAAGCCCCACTGCCGACGGCATATACCTTTCCCGTTCATAGTAAAACATGGTACAGGCTTCCATCACGCATGGATCTCCCCCGGAGCTCTCCCCCTCGGAAAAAGGCAAGCTGTCCACAGTGGGAAAGACAAGACAGGAGCGCCCCGCCGGGGCGCTCCTGTCTTGTCTCTATTGGGGGCGGTCAGGACTGGGCGTTTCCGGCCTCCACAGGTTCGGGCTGCTGCTTTTTGCGGCGGCCCTTTTTGGTGCCGTCCAGGTTCTCCCGCCGGATCAGCAGATAGAAGGCGGGCATCAGGAACATGGCCAGGAGGGTGGAGGCGATAAGGCCGCCCACCATGACGTAGGCCATGTCCTTCATCATGCTCATGCCGCTGTCATTGGAAAAAATCATAGGCACCATGGAGATGATGGTGGTCAGGGTGGTCATCAGGATCGGGCGCAGGCGGGTGGTGCCCGCCTCCACCAGTGCATCCCCTAGAGGCATGGTCTGCCGCAGCTGGTTGGTGCCGTCCACCAGATAGATGCCGTTGTTCACCGCAATACCCACCAGCATTAGGAAGCCCATCAGGCCCAGAATGCTCATGGGGCGACCGGACAGGAACATCAGGCCGATAGAGCCCACCAGGCTCAGAGGAATGCACAGCATGACCATGATGGACAGCTTGGGGGAGTCGAACTGGATGCCCATGACCAAGAACACCAGGAAGATGGCGGACAGCAGGGCGGTACTTACGCTCTGGGTGGCCTCCTCCGTGGTGGAGTCCAGCGATCCGGTCCCCACCGTGACCCCCTCGGGAAGGGTCAGCCCCCGCACCGCGCTGTCGATGGCGCTGGCCGCGGTGTACTTGGCGGTATCCGTTGTGGTGGCCGTGACAGTAACGCTGTACTGCCCGTCCTGCCGGGTGATGCTGGGCAGGGTGGTGATGTACTCCACGTCAGCGATGTCCCGCAGAGTGATCATACGGCCGCTCTGGGTGGCAACAGGGTAATCCAGAAGGGTCGTGATGTCATCATACTTGCCCTCAGGGTACTCCAGCACCACATCGTACTCCGAATCGGAGTCTCCATAGTTGTCCAGGGTGGTAGCGGTCATGCCGTTGAGCA
>ERZ827088.3525-NODE-3525-length-14287-cov-3.136945_pt1 | contig 14287 bp, 9 predicted proteins | sample MGYA00519922_ERZ827088 | MGnify/ENA primary metagenome ERZ827088 (study PRJEB31778, sample SAMEA3449254) | human gut metagenome | biome: human gut; feature: human-associated habitat; material: faeces | place: United Kingdom | collected 2010/2012 ... | reverse complement strand
TTTCCGCCCCCAATGGTCGAACCATCCGCTCCAGAACTCGCTACACATCAATGGAGTTTCGGGACGAAGCTCTTTCAGTTTCTTAAACTGCTGGTCGATATTAGCCCCAGTTCCGAAATTCACAGTCCAAATCAGGTCGTCAAGTGCGTTATTGGTAAAGTTACTGCTCCAGTCACATTGAAACAAAGGCACATCGGTAAAACCGGATTCACGAACCAGGTCGCGCACGGCAGAGACATAAGGTTTGTCGATTCCATAAGAACCGTACTCGTTCTCTACCTGCACCATAATGATATTTCCACCACGAGAAATCTGCAAGTCTGCCAACTGCTTGCCTACTTCATTCATGAAAATACCAACACGTTCCATATAATAAGGATCCAGCGTACGTAACTGTACATCTTCTTTCTTCAGTAACCACCAGGGCAATCCACCCATTTCCCATTCTGCACATACATACGGACCCGGACGTACAATGACATACATTCCATGCTTCTGAGCCAAACGGCAGAACTTGGCAATATCGTTATTGCCGGAGAAATCAAACTTACCTGGCTGCTGTTCGTGCAAGTTCCAGAACACATACAGACAAAGGGTATTCATGCCCAAAGCCTTACAAGAAAGGATACGCTGCTCCCAGTAAGGTTCCGGGATACGCGGATAATGCACCTCCGCAGCTTTCACTACAAAAGGCTTCCCATTCAATAGGAACGTATTTTTCCCTACTTCAAACGTTCCACCGGCTTGCGAACTTTGATATGAGCTGATAAAAGCCGCCATCAAAAGACAAGCCACCCCTAATGACAATTTTCTCAATAATTTATTCATGGTATTCATTTTTCACTTTTACAAAAATAGAGACTTGCTACCAAACTGTAGAAATAGAAATCAATCAATTATAACCTAAAAATCATTCAAAGGCATGGTTACTTTGCCGTTTCATCCGCCTTTATACGAATCACGCTCAAAGAATAAGCCGGCATTTCATACTGCGACAATTCTGTCACGGATACATCTTTCTTCACCGGTCGTGCATTTTTGTCGGTAGGTTTTCCACTCAAGACCTGCAAAACTGCTTTTCCATTTTCAGTTTGCGCCAAGCCTTCCACTTTCGCCTTTACCGGAACTGGCAACAAGTTCACCAATTTCACAATCCAGTCTCCGGTCTTACTGTCACGTACCACAGAAGTACCGATACGCTTCTGTACATCTTGACGAGGATTGTCTATTTTCCGGTCAGCAGGCAAGTAAAAATCTCCGGAATTCTGACCATAAAGCAACTGAGTATAATATCCCACAGTAGGTTTCACCTCACGGTTATTAAAATAAATCAAGTCGGGATTCCACTGAGTATGTCCTTCCTTGGCCAACAAAGGAGCATAAGAAGTCATTGACACGATGTCACCATTACGTTCTACCGAAGTCAGATACAGTGCCTCGGCCAAAGCTGTTTCAATGTTATTGGGACGTCCCGGCAAATGTGCGGCGTACTCTCCTAAATACACTTTAGGTTTTGTACGGTCATAGCGGTCGTAATAATCCTGATTATTTATAAACCAGCCCGGTGTATTATAATAATGTTCATCCACCATCGGCACATTCAGGCGCGTAGCAAACTTCCATCCGGCTTCATAATCCGTACCTTCATAGAAAGGACCGACCGTACCAATCACCGTGATTTCCGGATACTTTTCTTTTATTGCCTTGAAAATCATCTCAAAACGCTCCTCAAAAATAGGCGTAATCAAATCCTCATTTCCGATACCGATATATTTCAAGTTGAAAGGTTTCGGATGGCCTGCTTCTGCACGCATCTTTGCCCATTTACTCTTTTTCGGGTCACCATTGGCATATTCTATCAGGTCCAGAATATCCTGTACGTATGCATCCATCTCTTCCATGGAAATACCTCCCTGCTGTCCGCCACTCAGAGGTTTCCCCGGAATACAAGCCGAATTCTGACATGGAACTCCTGCTGCCAGCACCGGCAGAGGTTCTGCTCCTATATCTTCACAGAACTGGAAATACTCAAAGTATCCCAAACCTAATGTCTGATGATACCCCCACAAATTCCCCATCGGTTTACGGGCTTCCAACGGACCCACTGAGTTTTTCCAGCGATAAATATTATCAATTCCGTTTCCATGTGTCACACAGCCACCTGGGAAACGCACAAAGCGTGGATGTAAATCGGCCAAAGTCTGTGCCAAGTCAGCTCTCAATCCATTCTTGCGGCCCTTGAAAGTCTCTTGAGGGAACAAGGAAACCATATCCAGATGCAATTCTCCTGTCACTTCCGGCTCCACTGAAAGCACCGCCGCATCCACATCGGCCTGAGCCGTCAGCACAGCCGACTGCTTTTTCCATTCTCCGGCTGCTACCCGCACAGAAGATTTCGCCACTTCCTTTCCCTCATTATCCAGCAAGCGTACGATTACTTTTCCACCTTTGCTTCCTTCAGGCATACGAGAGAAGACAGAAAAATCATACTTTTCTCCTTTTTTCAACGTAATTCCATCGAAACCCGCATTGCGGAGAGCGATTCCCGGCTTGGCTTGCAATACGACATAATGCGGATTGTTCTCATGCAAAGGATTTTCAGTTGCCACCTTTACGGCTGATGACTGTCCGTTCTCCCATACACTCCAGGCATAGCCACTGTCAAATCCCTGATGTGCATTGTCCTTCGGAGAATACTCAAAGTCACGATTCTGTACCAGTTCCGCATAAAGTCCGCCATCAGCTCCGTAATTAATATCTTCAAAGAAAATACCAATCAATTTATCGCTGATAAGCTTCGCCTCTTCCGGACGTACCGTCAATTGCAAGGATACAGGAGCCAGTCCGGCAAAACGTTGTGCATCCTGTTCTGTACGTTCATTGTGCAACTGGTCTCTGTAGGCCCGGTAGTCCACGAACTTCAACAGCCGGTCCACGTCTTCCCAGGCCACTTTCTGCACATATCCTTGTTCCAACACACCTTCCACCACCGCTTTCTTACGCGTTTCACTTCCTCGTATTACGGTCGGGGCCTGTTCACCATCCCGAGCAGGCTGCATATAGTAAGTCTGCGGATTCCACTTCATTAAATCCGGCGAAGTGGCATGTCCCCATTCTTTTCCGCTTTCGTTCAACTGCCAGAAGCAGTGCCATATTCCTTTTTCATCACGCACCAGATGAGGGTTAAACATACGTTTCTCGGCCCCCCAAGCGCCGTAATCACATTTCACGTATCCATATCCATTGCCGATGCTGAACCAGCGTGTTGCATTTGTACTCCAAGCTAATTTCAAGCCACTACGTCCCGCATCGTTCACAGTGGCATACGAAAACAGATATACCGAATCCGGTTCATTCATCACTTCCTGCACATGCGCTGATACAGGAAAACTGGTAAGGCACGCACATAAGGCTGCCAAATGTGTCAGGTGTTTCATAGGTAAGAAGGTTTTATTTAAGATTATTATTTGGAAACTTTCACCCGCTGAATCGTACCGTCCGCATTGAATTCCATCCGGTCAATACAAACTTCGCGGTGTACGCCAGGACCTTTATCTTTATCCAGGTAATTTTTATTGATACGATGGTACACGATATACCATTCATCAGTGCCCGGTTTACGGAGTACAGAATTATGTGCCGTACCATAAATTTCTTTCGCCGGATCTTGTATCATCACAATCGGATCTTTAGCCACTTTAATCGGGCCCAAAGGAGAATCCGATGTACCGTATGCCACATGATAGTTCGCTGAGCCCGTATCATCTACCGACCACAAGAAGTAGTACAATCCCTGACGATAGAACACGTATGGCGCTTCACGATACGCATAATCTTTCAATGTTCCCCCCTTCGGAGTCATCACCTTCAATGTTTCCTTCTTGATAGACACCATGTCATCGCTCAGTTCAGCTCCGGCCATATAGCCATTACCCCAATACAAATAAGATTTGCCGGAAACCGGATCGGCAAACACATCCACGTCAATCTGCTGTCCGTGTCCGACCGGAGAATCTGTAATAATAGGTTTGCCCATATCCTTGAAAGGCCCTACAGGAGAGTCGGCTACAGCCACTCCGATTTTCTTGCCTGAATCATCGTTCGGATTGCCACTGTAATAGAAGAAATATTTATACTTCTCGTCAATCAGTTTTTCTTCAATAGCTGGTGCCCAAGCATTTCCATTTGCCCAAGGTACCTGCGGAGAACGCAAATCCAGCATCACACCTTCGTAAGTCCAGTCTTTCAAGTCAGCCGAAGAGAATACGGTAAAATACCATCCTCCCCATCCCGGCTGTCCGTCTGTAGTAGAATAAATGTAATAACGTTGAGTTTGCTGTGAATAAAGCACTTCAGGGTCTGCATGGAATCCTGGCAATACCGGATTTACCGGCAGTTCACCCAGTTCAGCCGGTTTTCCCCATTTGTCTGTAATTCGTTTCAGTTCTGCACGGGTAATAGGAATGATGGTACCATGACGAGGATGGAAATTCATCTTCACTGCATGATCTATCACCTTGAAGTTTTTCAAGTCGGTTGTTTCCGTGAATTGATAAGCTCCCTTCATATATACATCATACATCAGAATGTACTTATCCTGTCCAATCAGCTTGAACGTACCGGCTCCTTCCACCGCTTCTTTTGTCTGCTGTTTGTAATCCGGTTGTTCCTCCCATTCTCCGGAAGTCAGCGAACGAGTAGTTGCTACTTTGATACCATTACCGTGTCCTTCCGTCTTATAGAAAAGATGATATACCCCGTCTTTATACACGATATCACCGTCTATACAAGATTTCTTGTCCTTCGGGATAAAAAGAGGTTTCGGTTCCCCTTCCAGGTCCGTAAAATCTTCATTGGCATACGCATAATAAATCACGTCTACCCCACCAGCATACTGCATGGACCAGTATACCATGTACTTTCCTACTTCCTTATTATAAATAGTCTGAGGAGCCCATACACGTTTCAGTTTTTCCTGCCCCAGATAACGCTTCTGCATATTAATGACAGAATGCGACCAGTTTACCAGGTCAGTAGATTTCAGCAGCACCATCGCACGATTAGAATCCCAACCATTGTCCGATACCATATCGGTCACTACCATATAAAAAGTCTGACCGTCTTCTCCTCTCAGGATATGAGGGTCACGCACGCCACCGGTAGAGCTGATTACTTTTGAATCAAGCACCGGTTTGTTATTATTCAGGGCATAATAGGTATATCCATCCATACTTACCCCATAACATACGGCTTCTTCACTGATATGATTTCCCGTAAAATAAGTAAACAAATAAGCTACATAATCTTTTTCTTCCACCAACGCGGCAGACACTGATTCCGAAATAAACGGAAGTAAGAATAACAAAGACAGGATTCTGTTTCTCATATACTTTATATGTTAACGTTTGATGCAAAGATAGGGAATTAGTGTATCACGTACAACTATTAATCATGCAAAAAAGGAGGAGAATCGTGCATTTTTATAACCTATAAACCGTTATTACCTTGGAAACTTAAAGTAATTTGTATATTTGCAATTACTGTAACCATAAAAAGAGTTGTGACACATGCAGTATAAGCCTATACCACTGCATTATAAACAAAAACATATCACCATGAAAAAACAAATGAAACAAATCGCCTTACCTCTCTTTCTGGGAGGTTTGATAGCATGCAGTCCTAAGACTGCCGTAAACGAAACAGACTTGTTGGGCAACTGGACAGAAATACTTCCTCCTTCATCCAACTTCGTACAAGGAATAACACTGGCCAAGGAAGGGAAAGCCTCCTCCATCGGCATGGCCACTCTGCAATATGAAAGCTGGCAACTTCTGTCGGACGGACAGCTTGTACTGAGCGGAAAAAGTATCGGTAACGGACAGACAATCTCATTCTCAGATACACTGGCCATTCTGTCTTTGCAACAAGACACTCTCACCCTCCGCAAAGGGGCCGATTATCAAATAAAGTATGTACGCCAGCCGGAATCAACGCCTTTAGTCGGAACAGACAAGGCTTCTACAGGATACACCTGGTCGGACGTATTACAAAAAGACATCCGGATTTTTGAGACAGGACAAAAAGTACTCTCTTCCACCGACAGCCAGGCAACCCAAGCCGGCTTCTTAGTGTTTGCAACTGATTCTTCAAAGGTAGAAGTGTTCTTACCTGATACCAAAGTCATACTCGACCGCCGTGTACGTCCTGACGGCATTGCTGTCTGGAACGTAGAAGACGACGACACCTATCAGGTGCAAGCCTGTGCAGACTCCTGGATTGTATCCAGAAGAGGACGGCTACTTTATAACACGCACGGAACCGATAAAAAAATAGAAACCTCCTTCCTCACCGAGGAAAAGACAGAAATCCCTGTGGCATTCTATCCGCATGAAGCCCTCGCTGAAGTCTGTCTGGACGGACAATACATGTTGCTCTCTCAGTACCGCACAGCCTCAGGTTACGGTTACAAGAATACCATTCTCGATTTGCGTGGCAAAGGAAAAGAAGCTACACTGACACGTAGTACAGACGGAAAAACCTTCCAGCTAACAGAAAAGGACTAAAAACAGTATCGTATGTGGATGAATCTACTTTTATTAATCGGCGGATTAGCTTTGATTTTAATAGGAGCCAACGGACTGACCGACGGAGCAGCCTCTGTAGCCAAACGTTTTCGTATCTCCGACCTGGTTATCGGATTGACCATTGTAGCCTTCGGGACCTCTGCTCCTGAACTGGTTATCAGCGTACTCTCCTCGTTACAGGGAAGTGCAGAAATGGCTATCGGTAACGTGGTAGGAAGTAATATCTTCAATGTGTTGATGATTATCGGATGCACCGCTCTGGTTCTCCCCATACAAGTGGGACAGGGCACCATGAGCAAGGAAATTCCGCTGGTCATTCTTTCTGCACTGGTACTCACCTGCTTTGCCAACGACTGCATACTCGACGGAGGAAGCCGGGACATCATCAGCCGGATAGACGGACTGGTACTATTAGGTTTCTTCCTGATTTTTATGCGTTATACGTTTGCCATCGCCCGCAACGGGAACGAAGACGGTGGCGAAGAGCAGAAGGTGAAGGAACTGCCGGCATGGAAATCAGCCCTATATATTATAGGAGGACTGGCCGGATTAATCTTTGGCGGACAATTTTTTGTAGACGGTGCCAGCGGTATTGCCCGTTCATTAGGTGTCAGCGATTCTATCATCGGACTTACACTGGTGGCCGGAGGTACCTCTCTGCCGGAACTGGCAACTTCCGTCACGGCGGCCTTGAAAAAGAATCCGGGCATTGCCATTGGTAACGTCATCGGCAGCAACCTGTTCAATGTATTCTTTGTATTAGGATGTAGTGCAAGCCTGTCCCCTCTACCTATGGGAAACATCAACAACATCGACATGGCTGTTCTGGTAGGCTCTTCCATTCTGTTCTGGCTGGTGGGCTGGTTCTTCAAGAAACGGACCATCACCCGCATAGAAGGAGGACTGTTAGTGGCATGCTACATCGCTTACACGGCCTTCCTTATTTCACAACAATAAAGAACCTTGTTTAAATATTAATCATGAAAAGAATTCTTATCCCTTTGGCAGGTCTTTGCCTATTGACAGCCTGCAATCCGTCTTCTAAAAAACAAGCCGGAGATTCCGTCATTCAGACGGAACTAAGTGAAGTATTCCCCGAGAATCCCTCCAGAGAAGGCTACGAAGGCTTCCAGTGGCAGACTGTCACGGGAGCCGGTTTACGGCTATGGGCACAATGCAACGAAAATCTACGTATCGTCACCGACGCTTCTATTCCGGGTGCACGCATAGAACGTATGGAAAATGGCCACAAACAAACTTCGGACCCGGTTATTCAGATATTGGATATACCGGGCAAGGACATCCATTCACTTATCCCGTTCCTGCAGTCTCACCCACGTGTTTTCATGGATAAGAACTGGGCAGACAGCCTGACCTGCGATTTCCGTGAAGTAAAATCCAACCGTGCTGGAGTAACTCGCTACATCCTGGAGCCCACCGGGAAGTCAGCGAAAAAACTGGCTGACCGCGGCCAACACGAACCTGTGCCCTTTACTTGCTATGGATGGGGAGTAGGCAACAGCGGAGCACGTTATTTTGAGGTATTCCACACCCATCCCCAAAAAGCAGTCTTCGTTGAGGTGGGACAAGATATGCCTTTGTTTGATGAGCAGAGCATCCAGCTATTCGACTCCATTCAGGTACTCCACGGACAACTTATCATGGGACACGAAGCCTACAGCTTCACTCCTGATGCAGACACTACAGCCTATTGGGTTGTTGACAAGTCGGGTGCACTGAAGAAACGCTATGAAGCAGCTCTTCCTTCCGACGCAAAACCCTATACAGCCATACCAGCCAAACTAAAAGTCCGCATCCAGGGTCCTTCTTCCGAGGGTTTTGCAGCTGAGTATGCAGGCGTAATGGAAGTAATGGAAATTGAGGAAGTGGGAGAATAATACTTCTCTTGAAAAAAAACAGTCTTTACACAAAAAAGGGTGAAAAGACTTCACAGCCTTTTCACCCTGCCTATCAAAAAGAGAGATTTTATTTTTTATAGATGTGTTTTCCTTCGGTTACTACCTGAGAGGGGTTACCGGTATAGCTGATACTTCCGCTGCCATACGTTTTCGCCGTAATGGAACGAGAGGCACGGCAAGACAAATCACCCGAACCATATACAGCCGCATCGACTTTAACGGCTTTCAGGTTATCTGCCGACAAATCACCGGACGCATTGTCACGAAGTACGGCTTCCTGGCAGCTGCCTTTTATGACCATATCGCCACTGGCATTGACCGTAGCCGTCACCACTTCCTGACATTGCAGATTAGGCACCATCAAATCGCCGGATGCATTGATGGTCAAAGACGCATGCTGACATACGGCTTTGTGAACCGTCATATCTCCGCTGGCATTGATACTGGCCTGTAACTTTTGGCAGTTGACCTGCTGTACATCAATGTCACCACTGGCATTGATTTCAGACTGAAAGCTACTGCACTGCACCGCAGGGCATTCAATATCACCGCTGGCATTCGTCTGGAAACGTATATCTCCCTGTGTTTTCAATCCTTTTGGAATAGATATATCACCGGAAGCCATCGTGGTAAAACGACTGACAGAGGGCGCATATACATCTACCCGGCAACGGTTCTCGCCCTGGATGCTGGTACCGTCCTGATAATAAACCCTCAGTTCACCTTTTGACTCCTTCAGTACCACATAGGGCATGACATTGTCTGAAGCATAGATTTCTGCATACGGACTGCCGGAGGTCTGATGATACACCACATCAATGGAAGAAAGTGTAGACACTTCCCGTATATCACCAAGGGAACGTTTTTCCGTCTGGTAGTTTTTACTTGGCTGAATAGTATGAGCAGTTCCTATACAGCTGAAACAGGTCAAGGCACAAGCCAATGTGAGTATGTTCATTCTGGTTTTCATTATTCTATCTCCTTTATTTTTATAGTTATACATTCTATTATTCTATTTTCAGATTTTCAGTCGGATTAGCCCGTGCTGCTTTCCATACCATCCCGAAGGCTACCAGCCACACTACCAGACATACGATAAGGATACATCCGGCAAACAGGTACCACGTGAGGTCTATCTTGACAGCAAACAATTGCAAAAGCTGTTCGCCTACCTTCCAGGCGCACAAAGCACCTATCACTACAGCCGGAAGAGCTATCTTCAATAAATCGAGCAGGAAGATTTTCTGCACGTCGGCCATGGAAGCTCCGTGAATAAGGCGGATGGCAATTTCCGAACGGCGGCGTGACACTTCATCGCGCACATACGCCACCAGTCCCGTCAGGGCTATAATCAGGATACACAAGCCGGCAAAGAGCACACTGTTGCGTACATGCAACACGGCATTGTAAAGATTTCCCATCTCGAGCGACAGGCTGTACACCTTCAACTGTTGGGAGGAAATGGTACGGTCGATTACTTGCTGTACTTCTTTCATCGCTTCAGGTGACATCCGATTCAAGGCTACGTATAAATTGCTCGAAGGTTTATTTCGATAGAACATCACCGTAGGACGCTCGTCATACTCTTCCATCACTTGAGAGCCTAAGTGAATATCTTCGTACACCCCACAGATAGTAGCCATTGTCCGATGTTCGGTGATATACACTGGCTTCCCGATGGGAGAACCTGTCCATCCGGCCAGCATTTTCATGCGTTCCACAAACTGACGGCTGACCATTACTTGTTGTGACAAGGTATCCGTCAGCGTAGGCGTGAATACGTTTCCTTCGATAACCGGAATCTGGAAAGCCTTGTGATAATCGGGACCTACATAATACATGTCGGCAATATTCATGTATTCTTCTCCTGTTTCGGGATTATATACATTATTCCCACTGCAATGATCCGACAGGAGCTGGTAGCCCCAGGTCACAGCCTTTACCTCCGGCAGTTTCTTCAATTCCTGCACACAACGTTCCCGTTCCACCATCTCGGTGCCCGACAAGTTGGTATACAACGTATTCCGGTATTCAAATCCCGGATTGAAGTTCATCAACGTGTGATACTCCAGACCGATGACTGCCAGCAGACAAACGAAGAAAGCTGTCAAGGCAAACTGCAAGCACAGCAAACCTAATTTCCACCTCCGTTTGTTTTCCGTGTAACGGCGATACGCATACGTCACCGGTATACGGGTATAGAGATACCCCGGCATCAACCCGCAAAGCAGAATCACTCCGGCCGTCACTGCCAGACAGACCCATACGGTAGACAAGGGGAAAAGCGACTCCAGACTGTGTCCTATCTGTTCTTGCAAGAAATCCTGCAAGCCGAAAATAATCAATACAGCAAGCACCAGACTAATCAGTCCGTGCAGCAAAGATTCCGAAAGAATCATCCGGTAAATGTCGCCACTTCCTGCCCCATAGCAACGATAGGTGGCAATTCCCTTGGCACGGCTCACCATGGACGAAACAACCAACAGAATATAGTTCAACACAGCCACCAGCAACATGATAATCGCAAAACTCAGAAAGACGATGTTCATGATGCGGTTATAATCGGACGAGGTGAAAATCTCGCCCACCGGACGGAAGGATATCTCAAAATCCGTACCAGACTGAGCCAGTTCTTCCGTGATGTGATTTGCTTCCAACATACGTTGCATTCCTTCTTTCAAGTCATCCGGAGTAGTTCCTTCGCGCAACCGGACATAGGTTTTGTAGCGATCATTCCCCAACCAGTTATTGCGTCCGTCGTAACTCACCTGTCCGATAGTCGGCATAGCAATGAGTACATCCATCTGCGGAAGGTGGGTATTCTCAGGAAAAGCTTCAAACACCCCGACTACGGTCACATGAAACTCGGGATATTGTTTCCATGACAATGTTTTCCCGATAATCTGTTCGCCTGCCACCTCCAACAGTTTGGAAGAGATATAGGCATTGTTGGCCTTTTCCAACCCCGTATAAGGTTCCTCTCCCATCAGCAGTTTCCGAGGAAAGACATGGAAAAAGGTACTATCGCAAAAATAAGCCTGCCCATTCAGTTCTTGACGATCTTCCGTAGTCAGCGTCATCGAACCAATTCCCGTAAAACGGGTGGCCACTTCCACCGCCGGACAATAGTGTTGCAACCCCGGTCCGATGGCACCGGGAGTCTGCGAATATTCTCTCCAGTCGGTTCCTTTCTGCTTGTAGCGTTCTTCCACCCGGTAAGTATCTTTCAACCCCGGCAAGAAGTTGTCATACGACCGTTCGAAAATGACTTCTGCCAGCATAACCAGGCCGATGGCCAGCCCTACGCTCAGACAGATAATCTTGACCACATTGGCCTCGCCTTTTCGAAACAGTCCTTTCAATGCACGTTTCATAAGGTACTATTTTTACATTTCTGCAATAGAAGCCACAATCTGTCCGTCGAACAAATTAATCACACGACTGGCAAAACCGGCATCGCGCTGGCTGTGTGTCACCATCACAATGGTGGTTCCTTCTTTATTGAGTTCGGTCAACAGCTCCATCACTTCCTGTCCGTTCTTGGAATCCAGGTTACCGGTCGGCTCGTCGGCCAGAATAATCTTCGGTCCGGAAACCACGGCACGTGCAATGGCCACACGTTGCTGTTGACCACCCGACAACTGCTGCGGATAATGCTTTGCACGATGACTGATATTCATTCGCTGCATAATTTCATTCACCCGACGCTTCCGTTCGTCAGCCGGAATCTTCAGATAAGTCAACGGGAGTTCAATGTTCTCAAACACGTTCAACTCATCTATCAAGTTGAAGCTTTGGAACACGAAGCCGATGTTTCCCTTACGCACATTCGTACGATCTTTTTCTTTCAGACTGCCTACTTCCTTTCCATCCAGAAAGTAACTTCCGGAAGTCGGATTATCCAACAGCCCCATAATATTTAATAAGGTAGACTTTCCACAACCGGAAGGTCCCATAATTGCCACAAATTCCTTGTCTCTTACCTCCAAGCTTACTTTATTCAGTGCCAGTGTCTCTACTTCCGTGGTGCGAAAAGTTTTTGTCAGGTTTTCAATCTTAATCATAATCGTATTGTTTTATAGAGTTTGTATTTTACATTTCGGATTTTCATTTCCATCAATTTCTATACAAAGTCCATGCCAACACTTTAAATAGCTGATTATCAATACGAATCAGATTTCTATAAAAAACAGGTGTCTAAAAATTAGACACCTGCTGTATGATTTTTTGACAATAGTCAAACGTGTATACACGAAAACGAGAAATAATAATCATGATTAAGCAGTAAGAATTCTTCTGTACGCTCTTGCATAAAACGAAAAACTTCAAGGCAAATTCTCTGTTTCACACTGTGAAATACAAAAACCACAGTGTGGGATACATATTTCACACTGTGGGATACAAATCCCGCACTGTGAAACAGAGAATTGTTTGTGGAGTTCAGAAGAATATGAAAGGATATTGAAAAATATCATGCCTTGACACACTTTATCACCACATGCCGGTCACCATCCAATGTCGTGGCAAACAAATACACGTCTCCTCCTTCTTTCAGTTTCCACTTTTTTCGGAGTTCTGCCACCGAAGCCGGGAAGTTACGTACCGTGAGATTGGCCTTATCCACTCCCTGCAACAACTGTTTCAGTTCTTTTTTCCCAAAACCTGACACCTCCAGCACTCGGAAACGACGCCCCGGAAAATCAACTAATGCATCGGAAGTATAAAGATGACTGTTTGCATGTAATTTTTTGACACCGAATCGTGCACCCAACAACCGGTAAGGCCCCGCCTTCAGCAAGGAAGCACCCGGTTCATAAAGATAATTTTCTACCTCGTCAGTCAACGGGCATTGTGCTTCTTTCTCTTGTGAATAAGTGAAGACAAACGGTTCTGCCAAAAAGTTATTAACAGCCTGTTCACAACTTATCCACACCTCTCCAGAGCCTTCTGAAAGGGATTTTGTCTCTTTTTGTAGCACAACCAACAACTCTTTGCACTCGTTATTCACAGCTACTACGTGAATCTGCCGGATGTATTTCAACTCCCGTAAAGAAGAAAAAATATCCAGCATGGGTGAAAGTTTCACCACTACGGTCCGGCCTTTTTCTACTAACAACGGTTCCAGTTTCTGCACATCGGGTTCGCAGTCGGCAATGGCCACTGTTTTTCCTCCCTGACTGTCGCGACGGGCCGGATCCAAGAACAGGCAATCCACTGGTTCCATCTTTTGCAGGTATTCCACTCCGTCGGCACAATGCACCGTTACCTGTGGCAAACCAAGCAACGGGAAATTATGGCGGGCCAGTTCACACAGCACTTCCTGACGTTCCACGTAATCCACCTTCCGGAAGTTTCGTGCCAGGAAAGAACAGTCCACTCCCAATCCTCCCGTCAAATCGGTCATCGTATCACCTTGCAGCCACGAGGCCTTGTAGCGGGCCGTGATTTCCGAAGAGCACTGCTCCATGGACAAATGAGCCGGATATTGCACTCCTTCCGTCTGTGCCCAAAGAGGAACCTTTTTCTCGGCAATCTGCCAGCCGGCAATCTGCACTACTGCTGCCGCCATATCTACCTGCGGATACTTACGGGCCTGCAAAGCTAATGTACGTACATCTTCCGTACGATGTGCACAGATAAACTGCCATGTGTCAGGTGAAAGTATTGCCATTTCTCTATTCTTTACTATCTGTAAACAAGGGGGTATTTTTCTTTTGCTTAGATAAAGACATAAAAAAAGGAGTTCCGCTGAACTCCAACCTTTGTTAACCTTAAATCTAATAC
>ERZ827088.3518-NODE-3518-length-14296-cov-3.581701_pt1 | contig 14296 bp, 13 predicted proteins | sample MGYA00519922_ERZ827088 | MGnify/ENA primary metagenome ERZ827088 (study PRJEB31778, sample SAMEA3449254) | human gut metagenome | biome: human gut; feature: human-associated habitat; material: faeces | place: United Kingdom | collected 2010/2012 ... | reverse complement strand
GGCATGCTCCGGGGCTCCGGCGACATGGGCGCCTTCACCCTCAGTTCCATGGCCAACCTCTTCTCTCGGGTGGCGGTGGCCTATGCCCTGGCGTATCTCACGCCTCTGGGCGCCAATGCCATCTGGTGGTCCATCCCCGCCGGCTGGGCCATCGGCTCTGTGGTGTCCTTGCTGCGGGTCAAAAGCGGCAAGTGGATGCGCCAAGCGGTAAGTGAGCGCATTTGACAACGCGCTCCCCCCCTTTTGTAAAAACAGGCGGCGATCGGAATTCCGATCGCCGCCTGTTTTCGTTTGGTTGGTTTCACCGGCGGGATGCTCAGGGGGCAGGATGCGTTTCCGCCTGGGCAGCCTCCTCCGTCTCCGGCTTGGACCGCCTCCAGAAGAACAGCCACTGGGGCAGGCGATCCCGGGGGATCAGGGAATTGATCAGCAGCGCCACCAGAACGCCCACCGCCGTATCCACGATCCGGTTCACCGCATAGCTGACATAGCTTTCCACCGGGGTGTTGAACAGCAGGATGCACAGCACCACGCCGCCGGGCTGGACACCCCCCACCCAGAAGATCTGGCACAGGATGATCAGCAGCACGGTTCCCACGAACACCAGCGGGACCAGCAGCAACGAGGATTCCCCGTCCGGGTGGACCAGCAGATAAATGCGGAAGAGCGCCATGCCCAGAAGACCGCCGATCATGGTCCCAAAGAGGCGGTTTCCCCCGTTGCGGCGGGAATCCTCCATGTCTGCTCCCATGCCAAAGATCGCTCCGATACAGGCAAAGGCGGGACTGCGGTCCAGGAAGTAATACGCCAACGCGCACAAAGCGGCGGCCAGTGCAGTTTTCAGGTTGCGCATCCCAACCGCGGGAAGACGGTACTTGCCGTTGAACTTCATATTCCATTCTCCTGTTTGAGAAATTGTTGAATCAGAGGCCTGTGGTCCGCCTCTCGCGCTTTCCGCCGGCACATTCCCGATAGGAAGCTGCACAAGGAAATACTTTTTACAGATTCACTCCTGGGGCCGCACACCGAACATCCACAAAAAGGCCACGCCCTGGAACACCGCCGCCGTCAGCACCGCCCCCTGGGGGAACCAGGGAGAAATCACACCGCCCAGCGCCGCGCCGACCGCCAGCAGCAGCAGCTCGTCCGGGTGCAGCGGCAGGGCGTGATTCAGCGCGAAAAACGCCGCGACCAGCGCCGCGCAGAGCGTCGCCATCGTGCACAGCGCCGCGACGGAGGCGGGCGCGAGCGGCGAAACCGCATCCAGCAGGGGGCGGAGCAGCGTCGTCGCCCCGACGCCGGAAAGCAGGCCGAAAAACGCGCTGACACCGCCTAAAATCAGATAAATCATAGGCGCAGCGCATCCAGCATGGCTGCGCTGCCGAGCGCGTCCTCGATGCGGAGCAGGCGGTTGTATTTGCAGACCCGCTCGCTTCGGCAGGGCGCGCCCGTTTTGATTTGCCCCGCGCCGAGCGCCACGGCGAGGTCGGCGATGGTCGTGTCCTCCGTTTCGCCCGAACGGTGGGAGATGATGGTGCGGTAGCCGCTCCTGTGCGCCAGAGAAAGCGCCTGCATGGTCTCCGTCAGCGTGCCGATCTGGTTCGGCTTGAGCAGAATCGCGTTCGCGCAGCCCATCAGGATGCCGCGCTGCAAACGCTCCTCGTTGGTCACGAAGAGATCGTCTCCGACGAGCTGGCAGCGGCTGCCCAATTCCCGCGTCAGCGCCTGCCACGCGGGCCAATCCTCCTCGCCCAGCGGATCTTCGATGGAGCGGATGGGGTATTGGTCGCACAGGCCGCGCCAATGCTCGGTCAGCTCGTGCGCGGTGAAGCTGCGGCCGGATTTGGGCAGCACATAGCGCCCCTTCTGCGCCCATTCGCTGGCCGCCGCATCCAGCGCGAGGACGATGTCCGTGCCCGGCGCATAGCCCGCGCGGGAAACAGCTTCCAAAATCAGGTCGAGCGCCTGTTTTTCCTCGGCAATCTCCGGCGCAAAGCCGCCCTCGTCGCCCACGCCTGTGGAAAGCCCCTTCTTCTTGAGCAGCGCCGCCAGCGCGTGATAGGTTTCCGCGCCCATCCGCAGCGCCGAACGGAAATCCTTCGCGCCGACGGGCACGATCATAAATTCCTGCACGTCCAGCCCGTTTCCCGCGTGCGCGCCGCCGTTGAGAATGTTCATCATCGGCATGGGCGTCAGGTGTGCCTGCGCGCCGCCCAGAAAGCGGAACAGCGCCACGCCCTGCGCGCAGGCAGCCGCCTTGGCGCAGGCCATCGACACGGCCAGCGTCGCGTTCGCGCCGAGAACGGCCTTGTTTTTCGTGCCGTCCAGCGCAATCAGCGCCTGATCGACGGCGAACAGGTTGTCCGCGTCCATGCCGCGCAGGGCGTTGTGGATGGCGCCGGAGATGTTTTTGCAGGCTTGCAGCACGCTTTTGCCGCCGTAAAGCTGCATATCGCCGTCGCGCAGTTCCAGCGCCTCGTATTTGCCGGTAGATGCGCCGCTGGGCGAAATGGCCGTGCAGGCCACGCCGCCGGATAGCTGCACCTCCGCTTCGACGGTCGGGTTTCCGCGCGAATCGAGCACCTGCCGCCCGATGACGCTGACGATTTCCGTTCTGCTCATAATGGATGCCTCCCGATGCGCTTTTGCCTTAGCTTGAGCAAAGCGGGGAAGTTTATACGCCTTATCACGCATCCTTCGATGATAAATATTGAACTTGTTGCCGCCTGCGGCAAAAACCCGTCGATGCGATGAAAAAAGCGCCTGCCCGATTGAGCAAGCGCTTTTTGAGGGAGGAGAGCGGGAATCAGAATTTGAGGAACCAGGTGGAGATATAGCCGGTCTTGCCGTTCACCTCGACCTTCGTCCAATCGGTCGTCTTTTCCAGCACCTTGACCGTCGTGCCGACCGGAACCGTGCCGATGACGGACGCGGACAGGCTGGCGCGGCTGCGGAAATTGACGTAGCTGCCGCCGTTTGCGTTGAACACGCACGCCGTGCCGTTGTGCATGTCGGCCGTGACCTTCAGGTACTTGGCCATCATGTAGCCGGTCTTGCCGTCCACGCTGACCTTGTACCAGTCGCCCTGACGCGCCAGCAGCGTCACGGTCTTGCCGTTGCGATAGTAGCCCAGCGATTCGCTGCTCACGTTGGCCTCGCGGCGCAGGAAGAGCACCTGTGTGTCGCGCGGGTTGTTGACCACGGCCGTGCCGACAGCCGGAGAGACGGCGGAGGAGCCGCCGCTGACGGCCTTGCCGGAGAGCCAGCGGCTCTGCATATAGCCGGTCTTGCCATCCACGCTGACCTTGCTCCATTCGCCGGTGGTGGCGAGCACGGTCACCTTCGTGCCGCGCGGATAAGAGCCGAGGATGTTGCCGTTCGGCTCGGCGCGCAGGTTCAGGCCGCGGTTGTTCGTCTTGACATACGCGGTGGAGCTGGTCGCGCCTTCGCGCCCCAGATACTTGGCATACATGTAGCCGCTCTGGCCGCCGACGTCCACGCTCGCCCAGTCGCCGTTGATGCCCTTGACGAGCACCTCGGAGCCCCAGCCGTATTTGCCCAGAATTTTGGAAGATGCGCTCTCCTCGGCGCGCAGGTTCAGCGTGCCGCAGGTGATGACGCGGGTTTCGTTTTCGGCGAAGGCCGCCAGCGGGGCGACCATGGCCATGCTCAGCATCGCGGCGCAAGCCGCTTTTTTCTTGCCGGTAAACATATAGGAATTCCTCCTTTGTCATTGCGAAGGCGCCCAAGCGGCCGCTCTTGATCGTCTTCTGCATATCTGACGAAGGAGGCTGTTCTTTTATTGCCGCATCATCGTTTCCAAGTTCTGGAAAAGGCAAGGAGGATAGAAAAAACCAAACAATATCAGAAAAAAAGGCAAGGCCGTACCCAAAATGGAAGATGTTGACATGAGCAAAGGCTCGCGCTTAGAAGGGGCGGGCGCGCCGATAGGCGTGTCTGAAGGGGCTTTACAGCGTGTCCAGCGTCTGCGAAATCGCAGCCAGTCCGGCTTTCAGTTCACTGCTGTCGCAGGCGTAGCCGATGCGCGCGCAGCCTTCGAGCTCAAAGCATGCGCCCGGCGTAAGCAGCGCGCCGGTCTGCGCAAGCAGCTTTTCACAGAAGGCATAGGACGGCATAGGACTGTCGTAAAACAGCAGCGAGGTTGTGCCCGCCTGCGGGCGGACGAAATGCACGCGTTTCTCTTTTTCCGCCCAGTCGGACAGAATCGCCAGATTTTTGCGGATGATGCTCCGGTTTCGCGTCAGCAGCGCATGGCTGTGGTGCAGAGCGAGGGAGGCGACGGCCTCGTCAAACATGCCGCAGCTGATTAGGCTGTAATCGCGGCGGGAGAGGCAGGCATTGATGAAATCCGCGTTGTGGCTGGCGATCCAGCCGAGACGCAGACCGGCCAACGAAAAGACCTTGGACATGCTGCCGATGGAAATGCCCTTTTCGTAGAGATCGACGACGGAGTCGCTCCATTCGTCCGTCTGCGTCAGGTGGCGGTAGACCTCGTCGCAGAGAATGTACGCGCCGACTTCGCGCGCCATGGCGACGATGGCTTCCAATGTGGCCCTATTCATTAGCGCGCCGGTCGGGTTGTTCGGGTTATTCAGGCAGATCAGGCGTGTGTTCGGCTTGATCATGCCGCGCAGTTCGTCCAGATCAGGCAGGAAGCCGTTTTCCTCGCGGAGATGGAGCAGATCGACCTGCGCGCCGAAGGATTGCGGGATGGAATACAGCTGCTGATACGTCGGCAGGACGCAGATCACGTGGTCGCCGGGGCGGATGAGTGCATACATGGCCAGGTGATTCGCGCCTGCCGCGCCGTGCGTGGTGACAACCTCGTCCGGGTTCAACGTTTTGAACAGGTCGCAGATGCCCTCACGCAGCTCCGGCTTGCCCACGATATCGCCGTAGGTCAGGCGGCGGCGGCAGAACGCATCGAGAAACGCCTGCTTGTTTTCACCCGTCAGGTTAAACAACTCGTCGAGAGAGACGGAGTTGACGCAGGTTTCTGCGATGTTGATTTTCGCCTGCGTTTCGTAGGCGTTCATCCATTCTTCGACTTTGAAGGGGCTGATGTCCATAAAAATCCTCCTTAAAAAGGTAAAGGGCACCCGGCATCCCGCCTTATAACGCTTGCGCGCCGTACCTACGGAGGGATTCCGAATGCCCGACCGCTCCACCCGGTGGTGAAAGCGGGGTAATGATGTGAAGTTGGGGTCAGAATATCACAGATGGGATAAAATGTCAACACAGAAATCGGGCGGGCAGGCGATTTCAAGCGTCTTGCCCGTGACGGGATGGGTCAGCGAGAGCCTGACCGCGCTGAGCTGATGATACGGCGCGCGGCATTTTTCGGCCAGCCGGGTGGATTCCGCCGTGCAGTAGCGCATGTCGCCGAGCATCGGATGGCCGATATGCGCCGCATGAACGCGGAGCTGATGCGTCCGCCCGGTGACGGGGAAAAAGCGGACGAGCGACACGTCGCCGCAAATATGCTCGACCCGGTAGCGCGTCACGGCGCGCTGGCCGCCGGGCAGAACCGCGCGGGTGAAGCTGTCGGGGGCGATGCGGTCGATCGGCGCGTCGATCACGCCCTCCGGGGCGGCAGGAACGCCGCAGACCCACGCGAGATATTCCTTGCGGAAAGCGTCTGTCTGCATCTGCCGCTGAATGTGCGCCTGCGCGTAGGGCAGCTTGGCGAAAAGCACGATGCCCGTCGTCTCCGCGTCGAGCCGGTGAACGGGGTGCGCGCCGCTGTGCAGATAGCTTTGTACGCGCCCCTCGAGCGTGTCCGCGCCGCGCGGGGCGGAGGGAGAGGGGTGAACCTGCAGGGGCGCGGGCTTGCGCACGGCCAGCAGCGCGTCGTCCTCGTAGAGAACGGCGACGTCGCCGGACGCGGAGAAATCCAACGGTTTGTCGTATTCCGCCAGCGGAATGCGGATCGTTCTGCCCGCGCCGACGCGCTGGTTGGCGAAAAACGGCGCGCCGTCCACCGTCAAGCCCAGCCGCTTGGCCTCCCGCGCCTCCCTGGCGGAAAGCGAGAGCGGTCCGCGCAGAAGCTGATCGAGGGTCAGCGCGCCGTCGGATTCGGTTGTGATGTACGAAAGGAACATTACAGAACTTTGCTCAGGAAATCCTGCGTGCGCGGGTTCTGCGGGTGGTCGAACACCTGATGCGGGTCGCCCTGCTCCATGATGACGCCCTCATCCATGAACAGCACGCGGTTGCAGACCTCGCGCGCAAAGCCCATCTCGTGGGTGACGATCACGCAGGTCATGTTGTTCTTCGCCAGCGACTTGATGACCTCGAGCACCTCGCCGACCATCTCCGGGTCGAGCGCGCTGGTCGGCTCGTCAAAGAGCATGACCTCCGGCTCCATCGCCAGCGCGCGCACGATGGCAAGGCGCTGCTTCTGGCCGCCGGAGAGGCGGGAGGGCTTGTTGTCGCGCTTATCGGAGAGGCCGACGCGCGCAAGCAGCGATTCCGCCTTGACCACGGCCTCGTCTTTGCTCATTTTGCCGAGCAGGACGGGCGCGAGGGTGATGTTGTCGATGACGGACATATGCGGGAAGATGTTGAAATGCTGGAAGACCATGCCCATCTTCTGGCGGTGCTTGTCGATGTTGACGCTCTTATCCGCGATATCCACGCCGTCAAACCAGATGTGGCCGCTGGTCGGCTCCTCGAGCCGGTTGAGGCAGCGCAGGAAGGTCGATTTGCCGGAGCCGGACGGGCCGATCAGGGAGACGACCTCGCCCTTGTGGATGGTTTCGGTAATGCCGTTTAAGACGTTGAGGCCGCCGAAGCTCTTGTGCAGATCCTCCACGCGGATCAGCTCGGGCGCGTTTTCAAACGAATCAATCATCGTTCTTCAGCCTCCTTTCAAGGACGGTAATCAGCTTGCTCATGGAGAAGGTTACGACGAAATAGATGACGCCGATGATGACCAGCGGCTCGATGACCAGATAGGTCTTGCCGGAGATCGTCTGATACTGGGTCATCAGGTCGCCGACATAGAAGGTCGAGGCCAGCGACGTTTCCTTCGTCACCGCGACGAACTCGTTGCACATGGCCGGAAGCACGTTTTTGAACGCCTGCGGCAGGATGATGCGCATCATGGTCTGGCGGGCGGAGAGACCCAGCGAACGCGCCGCCTCGGTCTGGCCGCGGTCGATGGATTGGATGCCCGAACGGAAGACCTCGGACATGTACGCGCCGGAGTTGATGACCAGCGCGATGGTGATGCAGGCGAATTTGGAGAGCTTGAGCGCCGGGAGAATATCCGGCAGCAGGAAATAGAAGAAATAGAGCTGGAGCAGCAGCGGCGTGTCGCGGATGACCTCGGTGTAGACCGTCGCGACGGCGCGAAGCACTTTCGATTTGCCAAGACGTAGGATGGCGACCAGCGCGCCGATGACGCAGCCGATGGATACGGAGATCAGCGCCAGCAGCAGCGTCGTGCCAAGGCCGTTCAGAAAGTTGACGCCGTATTTTTGCAGCAGCTTCATAATGTTCTGAGCCAGCAAGGGAATCCCTCCTTCTTATGATAGCATGGATGAACGATGTGAAAACGGATCAGAGCGTTTCGACGCGCCGCATGGCGTCAAACACCATGTCCTGCGTGACGGGGTAGGGGATATGCGCCATATCCGGCCCGGTGGTGGCCTCGATCAGCGCGTCGTGCAGCGCGGTCTTTTCCAGCGGCACGCGCATTTGGGCGAGCGTCACCGGCGTGCCCAGCGAAACGAGGAAGGCGCGAAGCTCGCGCGCCTTGTCGAGCTGGCCGTCCACCGCGAGCTGAACCAGCGCGCCGTAGGCCACCAGATCGCCGTGCAGATATTCCTGCTCGACGTGCTCGAAGTGCTGAAGGCCGTAGCAGACCGCGTGCGCCAGCGCGCAGTTGTAGTTGTCGTCTGCCATCAGCGAGACAAGCCCCGCCGAGAGGATGACGCTCCGGGCGCACATTTCCATGGCCGGGCCGGCCTCGCGATGCTCCACCTCACTGAGCGCCTGACGGCCGAACCGGATGATCGGGTCGTAGCAGGTGCTCGACAGGCTCACGCCGATGGCCGACATGTGATCCAGCGCCCCGCCCAGCTCGTCGCCGCGGGCGCTGAACGTCGATTCGAGGTATTTGGCCAGCGTGTCGCCCATGCCCGCGCGGAAGAAGCGCGCCGGGGCGTCAGCCGCCAGATTCAGGTCGATCAACGTGAGCGCGGGCGGCGCATCGTAAAAGAGAAAGCGGTCAAACGGCCCGTCCTCGCGGTAGACGACGGAGAGCGCGGTGATCGGCGCGCAGTTGGAAACCAGCGTGGGCAGGCTGACCAGCGGAATCCCAAGCTGATGCGCGACGCCCTTTGCGGTATCAATGGCCTTGCCGCCGCCCATGCCGACCAGAAAATCCGGCTGCATCGGCGCGATTTCGGCGCTGAGCCTGTCCATGGCTGCCTGCGTGCACGCGCCGCCGAAAGGGAGGGCGCAGAGCATCTGCATGGCGCCGGATTCAAGCCCCGCCTTGAGCGCGGGAAGCCCCTTTTCCATCGCGGTGCGGCCGCCGACGAGGGCGAAACGCGCGCCGAGGTTCCCGCAAAGCTCGGGAAAACGCTTGTATACGCCGCGGCCGAAACAGAAGCGCGGCAGGGTGACGACGTCCGTGAGATACATATTACACCAGCTTCGGCAGTTTTGCCAGGCGCTCCAGCGCCTCGTTCAGGGTTTCCTCGCTGCGGGCGAAGTGCAGGCGGATCAGGTGGTTGACCGGCTCGCGGAAGAAGCTGGAGCCCGGCACGGCCGCCACGCCGATGGTGCGGATCATCCATTCGCAGAACTCCATGTCGCTCTTGCCGTGGAAGCGCATGCCCGGCTTCTGGAAATCGCTGATATCGACCATCACGAAATAGCTGCCCTGCGGCACGGTGTGCTTGAGGCCGATGCGATCCAGCCCGTCGAGGAACACCTGACGCTTGCGGGTATACAGCTCGGTCAGCCCGTCGTAATAGCTCTGCGGGAAGTTCAGGCCGACGACCGCCGCCTCCTGAAGCGGCGCCGCCGCGCCGACGGTCAGGAAGTCATGCACCTTTTTCGCGCCCTCGATCACGTTTTTCGGCCCGATGAGGTAGCCGAGGCGCCAGCCGGTGATCGAGTACGTCTTGGAAAGGGAGGAGCAGCAGATCACGCGGTCGGCGATCTCCGGCAGAGAACCCGCGTATACATGATGATACGGCGCGAAGACGATGTGCTCGTATACCTCGTCGGTAATCATGTATGCGTCGTACCGGTTGCACAGGCCGCCGATGAACAGCAGCTCGTCCTTGGTGAAGACCTTGCCGCACGGGTTCGACGGGTTGCACACGATGATCGCCTTGGGGTGCTGGCGGAATGCGTCTTCCAGCACGTTGCGGTCAAAGTCGAACGTCGGAGGGACGAGCGGCACGAAGATCGGGTCCGCGCCGGAGAGAATCGCGTCCGCGCCGTAGTTTTCATAGAAGGGGGAGAACACGATCACCTTGTCGCCGGGGTTGCAGACGGTCATCATGGCGCTCATCATGGCCTCCGTGCCGCCGCAGGTGACGAGAATCTCGGTATCCGGGTTGATTTTGCGGCCATATGCGCGCCCCTGCTTGCGGGCGAGCGCCTCGCGGAAGTTCTCCGCGCCGAAGGTCACGGAATACTGATGCGGGCCTTCGTCCGCCACCTCGCGCAGACGGTCGGTGATCGCCTTGGGCGGCGGAAAATCCGGGAAACCCTGAGAAAGATTGATGGCATCCACTTCGTCGCTGATGCGGGTCATGCGGCGGATGACGGAATCGGTAAACGTCTGAACGCGGCGGCTCAGCTCTGGCATAAATATTCACACCTTTCTATTTGAGGCAGACTTGCATATTCTTGCGCGAACGCAATGGCCATATTCTAGCACAACAAATGAAAATAAACAACAGGTAAACCGAAATTTCTTGGCGGGCGGCGAGAATTTTTTCAAACTGACCGAAAAATAAAGTATTTTTATGCAGAATATACACTTGACATATGCATAAACTCGTCGTAGAATAACATCATCGTTTTCGCGGGAAGCTCCCGCAGAAGAAAACGCCATAAGAAAAAGGAGGAAATCCGATTATGAAAAAGATTCTTGCGTTCGCTCTTGCCTTGGCGATGATCCTCACCTGCTCCCTCGCGCTGGCCGACCGTCTGGATGACATCAAGGCCGCCGGTAAGCTGACCGTTGCGACCAGCCCGGATTGGCCGCCGTATGAGTATATCGACGACGACGGCAACATCGTCGGCACCGATATCCTCATGTGCCAGTGGATGGCTGAACAGCTTGGCGTTGAGCTGGAGGTTCAGCCGATGGCGTTTGACGCCTGCCTTGCGGCTGTTGGCCAGGGCGACGTGGACATGATGGTGGCCGGCCTGACCTATGATGAGGCGCGTCTCAACCGCATGGAGCTGACCGGCATCTATTGGAACGAGGGCGATCAGGGTCTGCTCGTCAAGAAGGGCACGGGCGCTTCCTACAACTCCGCCGAGTCCTTCGCGGGCAAGAATGTCGCCGCGCAGAACGGCACCAACCAGCAGATCATGGTTGAGGAGCAGCTTCCGGATGCGAACCTCGAATTGGTTACCAAGATTCCGGACGGCGTGAACATGGTCAAGAATGGCCGCGTGGATGCGCTGGCCGTGCCGAAGACCGTTTACGACAGCGTGCTCGCCGAGAACGACGACCTTGAGGTTGCGGACTTCGCGTTCGACTTCGAGGGCGGCAACTACATCGCCAGCGTCAAGGGCGAGGATACGCTCACCGCGAAGATTCAGGAAATGATCGACACCATCAACGCTGAAGGCCTCTACCAGCAGTGGGTGGACGAGATCCAGAAGTAATTCCAAAGCAGCATGAATAGTGAAAGCCGTCGGGTTCGCGCCCGACGGCTTTTTGAGATGATGACATTACATCCAAATCGGATTGGACCATGCGGTACGACCTTCGCGGTCGATACATTCCACACGCACATAGGTTTCGGCGCCTTTAAGGGGGTAATCCAGCTCGGTGAGCGGTTTATCGAGTGCATAGACGGCCTTGCCGCGCGGGGGATAGGTGATAATGTGGATTTCCTCACAGGGGGTACATTCGATGTGCAGGTGGTCGTCCTCTACATAGCATTCGCTGAATGCGGGACCTTGCGAGGCGTAAAAATCGCCCGCACATAGAGCGCGTAAAATGGCTTCTCGCGTGAGTGCCTCGGCGCGAACCATCACCCAGCCGAAAAAACGATCGCTTTTAGCGGTTTTTCCGTGGGTGTCGTCGCAGGCAATGCCGGTTACATGCCGTCCTTCGCGCAGGAGCATATCCCAATAGACCTCGGCATGGCCTGCATGACAAAGACGTTCAGTGCCGGTGTTAAAAATTTCGATGGCGTTGAATCCTTGAAGCGCGCGTAGTTCTTCCGGCTCCATGCGTGACCAGATAGGATGCGCGATTTCAACAAACACATTTTCGCTGCGCATCTGATCAATGAGCTGCTGTTGACTCATCACATCTGGATTGCCGCGTGGTCGGGTGATGACTGAACCGTCCGGCGTGTCGGACGGAAACAGGCCGACCACGTGCAGACATTTGGTTGTGCCATAGGGGATATCGCGTTCCCAACCGGGAATCATCAGAAAATCATCGCTGTTGAATTGCACGTGGGTTTTCATAATGTTGTGGTCGGTTAACGCCAGAAAATCATAGCCTTGAGCACGATAATCCGCGGCCTGTTGTTCAGGGGAAAGCATGCCGTCGGAAACGGTGGTATGGCTGTGTATGTTTCCTTTATACCATGTTCCCTTTTCGGGAAAAGCCGAACGTTTGATATCGGGTCACCTGCTTTCTGTTGTGGATTTCACATTTCTCAGCGTTCCGTCAGGCGGCTGCTTTTTTGAAAAAGTATTCAGAAGCCAGCGCGGCACCGCCGATTACAAAACCGATTGCGCTCCACAGATAGCTTGGCACAACCAGCAGCACGCCGCCGATCAGCAGCAATCCGCGCAGCGGAAGCGGAACAGGCTTGCGAATATAGCCGACGAGCGAAATGTCAATAAAGACAACGCCGATTATTCCCGTCAGGAGTGCGATGATGATTTCCACCAGCGCGCCATCCAGAATCAACGCGGGATTGTAGCAGAACGTGAAGGGGATGATAAAGGCCGGGAGCGCAATCATGCAGCTAATAACGCCGACGCGGAACCAGCGTGCTTTAGCGAGACCGCTGGCCATGAATACGGCGACGCAGACGGGCGGCGTAATGGCGGACAGGCAGGCATAATACATCACGAACAGGTGCGCAACCAGCGGGGACAAGCCGAGGGTAATCAGCGGCGGCGCGAGCACGGCGGCGCCGAGCACATAGGCGGCAGTCGTCGGCAGACCCATGCCCAGAATGATACAGACGAGCATGGAACATAGGAGACACAGGAACATATTGCCTTGGCCGATAGAAACGATGACGTCGGAAAGCTTCACGCCGAAACCCGTCAGGTTAATCAGGGAAACCGTGATTTGCGAACCGGCCAGAATGCCGCACATATCAATAATGCTGTTGGTGCCGTTGATGACGGTGTTGTAGCAAACCTTTCCGGTATCTTTGGCAACAGCCTTCACGTCGCCCTTGGTGGAAACGATGAAGCGCACCACATACATCGCCAGCGCGCCGATGGTAGCGTAGAAAGCGCCGATCAGCACCGTGTAGCCCGCGAGCAGGAAGCCGATAAAGATGACCAGCGGGACGAGAATGATGAGGTAATCGCCGACCTTGATGGTGGGTTTCTCATTCGATCCCTTGATTCCGTCGCGAACAGAAACCAGATGGATGGAAAGGAATGTGCTCAGATAGTACAGCAGCGCCGGCACAATCGCGGCTTTGGCAATCTGAATGTAGTTTACGCCGATGAGCTGCGCCATGATAAACGCGGCTGCGCCCATGATCGGCGGCATGATTTGACCGCCTGTGGACGAAACTGCTTCGACGGTGGCCGCCCATTCGTTGGTATATCCGGCTTTTTTCATGGATGGGATGGTAAATACACCGGTGGCGACGACGTTGCCGATGGCGCTTCCGGAGATCATGCCAAACAGGGAAGAAGCGACGACGGATACCTTGCCTGAGCCGCCGGTAAACCGGCCGGTGAAGCGCTGACCCATCTTGATGAAGGTTTCTGCTCCGCCGGTTCCGGAAAGGATCGCGCCGAAAATGCCGAACATGGAGAGCATTGTGGCGGAAAGCCCCAACATCGTTCCCCAAATGCCGCGCGTGCTGTGATAAAAGTTCTGGAAAACCATGTTGAAGGTGAAGTTTTGATGTCCCCAAACGCCGGGGAACATTTCGCCGTAGAAGGCGTAGATGAGGAAAGCAATGCCCAGAATTGGGAACGTCCAACCAACCGAGCGACGGCTGGCTTCTAGGATCAGAATCACCAGAATGACGGAGGCTGCTTTGTCAAACCAGGAGAGCCATTGGAGCGGGTCGTAAAGGATACGGCCGGAAATTGAGACCAGATAGACACAGGTTGCGCAGGAAAGACCGGCCAGAACCACGTCATACCATGGGACGAAATCCTGTACTTCGCCTTCTTTCAGCTTTCGGGCGGGTTTGAGAAGAAACAGCAGTGTCAGGACGAAGGAAAGATGGACGCCGCGCTGGATGATGTCCGAATAAGGACCTCGGCCTGTTGTGTAGAGTTGGAATGCAATCAAAGCGAAGGAAAGCACTTTGACGATGATTGCCCATCCGCCTTTCAACTTACGCATGGAGGAACCACCCTTTCAAATGTTGGTTTTGGAAGAAGAAAAGGGGACGCTGCGGCCAGGAGCAGCAGCGCCCCCTTCAGGGGGAAATGACGTATGAAGACGATTAAAATTTACTGAACGGGAACATACTCCGGCGGAATCAGGTTTTCAGGCACATCGTAGCCCTTTTCCACCAGATACTGGACGGTACCGGCCTGAAGCGGAGTCGCCGCGCCCTGAAGCGTCATCGCCAGCACGTCGTTATCTTTGCCAACGGGATAAGCGTTCTGCCAGAGCTCTTTGCCGTCTTCCCACATGGCCTTGATCATGCGGTAGCCGTCTTCCTGACTGAAGCTCAGATCACATTGAATGCCCTGATAGGCGGAGAGGCACTGCGCGTCATAGTCGATGCCCTCGTAAGAGCCGCCCTTGACGGTTGCGAATTTGATGGAGGGAATCGCTTCCAGAATCTTGGCCAGATCCTCGTCAGAGATGGAGAGAATCTTCACCGGACGGCTGGAATTG
>ERZ827088.3506-NODE-3506-length-14339-cov-5.116634_pt1 | contig 14339 bp, 17 predicted proteins | sample MGYA00519922_ERZ827088 | MGnify/ENA primary metagenome ERZ827088 (study PRJEB31778, sample SAMEA3449254) | human gut metagenome | biome: human gut; feature: human-associated habitat; material: faeces | place: United Kingdom | collected 2010/2012 ... | reverse complement strand
GTGCCGGACGAGCTGACGGCGGCAAAGGCGTTCGTGCCGAGGTATTTGCCCACAATGAACGCGTCCGCCGTGCTGTATAGCTGCTGGAAGACCTGACTGATGAAGATCGGCAGCGCAAAGCGCAAAATCAGCGAGACGGGGCTGCCCTCCGTCATGTTCTGCACGGTCTGCCTTGCCGGAACTGTCTGCGCCATGCGCACCTCTCTTTCTCTGTCCCGCGGCGGGACGAATCTCTCATTTTTTGACGAAAAAGGAAAAGCGCCGCAGGAGCGGTGCTTTTCCTCAATTCCTGAAGAAACAGCAGATGAAAATTCTACAAAATCTTGACGGGTCCATTATATAGTTGTGTGGAACGAAAGTCAACCTTGCCGTTTACAGCACAAGGTTCAAAAGTGCAGGCGTGACGTACGTCTCGATGAGCGCGGCCACCAGCAGCAGCGGCACAGAGAATGTCAAAAAGACGCGGATGCAGTCCAGCACACGGCGGAAAAAGGGCGTATCGCTCTTTTTGAGGATCCGTTCCGTCCCCGTGCGGCAGAGGAGAAGGCCCAGCGCGCAGGATAAGATCAGCGCGGACAGCTCAAAAATGCCGTGGGGCAAAACGCCGAGAACATACACACCGAGACCGATGCCCTGCTGCTGATAGATGGCGGCGAACGCGCCGAGCATCAGCGCATTCGTGCCGAGCGCGAGCGCGCTGAGCGGCAGAAACGGAATGAGCCCGTAGAGCATCGAGAGGAGGGACGCCGTAATGTTGTTGAAAAACAGCGTCGCCATCATCTGCGACTGGGGAACATCGTCGGTAAGTCCCAACTGCTCGATCTGTGCGGCGAAGTTTTGAAGCGTCTGCTGCGCCATGTCGGGGAAGATCATTCCGGCGGCGAAGCCAAGAAGCACCAGCACGCCGAACGCGGCGGCGGTGTTCAAAAATTCCCGCTTGATGAGATCGCGCGAGAGCGTGGGGCAGAGTTCGAAGATCATGCCAGCTTGGCGATACCGGCCTTGACGCGCTTGATCGTCTCCTCACGGCCGAGGATATGGCAAATTTCGACAGCGCCGCCGGGCGTGACGAGCTTGCCCGCAACGGCGATGCGCAGCGGCCACATGAGCGTCGCGTTCTTCACGCCGAGCTCCTCAGCGAAGGAAACGAGCATATCGTGGATCGCGTCGTTCGTCCACTCGGGAAGTTCCTCGAGCTTGGGAAGAACCTTCGTGAGCATCTCGAGCGAGACCTCCGCATTGGTCTTGGACTTCTTGTTCGTGTAGAACTCAACGCTGTAATCGGGAAGGGCATCGAAGAAGTCGACCTTCTCGGGAATGTCGGTGAGCTTTTCGCAGCGGGCCTGTAAGAGCGCTGCGATCTCGCTGGCAGAGTATGCCTCGTTCCTGACGCTCTCACGGATATAAGGCTCGGCGACCTTGCAGAATTCTTCCGGCGTAAGGTTGCGCAGATAGTTGGCGTTGAAATAGGTGAGCTTTTCAATGTCGAAGATGGCGGGGGACTTGGAGATGCCGCCGATGTCGAACGCCCCCACCAGCTCGTCGAGCGTGAAGAACTCCTGCTCGCTCTGCTCGCCGCGCGGCGACCAGCCGAGCAGCGCCACATAGTTGAGGATGGCGGGCGTCAGGTAGCCCTGCGCCTTGAGGTCTTCATAGCTCGGGTCGCCGTTGCGTTTACTCATCTTATGCTGCGCGTCGCGCATGACGGGGGAGCAGTGCACGTAGGTCGGCACCTCCCAGCCGAAGCCCTCGTAGAGGAGGTTGTACTTCGGGGCGGAGGAGAGATATTCGCTGCCGCGCACGACATGGGTGATGCCCATGAGGTGGTCGTCGATGACGTTGGCAAAGTTGTAGGTCGGCAGACCGTCGCGCTTCAAGAGCACCTGATCGTCGAGCGTCTTATTCTCCACCGTGATGTCGCCAAAGCTTGCATCGTGGAAGGTCGTGGTGCCGTCCTTCGGGATACGCTGGCGAATGACGTAGGGCTCGCCCGCGGCGACGCGCGCCTTGGCCTCTTCGAGCGGCAGGTCGCGGCAGGGATCGTCCGCGCGGTCAAATTCGCCGCTATCCTCCTCGCTCTCGGCCTTTTCGCAGAAGCAGTAGTAGGCGTGGCCGCGCTCGACTAAAAGCTCGGCGTACCTGCCGTAGGTGTCGCGGCGCTCGCTCTGGATATACGGGGCGACGGGGCCGCCGACGTCGGGGCCTTCGTCGTGGGAAAGGCCGCATTCCGCCATCGTGCGGTAGATGACGTCCGTTGCGCCCTCGACGAGACGCCCCTGGTCGGTATCCTCGATGCGGAGAATGAACGTGCCGTTTGCGTGGCGGGCGATCAGATAGGTGTAGAGCGCGGTGCGCAGGTTGCCCACGTGCATATAGCCCGTGGGGGAGGGAGCGAAGCGCGTGCGCACCTTACCGTGCGGGATCTTCGCTTCCATTTCCTCAAAATACTTCATGTCGATGGACATAGATGACCTCCTGAAGTGGAATCAAAATAAAGATAATTTATTACACCATATTTTGACCGAAAAGTCAACGAACGCACGACGCTCTTTTTCACCGGAATATGCTTGTATTTTGAAAAGGGGTATGGTAACATAACAAATTGGGTCGATAGCTGCGCCAAAACGGCGCAATTCGAGATAAAATGAGAAAAACAAAAAGATCGGAGAAAAAACGATGGAAAACATGGAAAACGCGGCGCGCAAGAAAGTGATGCTGTCCGGCATTCAGCCCAGCGGCGATCTGACCCTCGGGTCCTACCTCGGCGCGATCAAGAACTGGGCGGAGCGCGACGAGGAATTTGACAACTACTACTTCATGGCCGATATGCACTCGATCACCGTGCGTCAGGACCCTGCGGCGCTGCGCCGCCGCACGCTCGAGCAGCTGGCGCAGTACATCGCCTGCGGCTTGGACCCCGAGAAGAACACGCTGTTCATCCAGTCCCACGTGCCGCAGCACGCCGAGCTCGGCTGGGTCCTGAACTGCTATACGATGTTCGGCGAGCTCTCGCGCATGACGCAGTTTAAGGACAAGTCCGCCAAGAACAGCGAGAACATCAACGGCGGTCTCTTCACCTATCCTGCGCTGATGGCGGCGGATATCCTGCTCTATCAGCCCGACTATGTCCCTGTGGGCGAGGATCAGAAGCAGCATGTCGAGCTCTGCCGCAACATCGTCCAGCGCTTCAACGGCATCTATGGCGACGTCTTCAAGATGCCCGAGCCGTACATTCCCAAGGTCGGTGCGCGCGTGATGAGCCTGAGCGACCCGGGAGCCAAGATGTCGAAGTCCGATAAGGACCCCAACGGCTCCATTTACCTGATGGAAAAGCCAGAGGATATCCTGCGCAAGTTCAAGCGCGCCGTGACCGACAGCGACACGGAAAACTGCGTGCGCTATGATCCCACGAACAAGCCCGGCGTTGCGAACCTGATGACCATCTACTCCGCCGTGACGGGCAAGAGCTTTGACGAGATCGAGCAGGAGTTCGCCGGTAAGGGCTACGGCGCGTTCAAGCCCGCCGTGGGCGAGGCCGTCGTTGAAACCCTGCGCCCCATCCGCGAGGAGGCCACGCGCATTTTGGGCGACAAGGCGTATCTCGAGTCCGTGTATCGCGCGGGCGCACAGAAGGCGTCTTACGTGGCAGAAAAAACGCTGCGCAAGGTCTACAAGAAGGTCGGCTTTGTCGCGCGCTGATTAAAGGGTGGAGAACATGAACGGAATTCCGAAAGAGTTATTGCTGAGCGTCGGCGGCGCGCTGCTGTGCGCGTTTGCCGTCAGCTTTCTGATGTGCCCGCTCGTCAAGTCGTTTGCCTATAAGATCGGCGCGATCGACGTGCCGAAGGACAACCGCCGCATGCACAAAAAGCCCGTACCGCGTCTCGGCGGCCTCGCGATCTTCCTCGGCTTTATCGTGAGCATGCTGCTGTTTGTCAAGGTCGACCACCAGTTGCAGGGCATTTTGCTGGGCGCGTCCATCATCGTCGTTTTAGGCGTAGTGGACGATATGTCCCCGCTGCGCGCGTATTTTAAGTTCTGCGTGCAGATCTTCGCGGCGCTCGTCGCCGTGTTCCACGGCGTCGTGATCCAGACGCTCTCCAACCCGAACGTCTTTGCTGAAAGCCCGTATTGGGACCTCGGCTGGCTGTCCATCCCCATCACAGTCTTGTGGATCGTCGGCATCACGAACGCCGTCAACCTCATCGACGGCCTCGACGGCCTTGCCTGCGGCGTTTCGACCATCAGCGCCATTTCGATGCTCGTCATCGCACTGCTCGTCTCTGAAAGCGATGTGGCGCTCGTGATGGCCGCGCTTGTGGGTGCGTGCCTCGGTTTCATGCCGTACAACAAGAATCCGGCCAAGATGTTTATGGGCGACACGGGCTCGACGTTCCTTGGCTACATCCTTGCGACGATCTCGATCCAGGGCCTTTTCAAGTATTACGCCATCGTGTCGTTCGCGGTGCCGTTCCTGATCCTGGGCCTGCCGATGTTCGACACGCTCTTTGCCATCATCCGCCGCCTTGCCCACGGGCAGAACCCGATGGCGCCTGACCGCGGACACATCCACCACCGCCTCATCGACATGGGCCTCAACCAGAAGCAGGCCGTCGCGGCGCTGTACGTCATCAGCAGTATCCTCGGCCTCTCCGCCGTGATGCTGACGTCGAGCGGCGCGATCAAGGCGATGCTCTTTCTGATGGCGCTGGCGGTGGCGGCGTTCCTCGCCTCGCGCGTCATCTTCCGCCGCGATATCGACAAGGCATTGCAGGCGGAAAAGGCCGCGGCAGAGGAGAAGAGCACAGAGAGCGCCACACCGGCGGAAACCGTGCCTGCGGGACCTGAAGAAGAATCCAACGAAAAGAAAAAAGAGGAAGCATAAATGGAAAAACTGCGCATTATGAGCGTGTTCGGCACGCGGCCAGAGGCCATCAAGATGGCCCCACTCGTCAAGGAGCTTGCCTCGCGCGAGGAGATCGAGAGCCTTTGCTGCGTGACGGCGCAGCACCGCGAAATGCTCGATAGCGTGATGGAGGTCTTCGACCTCAAGGCTGACTGCGACCTTGATATTATGACCCCGCGGCAGACGCTTTCGACCATCATGAGCAAGTGCCTGCTCGGTATGGACGATGCCATCGAGCAATTAAAGCCCGACATGATCTTAGTCCACGGCGACACATCGACGACCTTTGCCGGTGCGCTCTCGGCCTTTTACCACAAGGTGCCCGTCGGGCATGTGGAGGCTGGCCTTCGCACCTACGACAAATACTCCCCGTTCCCCGAGGAGATGAACCGCAAGCTCGTCACGGCCATCGCAGACCTCTATTTCTGCCCGACGAAAAATAACCGCGAGAACTTACTCAAAGAGGGCGTGACCGAGGGCCTTTTCATCACGGGCAATACGGTCATTGACGCACTGAAAACAACGGTGCGCAAGGACTATCACTTTACAACGGAACTCCTCAACGAGCTGGACTATTCTAGGAAAGTCGTGCTTGTGACCTGTCACCGCCGCGAGAATTACGGTCAGCCCATGGAGAATATCATGACCGCGCTTCGTGATATTGCGCTCCAGAACGAGGACTGCGAGCTCGTCTATCCCGTGCACCTCAGCCCTGTCGTGCGCGAGAACGCGCAGAAGTTCCTTGCCGGTACGCCGCGCGTACATTTGATCGACCCGCTGAGCGCGGACGAGATGCACAATCTTATGGCGCGCTGCTACATGGTGATGACCGACAGCGGCGGACTCCAGGAGGAGGCTCCCGCACTCGGCAAGCCCGTCCTTGTCATGCGCAAAGAGACCGAGCGTCCCGAGGCGGTCGCCGCCGGCACGGTGAAGCTCTGCGGCGTCGAGTACGACGATGTGCTGCGCATGGGCAACGAGCTTCTGCGCAGCAAGGAGGCCTACGACGCGATGGCGCACGCCGTCAACCCCTATGGCGACGGTCACGCCTGCGCGCGCATTGCTGACGCGATCCTCTGGCACTTCGGCCGTAAGGCCGAGCGCCCCGCCGACTTTAACGCTTGAGAGGAAAGGACGTGAAGCAGAATGAAGAAGCGGAGAGTATCGCCCATTGGTGCTGCTTTTGTCGCGCTCGTTCTGCTGGTGCTGCTGTTCGTGGTGCGCGGTGCGCTGCACCGCCCGGCACGCATCGTCCTGCCGCAGGAGACGGAGAGCGGCGAGAGCAGCGATGAGTCGCTCGACGACGGCAGCGCGGGCCGCGTGTCCGTGCGGCCAGATACAGTGCAGAGCGCCATCGCGACGCTCGCGCGTCCTACGCGCTATACGCGTTCGATCACCATTGAGCGCTATTACACGGGAGGCAGCGGCGTGGATCGCAGCACCGTCTCGGTTGACGGCGCATGGATGCGCGCGGACACCGAAACAGCGAGCGGCGAGTTGAGCCACACTGTCACGAACGGCGAAAAGACGTGGGTGTGGTACGGCAGCGGCAAGGAATACTTTGAAAGCGCCGCGTCCTTCACCGCCGACGAAGAGCAGGGCATCCCGACCTATGAGGATATCCTGCGTCTCGATACAAAGTGCATCAAGACGGCGGATTACCGCCTGCTCGACACGGTGGACTGCATCTATGTAGAAACTGCTGCCGATGACGGCGGCTACATCGAGCGCTATTGGGTCAGCGTGAGCGACGGATTGCTCTGCGCGGCGGAAAAGCTCAACGGAGACGAGGTCGTTTACCGCATGGCCGGCATGACGGTCGACACCGCCGCGCCCGGTGCGGACGCGTTCACCCTCCCGGACGGGACGGCGCTCCACGTGAGCGAAGCGTCGGCAGACCGCTGAAAAGAGAATAGGAAAACGGCGTGACCGCGATGGTCACGCCGTTTGATTTCGCAGTCAATAGAATGAATGCTCTGTACGTAGTATTGCAAACAGAAACTGGTTAAAAATTTGCATATTATGAATTATTATTCTTTTCAAAAGAAATGCCAAGAGCGATTAGGTTTACGATCACTGTGATCACGACAATTACGATCGATATGATAATGACCGCATCTATCGTATCTTCGATACCGCCAATATCGCCTGCGAGCAATCGCGCCTTGATTGTTGTTAGTTCTGATATGATTCCCCATGCACAGCAGGCGAAGCTTCCGATAATAAATAACTGGGGTTGCTTTAGATCATTTGGTTTATTGCTCTTCCAAATTACAAAGGATGGTAGTGTAATCGCAAGGATTATTTGAATCAGCGGTATCATAGTGAACCTTCATAAGCTCATTCTGCTACTCTGCATTTTTATCATATTATACAAGTGCAGAGAATGCAAGAACAGCCGCGGCGGGGAGACCGCTGCGGCTGTTGGGGGCAGAGAATTATAAAATGAGCAGCAGGCCCAGCGCGACTAAAAGCTCGTCGTCCGCCTTTTCCTCAAAGAGGAAAAAGAGAATGAGCAGCAGCAAAATGTCCGCCGTGTCCACGCCCTTGAGCGGTAATTTGTCGAGGATGCGCGAGAAAAACTGCGACGCCTCCTGACTGATCGGCGGCGGAGGGGGAGCGTCCCCCTGCGGCGGCCTTGGCGGCGGTGCGTTTCCACCGGAGGGCGGCGGGGTAGGCGGTCTGTTATCACGCGGCGGTTCGCCGCGCGGCGCGTCCTGCATCGGCATGCGGGTGTAGACGCCGTCGTCGTTGCGCAGATAGCGGTTATACATTGCGCGGCCCCCCTTCGCTGAGGAGCAGCGTCTTCCCCAGGTGGATGAAGCGCGCGAGCTGTGCCGCGCGCTCGACCTTGTCCTGCCGCTCCGGCTTCAAAAATGGGCGCAGCGCACGCAAAAATGCGGCGGTCTCGCCGCTCTCGGGCCGATTGAGCTGCGAGAGCACGGGCAGCAGCTTGGCGATCATGCCGGGGTCAATGCCGCCGAGCAGCGACGAAAGATCGCCCATCGGATCGCCCTGCGGCGGTGGTGGAGGGGGAGCCGACGGCGCAGGACCGGCCGCACCGCCCGCGGGCGGGGGAGGCGGCGCGCTGCCGCCGGACTGCCCCATCTGCTGCGACAGATTTTGCGCCATGTTCATCACCTGCGCCATGGCGTCCGGATCGGAGAGCAGGGTATTCAGTTTTTCCTCCCACTCGCTCATCGTGACGCCCTCCCGCGGTTTTTATTTTTTTGCGCTGTCGTTGATGCGGTTCATAATGGCCATGCCCTCGGGACTTTTCATCAGGTTCGAGAGCATTGTGGCCAACTCTTTCGTGTTGCCCGCCGCGGCATTCTGCGCCGCGTGATTGAGCGCCGCGCCGCCATCCTGAGAGGTGAGCATCTGCATGAGCCTTTGCCCGTCGCCCGATTGCAGGAGCGACTGCGCTATGGCAGGATTGCGCTTGAACTTGTCGATGAGCTGCTGCGTGCTGTGATCCATAGCTGTGCCTCCGTTTCCTGTCTTTCAAGGCAGTATATGAGAGGGACGCGGCAGTTGTGCCGCCGCAGCGGCGAAATTTTTTGAAAAATTTTCCGAACCCGTGAAAGAAAACGCCCTGCCCGCGCACATGTATGGTGTAAGGCCTTTGAGGAGAGAAACATATATGTTTTCAAACGAAGCATTTGCCCAAAATGCAGAAAAGTACATGGACACGGTCTTTCGCGTGGCCTACGGCTGGCTCAAAAACCCGGACGACGCCAACGATGTGACACAGGACGTATTGATAGAGCTGTACAAAACAGATAAGGCGTTCGAGTCGGACGCCCATTTGAAAAACTGGCTCATCCGCGTCACTGTCAATCGCTGCAAGATGCTCTTCCGCTCGCCGTGGCGCCGGCACGAGGACATCGACGACTATGCCGAGACATTGTCCTTCGAGCAGCCGCGGGACGGAGAACTGTTCGAAGCTGTGATGGCGCTCGAGAGGAAATACCGCGTGCCGCTGCTGCTCTTTTACTACGAAGGATACTCGACGGCGGAGATCGCCTCGATGCTCTCCATCGCGGAGAAGACCGTCAGCACAAGGCTCTATCGCGCAAGGGCGAAGCTCAGAACGATTTTGGAGGAGGAGTAAAGCAATGACAGAAAAAGAGAGATTTCAACGCGCATTCGCGCCGCTGCACGCCTCCCCGGACACGATGACGGAGGTAATGAAGATGACAGAACGGAAAATGAAACGGCCCGCGCTGCGCCGCGCGGCGACCCTTGGCCTCGCCGCCGCCCTCGTGCTGGCGCTCGGCAGCGTCGCCTATGCCTCGGACCTCGGCGGCATTCAGCGCACGGTGCAGCTCTGGCTCAACGGTGAGATGACGGACGCAACGCTGACGGTAAACGAGGGAAGCTACACCCTGCGCTATCCGGACAAGGACGGCACCGAGCACGAAATGGGCGGCGGTGGCATTGCCATCGAAGATGACGGCACGGAGCGGGCGCTGACGGAGGAAGAGATGTTAGAGCATCTCAACGCGCCCGAGGTCGAAGAGCGCGAGGACGGCACGGTCACGGTCTACTACCTCGACCAGAAGCTCGACGTCACGGACAAGTTCAACGAGGACGGCGTCTGCTATGTGCAGCTTGAGGGCGGCGAAAAGACGATCTACATGACCATCAAGCGCGGCAACGGCTACGCAACGAGCACGACAAAGTACATCCTGCCCAACGAATTCAACAACTGAAAGAAAAACGAGAAAGGTTCCGCACAGCGATGCTGTGCGGAACCTTTCTCCTATTGGGGAAAGCCTCGCAGAGTTTCGTGCCCGCAGGCACGAAATAAAATCAAATCGTTTTTCGCCGCGGCGTGTACGTGGTGAAAAACACCTCTCGCGGAGCGTGTGTCGAGCTGCCATATTGGCGGCGAGGCACGGAGCGCAGCGCGGCCTTCTCCCAAAAGCGGCAAAGCCGCTTTTGGGAAGATATTATTTCTGCGCCTTCCCGTAGTCGCAGTCTTTTCTCAGCGGGCAGCCGTCGCAGTTGGCTTTGCGGGCGGTGCAGCGGTCGCGGCCGAACAGCACCAGCCGGTGGCAGAAGTCGTTCGACTCCTCCGGCGGCAGGATGGCGCGCAGCTGCTTTTCCACGCTCAGCGGGTCCTTGCTGCCGTCGGTGAGGCCGAGGCGGCCCGTGATGCGGATGCAGTGCGTGTCGCACACGTAGGCGGGCTGGCCGTAGACGTCGCCGAGGATCAGGTTCGCCGTTTTGCGCCCGATGCCGGGGAGGGCTGTGAGCTCCTCCATCGTGCCGGGGACCTTGCCGCCGTACTTTTCGAGCAGAATTTTTGCGCACTCGACGATGTCCTTCGACTTCGTGTTGTAAAATCCGCAGGAGCGGATCGCGTCGCCGACCTCTTCATACGTCGCGTTCGCGAAGGCCTCAAGCGTCGGGAACTTCTGATAGAGCGACGGCGTGACCATGTTCACGCGCGCGTCGGTGCACTGGGCGGAAAGGCGCACGGCGAACAGAAGCTCATAGTCCTTTTTATATTCGAGCGAGCAGCGCGCGTTGGGGTAGAGGACCTTCAGTTCCTCCACGATGCGGCGGACGGCGGCTTTGGATTTCATGGCGAGACCTCCTGCGTTTCATCAATACTGCCGACAGTATAGCACATGGATACGGAAAAATCGACACAAAAAGGCTGTGCAAGGAAAGAAAACCGTGCTATAATCAAAGAACTTTCTTGCAAGGGAGGGCGCGTGATGAAATTACTGTTCAAGCAGCGCTTTTTTTCGTGGTTCGACAGCTATGATATCTACGATGAGGACGGCAACACCGTCTTTACGGTCGAGGGCAAGCTCGCCTGGGGGCATTGCCTGCATATCCTGAATGCCGCGGGCGAGCACATCGGCACCGTGCAGCAGCGGGTGCTGACCTTTCTTCCCAAGTTTGAGCTTTACATCGGCGAGGAGTATTACGGCTGCATCTGCAAAGAGTTCACGTTCTTTACCCCGCGCTTTACACTTGAGTGCAGCGACTGGGAAGTGAACGGCAGTTTCATGGAGTGGGACTACACGATCGACAGCGCCTCGCGCGGCTGTATCGCGACGATCACGAAAGAGCTTTTTCATTGGACGGACACCTACGTCATCGACGTCGCCGACCCGCAGGACGCGCTGGGCGCGCTGATGGTCGTGCTGGCCATCGACGCGGAAAAATGCAGCAGGAACAACTGATATGAGTGAAAAGAGACCTTTGGCGGATGAGATCCGCCCGCTGACGCTCGACGAGGTCGTGGGTCAGAAGCACTTGCTCGGAAAGGGCGCGCTGCTGCGCCGGCTCATCGAGTCCGGCTCGAGCGCGAATATGATCTTCTACGGCCCGTCCGGCACGGGAAAGACGACCATCGCCAACATCATCGCCAACCGCACGAATAAGACCCTGTACCGCCTGAACGCGACGACCGCAAGCTTACAGGACGTCAAGAGCATCATCTCCGATGTCGGCACGATGATGGCACCGGGCGGCATTCTGCTCTACCTCGACGAAATTCAGTATTTCAACAAAAAGCAGCAGCAGAGCTTGCTCGAATTCATGGAAAACGGCTCTATCACGCTGATCGCGTCGACGACGGAGAACCCGTATTTCTATGTTTACGGCGCGCTTTTATCCCGCTCGACAGTGTTTGAATTCAAAAACGTCAGCGCGGAGGAGACCATCCCCGCAGTCGAGCGTGCGCTCGGCATTTTGAAAGAGCGCAGCGAGCTGCCGCTTTCCTGGGAGGACGACGTGCCGCGCGTCATCGCGCAGCAGTGCGGCGGCGATGTGCGCAAGGCCGTGAGCGCGTGCGAGCTTTTATATGAGGCGGCGGACGTCACGAACGGCGAACTTTTGCTGAAAAGTGAAGACGCCTTACAGGTCGCACAGCGCAGTGCCATGCGCTACGACAAGGGCGGTGACGCGATGTACGACTGTGCGAGCGCGCTGATGAAGTCGCTGCGCGGCAGCGACCCCGACGCGGCGCTCCACTACCTCGCAAGATTTTTAGAGGCGGGCGATCTGGTCACGCCATGCAGGAGGTTACTCTGCTCGGCGAGCGAGGACGTCGGCATGGCCTATCCGCAGGCTATCGCCATCGTCAAGGCCTGCGTCGACACCGCGATGCAGCTCGGCCTTCCCGAAGCGCAGCTGCCGCTGGCGCAGGCGGCGGTGCTGCTTGCCACCGCACCGAAGTCCAACAGCGTGATCGAGGGCATCGGCGCTGCTTGGGCGGATGTAAAGGCGGGCAAGAGCGGCAATTTCCCGCGCTGCCTCCAGAATGTCCACGCCGATTCGACCGGCGGCGCGCAGGGGCAGAACTACAAGTACCCGCACGCCTACCCGAACCATTGGGTGAAGCAGCAGTATCTGCCCGACGAGCTCAAAAACGTGCAGTACTACCACTACGGCGACAACAAGGTCGAGCGCGCCGCCGCGCAGTACTGGGAAGCGATCAAGGGGTGAGCACATGGACCTGAGGTTGAACGATATTGTCGAAATGAAGAAGCTGCATCCCTGCGGCGAAAAGCTCTGGCTCGTGACGCGCGTGGGCATGGACATCAAGCTCAAATGCACGCGCTGCGGCCGCGAGGTGATGCTGCCGCGCGCCAAGGCGGAAAAGGGCATCAAGAAAATCGTAGAAAGGGAGGACCCCCATGAATAAAAGAACGAGAGCCGTCGCGATCGTGCTGGTCGTGGTGATGATCTTATCGCTGGTGGCGTCGATGGTCATTCCATATTTATAAGATCCAGCGTGCACGCCGCGGCACCAAAAGGGGTACTCTCTTTCGCGAAAGGGAATACCCCTTTTGAAAACCCCAGAGAAAGGCTTGCATTGGCAGCTTTGCTGCCTTACGGATGCGGCACACCCCTTGCGGGTGCCGCTTTGTCTGCGATTCGGCAGCCTTCCGCAATCACCATCTACTACAGATTTCTACGGACTTGTTTTTGCCTGCCGGGGCGGCATTGCTTCGCTCGCCGCGATATGTGCACTATCGGTAGACGGTGATCAGTCTGCACCAAAACAAGGTACACAGAGCGGCAGCGGGTAGTAGAAGCAAAGGTAAGTCGTATTAGCAACACCAATGGCGGCGAGCGAAGCAATGCCGCCGCGCAGGGACTATCTTTGCCCAGCGCGTGCAGTTCTTCGAGCCTAAAGCTGGCAATGAAAATTTTCTCTGGGAGGGTGTAAGGGAGGGATATCTCTTTTCGGAAAAGAGATATCCCTCCTTTTATCCGTATTGTGTGGCAGCGGAATATCTGTTATACTGGATTAAACGGCGGGCGGGAGCGTTCGCCGACTGAGAGTAAAGGAGAGATAGGAGATGAGAAAATGGACAGCATGTATATTGACGGCCCTTTGCGTCTTCGGACTGTTTGGCTGCGGGGCTAAGAGCGTTCCCTCGCTGGATGAGGTCAAGGACTATGCGCCGGCCGACTATGAGGAGCGCTTCAAAGGCGTGACGAGGGAGGCGTTGATAGAGGCGTGGGGCGAACTTGCCGACGGCGGGGCGCTGCACAGCGCCGATACGTGGGCCATCGACGAGGTATCTTCCATCATCATCTATTGGGACGCAGACGGGAGCGTTCAGGGTGGGAGCATCCGGCCTGTGGAATACCACGGCAGATATGAAGAGGATGCAGATGTCTGTATCATCCGCTCGGCGGAGGATATGGACGACAGTGCCGCCGCAGAGGCCTACGAGGCGGAGAAGCTGCTCCTTGTTCTCGACTGGTCGCTTGCCGAGAAGATAGAGGAGATGATCAGTCCGGTCCCCACCTCGTCATTTTCAGCGGATGACGCTGCGGTTTTGTTTTGCCGTGCAGCAGACGGCAGACCGATCACCAGCACGGTCTGCGGTAATGCGGGCGATTGGGACGATGAGATCGACCGCATGATCGAAGCGGCGAAGGAAAAATAACAAATGGCAGAGGAGCCTCGCGCCAAATTTCGGCGCGAGGCGCTTTTTCGCCCTTTTCCCGTTTGCTGCGCCGCTATAATGGGGGACGTGTCAGGGGGAGGTGTGCCATGGTCATCTACATAGAAAGCGTCTTTGCGTTCAATGTTCTGGTCGACTATCTGCTGCTGTTTGGCGCGGCGCGGCTGGCGGGGCGGACGGTCACGCGGAGAAGACTCTTGCTCGGCGCGGCGGTCGGCGGGGTGTATGCTGCGGTGCAGCTTTTCTTGCCCCAAAGCGTCGTTTTTCTGCTGCTCTCGCTCGCTTTGATGGGCGCGGCGGCATATCGCGGCAGCGGACGGGCGGTCAAGCTGACGCTGCTGTTTTTCCTCAACTCGTGCGGGCTTGCGGGCATCGTCGTGCTGCTGGGGCAGAACTTGGGGTCGATGGCGCGCCTTGCGCGCGGCGTGGTGATAGCAGACCTGCCGTGGGGCGTCTTCCTGATCGCGGCGGGGACATCGTATTTGCTG
>ERZ827088.3503-NODE-3503-length-14343-cov-3.201218_pt1 | contig 14343 bp, 10 predicted proteins | sample MGYA00519922_ERZ827088 | MGnify/ENA primary metagenome ERZ827088 (study PRJEB31778, sample SAMEA3449254) | human gut metagenome | biome: human gut; feature: human-associated habitat; material: faeces | place: United Kingdom | collected 2010/2012 ... | reverse complement strand
CAAGCTCCCGGAACTTGCGCGACGTGTAGTATTCGGAGTAGCCGAGCTTTTGCGCCAGTGCGCGCAGGGTCAGTGCCTCATCCTGCTGTGCGCGGATGCAGGCGTCGATGATCGTGATGATGTCCTGAATGTTCCGGTACCACTGTGCCATGCTGTTTGCCTCCTGAGAGCTCGATACGTCGATCTTACCGCAAATGTGCCGCTGCTGCCTGATTTTCGTTGCGCTTTTTCACGGGTGCTTCTGCGCCCACGTGCGCACGAAGGCGGCGAAGGTGCGCACGAGCGGCTTGTCCTCCGACTCCGGAGGGATGGCCATAGCGATCGTGCGCTGCGCCGGCGGATCGAGCGGGCGCACGACGACATTGTGGTTGTCCGAGCGCAGCACGAGCTCGTGCGCGATGCAGATGCCCAGCCCGCTCTCGACCATGGAAATCATGGCGTAGTCGTCCGCCGTCTGGAAGCGGATGTCGGGGTGCACGTGCGCGGCGTCGAGTACGCGCAGCGCGTCACGGTTCGTGCTGTCGACAAGGCTTACGACCGGCTCTGTGCCGAAGGCTGCGATCGGAACGGCGTCCTGCGCCGCGAGCGGATGTCCCGCCGGCAGCACGGCCAGCAGCCGGTCACTGCACACGGGCACGATCTCGCCCGGCAGCTCGCTCGGCAGCGACACGAAGCCCATGTCCACCGTGCCGCTGCGCACGTAGGCGTCTACCTCGGCGTACGCCCCGTCAAACAGGCGAAAGCGCGCCTCCGGGTGCTGCGCCTGAAATTCCTTGATCATCGGCGGCAGCCAGTTGACCGCGACGCTCTTGAACGTTGCGATGCGGATCGTGCCGCCGGTGCGCTCACGCACCTCCTGAATGCGGTGCTGCAGGTGCGCGTCCGCTGCGCAGACCTGCTCCACGGCCGGCAGCAGCGCCTTGCCCGCAGGCGTCAGATGCACGCCGCCGCGGTTGCGCACCAGCAGCGGAAAGCCGCAGTCGCGCTCGAGCCCTGCCAGCAGCTGCGTCAGCGCCGACTGGGACACGCCCAGCTCCCGCGCCGCCGCCGACACGCTCGCGCACGCGACCGTTTTCAGAAATGCCTCGTATTGCCGCAGTGTCACACACGGTACCTCCCTGTCCGAAATGCTCCTGATAAAATAAGATTATCTTATATTATAGACGCAGATTCCGAAAAGTCAAGTGCGGGATCTGCCTCTGCCTTTGCTGGGAAAATGCCGGTTTCTCCTGAAAATATGAAGAAATTGTTGACACGGCAGAGAAACTGGCGTATCATACATTCATATTGTTTTTTCGGGGACTATATAAGGTTTCCTAATGAAAGGGGTAAATTCGTATGGGCACTGCTTCGAGCGGTGAATGGATCGCCATTCTGCTTTACTTTGCGTTGGTCATCGGCGTCGGTGTGTATTTCTTCTTCCGTGACCGCAATGTGGAGGGCGAAAAAGAGTATTTCCTTGGTGGCCGCAGCATGGGCGGCTGGGTCGCGGCGCTGTCTGCCGGCGCGTCGGATATGAGCGCGTGGGTGCTCATGGGCCTGCCCGGCTCGATCTATCTGTACGGCATCGGTAAGGTGTGGATCGCCGTCGGTCTGGTCATCGGCACGATCTGCGCGTGGGTGTTTGTCGCGCCGCGCCTGCGCCGGTATTCCATCCGCGCGAACGATTCGATCACGATTCCGCAGTTTCTCACCAATCGCTTCCAGTCGAAGAACAAGGGCCTGCAGATCATCTCGGCGATCGTGTTCGTCGTGGTCTACTGCATTTACAGCGCCTCGAGCATCTCGGCCTGCGGCACGCTGTTCAACACCGTCACGGGCATGAGCGCCAAGACGGCCATGATCATCGCCACGGCCATCATCCTTGTGTACGTGTTTCTCGGCGGCTTCAACGCCGTGTGCTGGACGGACTTCTTCCAGGGTATGCTCATGCTTGCCGCGCTCATGCTCACGCCGATCCTCGCGCTGTTCGCCATGAAGGGTGCGGACTTCGTCGCGCCGATCATGACCGTGCCGGAAAACTACTTCAACCCCCTCTCCGGCGGCGGCTTCAACTGGAAGAGCGTGTCGGACATCCTCTCCGGTCTCGGCTGGGGTCTGGGCTACTTCGGTATGCCGCACATCCTCGTGCGCTATCTGTCCATCAAGTCCGAGCATGAGATGCGCAAGAGCCAGATCATCGGCTGCAGCTGGATCGTGCTCATTCTGGCCATGTCTGCCGTCGTCGGCCTGATCGGCCGCCAGTTCCTCGGCGAGATCGACAACGAGAACCTCGTCTTTGTGCACATGGTACGCCGCCTGTTCCCGGCGTTCATCTCCGGCGTGCTGCTCTCGGCCATTCTGGCCGCGGCCATGAGCACGGCCGACTCCCAGCTGCTCGCGAGCAGCAGTGCCTTCGCCTCCGATATCTATAAGCCGGTCATCCGCAAGGACGCCACCGACCATGAGATGCAGTGGGCGGGCCGTGTCATCGTCATGCTCATCTCCGTCGTTGCGTTCTTCATCGCTGCCAGCCCGAACTGCGGCGGCATCATGGCGCTCGTCGAGTGCGCGTGGGCGGGCTTCGGCTCCGCGTTCGGCCCGGTCATCCTGCTCTCGCTCTATTGGCGCCGCCTGACATACTCCGGCGCGATCGCGGGCGTGTGCGTTGGCTTCGTGGTCGATGCCGTGTGGTATGCGTTCCTGTCCTCGAGCACCGGCCTGTATGAGATTATCCCCGGCTTCCTGTGCGGCCTGCTTGCGGCGGTCATCGTGTCGCTGTGCAGCAAGGCCCCGTCGAAGGAGGTCACGGATCTGTTCGACCGCGCCTTCGAGCCCACGGACTGAAGCATCAACAGATGAAAATATGTGAAAAACTCGCCCCTTCAGAGGGGCGAGTTTTTCACATTTTCTGCAAAATATCTGTGCTGTGCTTGACAGCGGGGCAGGGAGCCTGTATGATCGAATGGTAATAGGGAACGGTGTTAGTCAAAATGCAGCCCATCCGCTGCCGCCGGAGAAACGGAGCGATATTCTATGGATTTCTTTGAACAGATCGCGCGCGAACAGGTGCGCGCCATGATCCTCAACAACGCACGCCGCGAGGATCTCAGTCAGGTGTTTTCGCAGGGCGAGATGCGTCTGCTCGGCTGCCTGCACGCCGGGGCGGACGGCCGCACGGCGGGGGAGCTGAGTATGCTGCTCGAGCTGAGCACGGCGCGCATTGCGGCCATGCTCAACAATCTTGAGCGCAAGGGCGCGATCACCCGCGCACGCGACAAGGCGGACCGTCGCCGTGTTGTCGTGCGTCTGACCGCGCAGGGGCGCGAGGAGGTGCAGACGTCGTATGACGCCGCGGTCGTGTGCCTTGCGGAGGTGTATCGCCGCATGGGGGAGGAAGACACCCGCGAGCTGCTGCGCCTGAGCGACCGCGCGGGCGAGATCGCCCAGCAGATCTATGAGGAGCGGAAGGGGGACGCGCCATGCGGGTGATGAAATACCTGCGCGGACACATCCCGTCCGTGGTGGTGATCGTGCTGCTGCTTGTGGCGCAGTCGTTTTGCGAGCTGTCGCTGCCGGCGTACACGAGCCGCATCGTGGACACCGGCATTCAGGGCGGCGGCATCGAATCAGCCACGCCGCTCGTGCTTACCGATAAGACCATGGACGGTGTGCGCCTGTTTCTGTCGGACGAGGACGCGCAGACGGTCAGCGACGCCTACACGTATGACAACGGCATCTGGACACTGGGCGACACGGCGCGGCAGCCGGAGCTGGAGCCGGTTTTCATCCGGCCGCTGGTCATGTATGCGCGCCTGTCGGAGCAGGGGGCGAACACCGTGCTTGCCCTGCGCCGGCAGATGCAGGGCGGACTCATCACGCGCGAGGAGATCCTCGCGCGCGGCGAGGAGGCGCTGAGCGGCATGGGCGTGCTCACCGACAGCGTTCTGCGCAGCGCGGCCATGCAGTTTCTCAAGACGGAGTACGCCGTCGCGGGACTGAACGTCAACCATATACGCACGAGCTATCTGCTGCGCACCGGCGGGCGGATGCTCCTGCTCACGCTCGGCATGATCGCGGCGGCAGTGCTCTGCAGCTATGTCGGCGCGAAGATGTCGGCTGCCATCGGGCGCGACCTGCGCGCGCGGGTGTTCCGGAAGGTGCTCTCGTTCTCATCGGCCGAGATGGACAAGTTCTCCACGGCTTCGCTCATCACGCGCAGCACCAACGATGTCACGCAGATCCAGGCGGTGTGCGTGATGCTCGTGCGCATCGTGCTCTATGCGCCGATCATCGGACTCGGCGGCGTCGTCATGGTCGCGCGCACAAAGACCGGGCTCGGCTGGGTCATCGCGCTGGCTGTCGCGGCGATGCTGCTGCTCGTGGGCGTGCTGATGAAGATCGCCATGCCGCAGTTTCGCGCCATGCAGCAGCGCGTGGACGATGTCAACCTCGTCAGCCGCGAGATCCTGACCGGTCTGCCGGTCATCCGTGCCTTCCACCGCGAGCGGCATGAGCAGGAGCGCTTCGATACCGCGAGCGCCGCGCTCATGAACACGCAGCTGTTCGTCAACCGCACCATGGCGTTCATGGGGCCGGTTATGACGCTCATCATGTATGGCATCACGGTCATGATCGAGTGGTTCGGCGCCAAGAGCATCAACGCCGGACATATGCAGATCGGCGACATGATCGCCTTTTCGAGCTATGCGTCGATGATCATCATGGCCTTTATGATGATAACGATCGTCGCGGTGATGCTGCCGCGTGCGGAGGTCTCGGCGGCGCGTGTGGATGAGATCCTGCACACGCGCCCGAGCGTGCGCGCCCCGCGCAGCGCCGAGCCCGCGCCCACGGACGCCACCGTCACGTTCGAGCACGTGTCGTTTCGCTATCCCGGCGCGGAGGACGATGTGCTGCACGACGTGAGCTTCACGGCGCGCCCCGGTCAGGTCACGGCCATTGTCGGCTCGACCGGCTGCGGCAAGTCGACGCTTTTGAACCTCATCCCGCGCTTTTACGATGCGACCGGCGGTACGGTCAGCATCGGCGGTGTGGACGTGCGCCGCATGCAGCCAGCGGAGCTGCGCGCCATGCTCGGCTACGTGCCGCAAAAGGGCGTGCTCTTCACGGGCGACATCCTCTCAAACCTCGAATTCGCCGGCGATGTCTCGGAGGCGGACGCCATCCGCGCCGCCGCCACCGCACAGGCCGAGGACTTCATCTGGTCGCGGCCGCAGCATTTCCTCACGCCGGTGGCACAGGGCGGGTCGAACGTCTCCGGCGGGCAGCGGCAGCGCCTGTCGATCGCGCGCGCCATCGCCAAGCACCCGCAGGTGTATCTGTTTGACGATAGCTTCTCCGCGCTCGACTATCAGACCGACGCCGCGCTGCGGCAGGCTCTGGCCAGGCAGACGCACGACGCGACGGTGCTCATCGTGGCGCAGCGCCTGAGCACGATCCTGCACGCGGATCAGATCCTTGTGCTCGACGGCGGGCGCATCGTCGGCTGCGGCACACACGCCGCGCTGCTGCGCAGCTGCGAAACCTACCGCGAGATCGCGCTCAGCCAGCTCAGCGCCGCGGAACTCGGACAGGAGGGCTGACCATGGCGGGACACAGACACGGACCGGGCCGCATCCCGGAAAAACCGAAGAATTTCAAGGGTACGCTGCGAAAGCTCCTGCGCTGCCTCGGGGCGTATCGCTTCGCGCTGGCGCTGGTGCTCGTGCTCGCGCTGGCAAGCACGGCCTTCGGCATCGTCGGGCCGAAGATCCTCTCGACGGCGACGACGGAGCTGGCCACCGGTCTCGGGCGCAAGCTCTCGGGACTCGGCGGCATCGACTTCGGCAAGATCGGAAAGATCCTGCTGACGGTACTCGCGCTCTACCTTGTCAGCGCCGCGTGCAGCTTCTTCCAGTCGTGGATCCTCGCGGGCGTCACGCAGAAGCTTGCCTACCGTCTGCGCGGGGAGATCAGCGCGAAGATCCACCGGATGCCCCTGCGCTACTTTGAGCGCGGCACCGTCGGCGACGTGCTCTCGCGCATCACCAACGACGTCGACACCATGTCCTCCGGCATGGCGCAGTCGGTCACGCAGCTGGTCACGAATGTCACGCTGCTCATCGGCGTGCTGGTCATGATGCTGCGCATCAGCTGGCTCATGACGCTCATCGCGCTCATCGTCCTGCCGGTCACGGGCGTGCTCACGAGCCGCATCGTCAAGCGCAGCCAGCGCTACTTTGTCGCGCAGCAGAAAAACCTCGGCACGATCAACGGCAAGATCGAGGAGACCTATGCCGGACACAGCGTCGTGTGCGCGTTCAACCGCGAGGCGGCGACGCAAAAGGAGTTTGACGCCATCAATGCGCGGCTCTATCGCTCGGCGTGGAAGAGCCAGTTTCTGTCCGGGCTCATGATGCCGGTGACGACGTTTGTCAGCAAGCTCGGCTACGTGTGCGTGGTCGTGCTCGGCGGTTCGCTCGCCGCACGCGGCACGATCACGATCGGCGATATTCAGGCGTTCATCAGCTATATGGCGAGCTTTACGCAGCCGATCACGCAGCTGGCGCAGATCAGCACGCAGCTGCAGACCATGGCGGCCGCGGCCGAGCGCGTGTTCGACTTCCTTGCCGAGGCGGAGGAGCCCGCCGATCCCGCGCTGCCCGCGCCGGCGGAGCACATCCGCGGCGATGTGTCGTTCCGCCACGTGCGCTTCGGCTATGATCCCGAGCAGCCGGTCATCCGCGACTGGAGCTGCGACGTGCCCGCCGGCAGAACGGTCGCCATCGTCGGCCCGACCGGCGCCGGCAAGACCACGATGGTCAAGCTGCTCATGCGCTTTTACGATGTGGATGCCGGCGCGATCCTCGTCGACGGGCGCGACGTGCGCGATTATGCGCGCGGCGACCTGCGCCGCGCCTTCGGCATGGTGCTGCAGGACACGTGGCTGTTTAAGGGCACGATCCTGGAAAACATCCGCTACGGCCGCCCGGACGCGACCGATGCTGAGGTCATCGCGGCGGCCAAGGCCGCGCGCGCCGATGCCTTCATCCGCACGCTGCCCGGCGGCTATCAGATGGAGCTCAACGAGGACGCGACGAACGTCTCCCAGGGGCAAAAGCAGCTGCTGACCATTGCGCGCGCCGTGCTGGCGAACGCCCCCATCCTCATCCTCGACGAGGCGACGAGCTCGGTCGACACCCGCACCGAGCAGCTCATTCAGGAGGCGATGGATCACCTCATGCGCGGGCGCACGAGCTTTGTCATTGCGCACCGCCTGAGCACCATCCGCAATGCCGACTGCATTCTGGTCATGCGCGGCGGCAGCATCGTCGAGCAGGGCACGCACGCGGAGCTGCTCGCGCGCGGCGGGGTTTACGCGGCGCTCTACAACAGTCAGTTTGAGGATGTGGTCGCATAAGGCAAGTCCGCAAAACCGATGTTATGACAACCAAAACCGTGCGGAAGCGCCTGCTTCTGCACGGTTTTCTTTATTGCGAATATAAATTATGTAAACAAAAACAGCGAAAAACAGTATTATGGTAACTGCTTTATGGTAACAGTTTGTGCACAAAAAGACTTAAAACATAAGCAAAAGCCATTCAGAACTACAAACTTATGTAAACTGAATTATGTGAACAACAGCGAGATTCACGTTTTCGCATGATTGTGATATTATGAAAACTATATTATGACAACCAACACATGATAAAAATGATTGCTGTTTCAGAAAAAGCAAGAATCAACATACGAATTATGTCAATGCAGTTATGTGAACAAAATGCGCAAGAGAAAGCCCCGCGCGATGGATTCGCGCGGGGCTGAAGATGTTTGCTTGTTTGCGTGGCTGTGTCTGCGGGTCACGCACTGACGGGCGCGCCGACGGCCTTATGCGTACTCGACCTTGATGGTGTTCGTGTTGCCGCTGCGGCCGTTGATGATGCCGCCGGTGATGATGACCTTGTCGCCCTTTTCGAGCTGCATGACGGCACGGCTGACCTTCAGCGCATGGTAAAACAGCACGTCGGTGCTCTCGTATACCTCACTCATGACGGGCGTGATGCCCCATGAGAGGGCGAGCTTGCGGTAGGCGCGCTCGTTCGTGGTCAGACCGATGATGTCCGTCGGGCCGCGGAAGCGCGAGATCAGACGCGCGGTGCGCCCTGTGATGGAGCAGACGGTGATGACCTTCGCGCCGATGTCGATGGCCATGCCGCAGGTGGCGTGGCTGATGGCGTCGAGCGTGTCGTGGATCTCAAACTGCGTCTTGGGGAAGCGCTTGGCATAGTTGATGTGCGCCTCGGTGTATTCGGCGATGCGTGCCATGGCGCTCAGCGCCTCGACGGGGTGCTCGCCGGCCGCCGTCTCGCCGGAGAGCATGATGGCGCTCGTGCCGTCATAGACGGCGTTGGCGACGTCCGCGATCTCGGCACGGGTGGGGCGGATGTTGTGCGTCATGCTCTCGAGCATTTCGGTCGCGGTGATGACGCGCTTGCCGAGCAGACGGCACTTGCCGATGAGCTCCTTCTGGATGCTCGGCAGCTCCTCGTACGGCACCTCGACGCCCATGTCGCCGCGGGCGATCATGATGCCGGCGCACTCGGTGAAGATCTCCTCGATGTTGTCGATCCCGGGCTGGTTCTCGATCTTGGCGATGACGCTGATGTCCTCGCCGCCGTTGGCGCGCAGGAAGGCATTGAGGTCGACTAGGTCCTGCTTGCGCGACACGAAGGACGCAGCCACGAAGTCCACGTCGTTCTCGATGCCGAAGAGCAGGTCGCGCTTGTCCTGCTCGCTCAGGAAATCCTGCTTGAGCACCTTGTTCGGGAAGCTCATGCTCTTGCGGTCGGACAGCACGCCGCCGGCGGTGACGCGGCAGATAACGTCGGTATCGGTCGTGGCGGTGACGGTCAGGGCGATGAGTCCGTCGTTGACGAGCACGGTGTCGCCCGCTTCGAGGTCTCTGGCGAGGCCGGGGTAGCTCACGGACACGCGCTCACTGCTGCCGGTGACCGGCTCGGTCGTAAAGGTGAAGGTGTCGCCGGTGTTCAGTGTGATCTTTCCGTCTTCAAACGTGCCGATGCGGTATTCGGGCCCTTTCGTGTCGAGCATGATGGCAATGGGCAGACCGAGCTCGGTGCGCAGCTTTTTGATGCGGTCGATGCGCACCTGATGCTCGGCGTGCGTGCCGTGGGAAAAGTTCAGGCGTGCGACGTTCATACCGGCGAGCATCATGGCGCGCAGCATCTCCTCACTGTCGCAGGCGGGACCGATGGTGCAGACGATCTTCGTTTTTCTCATATCAGACTCCCTCTCTCCGGACGGATGGATTACTTTTTCTTCTTGCCGAACCAGCGGCGCTCTTTGCGCCCGGTTTTTTCGGGCTCGTCGACGTTGATGTTCCGGGCGGCCTCGGAAATGGCGTCGGCGTCAAAGTTCAGACCGAGCTCGTTGGCTGCGGCGCGCATCTGGTCGATGAATTCCGTCTGCGCCTGCAGCGTCTGGAGCATTTCGCGCGTGAGCGCAAGACCGCTGCCGACGCCGGGATCGATGATGATGCCGGTGTCGTTCGAGGAGAGCACGAGGGACGTGTAATCCTTCACGCCGAGTTCGACGCTGCCCATGTTGCGCCACCGGACGAGCCGTGCACGGTCGGTGAACGCGCAGAAGAACGTGCGCCCGTCGTTCGTGCGCACCTTGCCGAACTGCAGGTGCTGCTGCCCATCGGCCTCGGCGGCTGCGCCGTCGGGACGCTGGGCGGGGAAGTAGAGCGGCGCTGCGGCCAGCGTCGCGGTCAGGCGCTGATAATTCTCCTGCGAGTTGTTGATCTTGCACGCATCGAGCGCATCGCGCAGCTCGTCATCACACCGTGTCTTGACATTGAGATCGAGGAAACGGACGAGCTCTCCGAAACGCTCCGCGGCGCGTCGGGCTTCGGCAGCACCGGCACGCACTGAAGCGGAGCCGAAAAACCGTCACGGAAAAAACATCGCCCCGCATTTTGGACGCACTCTCCAAAACACGGGGCGATTTTTGTGTTCTTTCACCGAAATAGAGACAGACTTGCCTGCACGATGCGCCGCACGAACCGCACGACCGTTTCGCGCTCATACCGGTCGTAGCCCTCCACCACGACATGCATCAGCCCATTGGACAGATGCGTGTACAGCATCTCCAGTTCCTCGTCGCTCGCGCGCAGCTCCTGCCGCCAGTAGGCGATGCTCTGCGGCCGGGCGTAATCGATCATCCGGTGGATGACCGTCGAGCCGGGATTTTGGAAGATCAGCACACGGCAGGCTTCCTCGTTCTTCCCGATCATGTCGTAGATCGCCTCGATCAGCGCCGCAACATCAAACGATTTTATCAGCGTGAGCGACTGCGCGAACGCTTCAAGCAGCTCATTCTCGATCGCCTCCAGCAGCGCAAAGCAGTCGCTGTAATGCGAATAAAACGTCGCGCGGTTCAGCTCCGCCAGCTCGCAGACCTCCTTGACCGTGATCTTGTTCACGCTCTTTTCCTTCAGCAGCGTTAATAACGCCTGCTTGAGCGCGTGCTGCGTATACCGGACTCTCGCATCGGATTTTCCTGCCATGGGACACCTCATCACAAATTGTTTACAGAATTGGGCAACGTTTCTGTTCCGCATGTCGGTTTTCTTTCACGCGGCAGCCGGTTGACGGTTGTACATCTCTGTCGGAAAAAGTATACTATATACATGAAAGATAATCAACATATGTCTTTCGTATTTATCCCATGGAGGTGGATCCCTATGTATAAAACTTATCTTGTGACCGGCGCGACGGGCTTTCTCGGCCGCACGGTCGTTTCGGAGCTGCTCTCCCGCGGTGCGTCGGTGCGGGCGCTCGTACTGCCGGGCGACCGGCTCGCCGGAGTTTTGCCCGAGAGCGTGGAGCGCACGGAGGGCGATATCTGCAGCGCATCCGCGCTGGAAAATTTCTTTGCCGGAACGGATGAGAGCACCTGCGTCATCCATACGGCGGGCATCGTAACGGTGGCATCGCGCCCGGACGCCTCGCTCTACCGCGTAAATGTGGACGGGACGCGCGCCATTTTACGCGAGTGCGCCGCGCATGGCGTCGGCAAGCTCGTGTATATCAGCTCCGTCCATGCGCTGCCCGAAAAGCCCAAGGGCATGACGATCACGGAAACCGACGCCGTTTCTTCGGAATTTGTTTCCGGCGATTACGCCAAAAGCAAAGCGGAGGCGACATCGCTCGTATTTGCCGCAGCGAAAAATGGTATGAACGCGAGCATCGTGTTCCCGTCCGGCATTATCGGGCCGGGCGATATCGCCGGAGGCAGCATGACGACGATGTTCCGCTCGTTCCTTGCGGGGCGGCTCCCGCTCGCGGTGCGCGGCGGATACGACTTCGTTGATGTGCGCGACGTTGCCCGCGGCATCGCCGACTGCGCGGAGAACGGGCAGCGCGGCTGCGGTTACATTCTCTCCGGCCACTATACAACGATCCGCGATATGCTCGAAGCTCTCAAATCCGCAGCCGGTGTACGGCGCACGGTAACCTATCTGCCGCTCAGGCTTGCCCGGAGCGCGGCGAAGGTCTGCGAGAAATTTACCCGAAGGGGAAAGAAGCCTTTCTTCACGCCTTATTCCATAGCCGTCCTCGGCTCGAACGCGGATTTCAGCCACAGCGCAGCCAGCCGGACGTTTGGCTATGCGCCGCGTCCGCTGCTTGCGACGCTGCGCGACACGGCGCACTGGCTGTGCCGGGCAAAGCCTATCACGGCAGCAACATGAAACTATAAGCCCCATACTCCGCCGGCGGAAGCGCATCAAGCGCTTCCGCCGGTTTCGTTTTCCACGCGCCGCTCCACATCCCGGACGAGCGCTTCAAACCGCCGGGCAGTATCCGGGCTGTCGGACTCAATGCAGAGTGCCGCGCGGTCGGCGCAGGGCGCGATGTGCACGCCGCCGGGGACCGTCCGCACGGTCAGCCCGTCGGTGAGGTCTGCGCCCGCTTCCATAAGTCCCGCGGTGAGCGCGCGCATGAGCCGCGCGCGGTGCGGCGCGCCGCAGTACACCCGGCAGGCGTACCGCGCCCGTTCGGAGAATGCCTCCGGCGTGCGCTCAAGCGCGCCGCCTCTCTGCTCGGGCAGGCGCAGTTTGCCCTCCCAGGCGTCGAGATTGGCCCGGTAGTACGAGCCGGGGTCGCCGATATCGCGCCAGTAGCCCTCCATCGGCACGCCGCGGATGCCGCGCCCGGAGGACATCAGCCGCGGGAAAAGATCGCGGGCAAAATCAAAGGGCGTATCCGCCGGGATGAAGCGCAGCACCTCCGGGGACAGAACATAGATGCCGGTGTTTACCAGATCGGTAACGACGCGCTCCCACGCAGGCTTTTCGATGAAGCTGCGCACCCACCCCTCGCCGTCGGTCACGGCGAGACCGTAGGGCAGCGGCGCTTCGTGCGGATAGAGCGCCATCGTAACGGCGGCGTGCGCGCGCCGGTGCTCGTTCCAGAGGGCGCGAAGGTCAAAATCGCACGCGGCGTCGCCGCTGATGATGAGCGCGTTTTCCCCCGCGATAAAATCCTCGCAGTTTTTCACCGCGCCTGCGGTGCCGAGCGCTCTGTCCTCGCGCCGGTACTGCATGCGCACGCCGAAGCCGCTGCCGTCGCCGAAGTACCGCTCGATCTGCTCGGGCAGGCAGGCCGTCGTGCAGCAGAGATCCCGGAAGCCGCAGCGCTTCAAAAGGGCTACGATGTGCTCGAGCATCGGCGCGCCGAGCAGCTCCGCCATGGGCTTGGGCACCGCGCCGTGAGTGACCGGGGCGAGCCGCGTCCCTCTTCCTCCCGCCAAAATGACCGCTTTCATCTTTTTATAAAAGCTCCTTTTTTTATTTTTACGGAGGAAGTTTCTGCACCGCAACGAAAAAATATGCAAACAGCGGAAGAATGCGGCGAAAAGGGCTCGCATTCTTTGGATATTTGTGGTATATTATATTCTGTATTTTTATCTGCCCGCTCTGTGGTTCCGGCGGGCGTGGGGAGAGGATACTTTGAACAGCCGCAAACCGCAGAAATTTGCCGAGCCCGGCCTCCGCATGTGCCTGCTCATCATGCTCATATTCGCGCTTGTAACCTTCTTTTTCGCCCGCTTCAACCGTTATATCGCCTACGGCGAGGCGGTCGTCACGGTGCTGCTCGCGATCTACGCGCTCATCCGCGCGCGGGCGCGCCAGAAGGAGCTGCAGGCGTTCGTTGAGAACGTCACCTACAACGCCGAATCCGCCACGAACAACACGCTCATCCACTTCCCGCTGCCGATGGCGGTGTTCCGTCTGAACGACAGCGGCGTCGTCTGGGGCAACCAGCCGTTCTGGGAGATGTGCGGCCGCACGAGTCCCGCGTTCGACGCGAAGCTCGCCTCGCTCGTGCCGGAATTCAACAGCAAGTGGCTACTCGAGGGCAAAAACCGCATGGCGGATCTTCTCGAGGTGGACGGGAAAAAGTATCAGGTCAACGGCAACATGGTCCGCGCCGGAGAGCGCGAGGAGACCTATGAGTTCATGGGCATCACCTACTGGGTGGACGTGACCGAGTACGACGACGTAAAACAGGAATATCTCGCCACGCGCCCGGTCGTGATGGTCATGCTCGTGGATAACTACGACGAGCTGATGAAGCCGCTCACCGACCGCCAGCGCACCGAGCTGCGCGGCCAGCTCGACATTGCCATTGAGAAATGGTGCGAGGGACGCGGCGGCATTCTCCGGCGCGTGGACCGCGACCGGTACATCTTCATTTTTGAAAAGCGGCATTTTGACGAGATCACGAAAAACCGCTTCACGCTCGTCGAGAGCATTCATTCGATCGTCAATCTCACGGGCATCCACGCCACGGTGAGCATCGGCGTCGGACTCGACGGCGCGAGCTATGACGAGGACTATTCCTTCGCCACGCTCGCCGAGGATATGGCGCTCTCGCGCGGCGGCGATCAGGCGGTCGTGAAAAACAAGTTCAACTTTGAATTTTTCGGCGGGCGCGGCGCGGAGGTCGAAACGCGCACAAAGGTCAAGTCCCGCGTTATGGCAAACTCTCTCTCCCGGCTCGTGCAGGACGCCTCGCAGGTGTTCATCATGGGCCACCGGTACGCCGATCTCGACGCCGTCGGCGCGGCGGTGGGCGTGCGGTGCATTGCCCGGCGCTTCCACTGCCCGGCGAAGATCGTGCTCGACATGGACAAAAACGCCGTCGGGCCGCTGCTCACCATGCTGCACGGCGAGGAGGAATACAAAACCGCCTTTATCAGCGCGCAGGAGGCGCTGCTCGAGGCCGACAGCCGGACGCTGCTCGTCGTGGTGGACACGAACCGCCCCGAGCA
>ERZ827088.3501-NODE-3501-length-14346-cov-3.074662_pt1 | contig 14346 bp, 7 predicted proteins | sample MGYA00519922_ERZ827088 | MGnify/ENA primary metagenome ERZ827088 (study PRJEB31778, sample SAMEA3449254) | human gut metagenome | biome: human gut; feature: human-associated habitat; material: faeces | place: United Kingdom | collected 2010/2012 ... | reverse complement strand
CTTGCCGACGCCATACGCCACCAGCAGCCGCGCCTCGAGCGCGTAGGCCTCCACACCGGCGCTCTTGAGCGCCGTGCGCGTGGCCAGATACAGATCGTTGTAGGTCTTTGGCATCTCTCTATTTCCAGTCCTTTTGTTGACGATTACCAGGTGTCGCTGCCCTTCTGCTCCGGGATGACGAGCTCCAGCGCGCGGATGGCGCACTCGATCATGCTGTCATCCGGTTCATTGGTGGTCAGACGCTGCAGCCACTTGCCCGGTGCGGACAAAATGCGCGAGCAGAGATTGTCGTGCCGGCCGACCCAGCGGTTGATCTCATAGCTGATGGACACGACGACCGGCAGCAGCAGCAGCCGCAGGCCGATGCGCACCCACGGATTGTCCCACAGGCCGACGCGCAGGCTCACGAGCGAGAACACGAGAATGCTGATGATGACGACGACGAACAGAAAGCTCGTGCCGCAGCGGGGGTGAAAGCGCGACTGCGGCCGCACGTTCTCGACCGTCAGCGGCAGGCCCTTTTCATAGCAGAAGATGGTCTTGTGCTCCGCACCGTGGTAGGCGAACATACGCTCAACGTCCTTCATGTGTGACACGGCCCACAGATACAGCAGGAAGATGACGATGCGCAGCAGTCCCTCGAAGAGGTTGCGCACGACGGGGCTCTGGATAAAGCTCTTGGTCAGACCGGCGAGCAGCGTCGGCAGCAGGATGAACAGCAGGATCGACAGCGCGATGCCGAGCACCACGGCCGTGCCGATGATGATGTTCTTGCCCTTTTCCTCGCCGAAATGCCGCTCAATCCAGAGGTCGATCTTGCCGGGCTCCTCCTGCTCGTCCTCGGGCAGGAGGTCGGCGGAATACGTCAGCGCCTGCATGCCCTTGACCATCGAGTCAAGAAACACGACCACGCCGCGGAGAAGCGGCCAGCCGAGGATCGGGTGCTTTTCCTTGACAAGGTGCAGCTCGTCGACCTTTTCGACCAGCCCGTCCTCGGTGCGGCAGACGATGGCCTGCTTTTCCGGGCCGCGCATGAGAATGCCTTCGATGAGGGCCTGTCCGCCGATGGACGTGCGGAAGGAGACATTGGTGTCGGGTTTTGCGGATCTGGTTTTGCTCATATGGTTACCTCGGTTAAAATGAATAACGGGATCAGGTGCTGCTCTCGGCGGCAAACGGCAGCCGCACCGAAACGAGCGTGCCGCCGCCGGGGGCATTGCCGATCGTCAGCGTGCCGCCGGAGCGGGTGACGATCTCATCGCACACGGCAAGGCCGATGCCGCTGCCGCGCGCCTTGTGTTTTTCGCCCTTGAAGAACTTCTCCTTCACGTGCGGCAGCTCGCTGTCCGGGATGCCGGGGCCGTGGTCTCTGAACTGTATGGTAGCAGCTTCGGTGTCCGAAAAAACGGACACTTCGATCGTTTTGCCGTCGCAGGCGTATTTTGCCGCATTGTCGAGGATGTTGAGAAACACCTGCTTGAGGCGCTCCGGGTCGCCGGGCACGAGCGGGATCTCCTCCTCGGGCGGGTTGTAGATGAGCTGCATCCCGTCCTGACGCAGCAGCTCCTGATAGGTGAAGATGGTGTCCTCAAGCTCGCTCTCGATGTCGAGCAGCTCCATGTTGAGGTTGAAGCGTCCGTCCTGAATGCGGGTGAATTCCAGCAGCTCCTCGACAAGGCTCGTCAGGCGCGCAGCCTCCTTGGCGATGATGGCGATGCCGCGGCGGGAGTCGCCCTGAATGGCGGTGTCGAACATGAGCGTCTCGCTCCAGCCGGTGATGGCGGTCAGGGGTGTGCGCAGCTCATGCGAGATGGACGAGATGAACTCCGACTGCATTTTTTCGCTGCGGCTGATCTCCTGTGACAGCTCGTTGATGGCGGTCGCAAGGCGGCCGAGCTCATCGTCGCGCTGCACCGGCAGCTCCGTGCCGTAGCGCCCGCCGGCGATCGCGCGTGTGACCTCGGTGATCTGCTCGACCGGGCGCGACACGCGCCGGCGAAACCACAGCGCGCAGATCGTGGCGCCGACGGCCGCCGCGAGCACGCCCAGCACGATGCCGAGCGCGGTGTTGGTGCGGCCGGTGCTCAGCCCGATGGCGGCGCCCACGGCGACGCACAGCGCCGCGTGCACGCACTGACCGATGGCCATGCGCGAAAACAGGCCGCGGAAAAAGGCGTACAGCGTCTTTGCCTTGGGTTCGGCTGCCGGGGTGGGGGTGAGGTCCTGCATGGTCTCAGTAGCCCCACTTGTAGCCGTAGCCCCAGACGGTCGTGATGTACTCGGGCTCGGTCGCGTCGTCCTCGATCTTGATGCGCAGGCGGCGGATGTTCACGTCGACGATCTTGACCTCGCCGTTGTAGTCCGCGCCCCAGACGGCGTGCAGGATCTCCTCACGCGAGAGTGCGCGGCCGGGATTTTCCATGAACAGCTTCATGATCGCAAACTCCGTCTGCGTCAGGCGGATGTGGTCGCTGTTTTTATCGAGCGTGCGCGAGCGCAGGTGCAGCACGAACGGTCCGCTCGAGAGCACGTCCTCGGTGTTCTCGCTGCCGCCGATGCGGCGGTAGAGCGCGTCCACGCGCGCAAGCAGCTCGGCCGGGGAGAAGGGCTTGGTGACATAGTCGTCCGCGCCGGTCATGAGGCCGGTGATCTTGTCCATCTCCTGGCTCTTGGCGCTGAGCATGAGGATGCCCATCTTCGAGCCGGTCGCGCGGATGCGGCGGCAGACCTCGAAGCCGTCAATGTCCGGCAGCATCACGTCGAGCAGGGCGACGAGCGTGTCCGGATTCTGCTTGAGCTTTTCGAGCGCCTGCTCACCTGTGGCCGCCTCGATGGGCTCGTAACCGGACCGGCGCAGGTTGATGACGACGAAGCTGCGGATGCTGGGCTCGTCCTCAAGTACAAGAATTTTCTTCATGTATCCATGTTCCTTTCCAAAGGCGGTGTGTGGGACGCCTTTGCGGTTCGTGGCGTCTGCTTTCCCGGAAAGCAGGAGGTTTGCAGAAATATTCATTTCAGTATATCACACAATTTACAATAGTGGTAGCAAAAAATTACGAATCGTGTTATTCTGTGACACAGGAAATGAGGTGGGTCATATGGAGCTTTTCTGGACGCAGATCACGGACGCGCAGCCGGCGCGCCCTGCGCGCACGAAGGCGCACGGCAGCGCATGGGGCGTGTCGCTGCTGGCATATGCGGCGCGCGCGGTCTGGGGCATCGACCTGCCGGAGACGGCGGAGCTGCCCGGCGGCAAGCCGTATTTTCCGGCGTGCCCGCAGGTGCATTTTTCCGTCAGCCACACGCGCACGGCGGCGCTTGTGGCCGTGTCGGCTGCGCCGGTGGGCGCGGATGTGGAGCAGGTGCGCCCGCTGCATCCGGCGATGGCGCGGCGGCTCGCGCAGGCGGACTGCGGCGACCTGCAGCCGTTCGAGCTCTGGACGCTGCGCGAGAGCTGGTTCAAGCTCACGGGCGCGGGCGACCTGCGCACGATCCCGTTCCGGCGTGCGGACGGGGTGCTCGTCCCGCCGGAGGCGGGGGCACTCTGCCGCGTGTATGACGGCATTCCCGGCTGTATGGCCGCCGTGTGCTCGCTTGCCGAGCGGCCGCCGGAGCGGCTGCAATTCGTGCCGCCGCGCGAGATTTGTACTTGAAATATGCACCCGGCTGTTGTATAATCAAACAGCCGAATTTGCCGGTGTGATGGAATTGGTAGACGTGCTTGACTCAAAATCTACTTCGCCGTTTCATACCGCCTTGGCGGAAACCCTTGTTTTTGCAAGGCTTTTTCAAAACTGAGTATGTAATTTGGTTTTAATGTCCCTCCATGATGTCCCTCCGTTTTCTCGGATGGGGCATCGGGAGATGACTTAAAATAATAGATGCCGGTGTGTTGGAATTGGCAGACGAGGCGGACTCAAAATCCGTTGGGCTAATAACCCGTGCGGGTTCGACCCCCGCCACCGGCACCAAACCTTGAAGGCTCGCAAACCCTTGATATGACTGGGTTTGCGGGCTTTTCTTTGTGTTTTGAACTCTTATGTACTGCCCCTCCCGCATCAGCAGATTTGCCGTTTGCAGGCTGATTTTAGGAGGGACATTGGAGGGACATAAAGCATCATGCGGAGGGATATACGCCCAAAATCGCATTGGCAGACGCAATCTTCGAGTTGAAATTCAGGTGCGTGTAAATGTTTGAGGTGGTCGAAATATCACTGTGCCCCAACCATTCCTGAATTTCTTTCAGACTGACACCGTTTGCATAGGAAAATGCATCTGCAGAAAGCGAAGGCCTGCAAAACAAGTGAGTATAATCTATATGGGGTGGCTGTTTTTACTACATATTTCATTGCTCGGAGAGCGCTTTTTGAGGAACTCACCATTCGCAACGCAGGCTATAGAATGAAATAAAATTTGCTACTTTTTACAGGGAAGGCGGTTTGCAAACAAATAAACACAAAAAATCCCTCCAATCTAAAAAACTCAGATTGGAGGGATATACGTGCAGTGAATCAGCCCGCCAACATTCGTTTTTTTATTTGGCGGGATATATGATTTCGTATTTGTTGCATCGCTTATTTGCCGATACTTGTACAGTTGACATGAATGGCGCTGCTATAACAATTACTTACTATAATGAAGCTCCATTAACAAAAGTCAAGCCCAAAAACAAAAAACATGCGAACATCATAGCGGAGAGAAGGAGATCATTTTTCATGGTCATCTTTTGGAATTATATTTTCTAATAAATTCTATCAAAAATATAAAAACAGTATTGACAGAGGAAAATGGGTTTGTCATAATTACACCAATCCGTTTCATTTTTTTACAGAAACGTACAAAATTTTACTTTGCGGGGGTAAAGAAATATGAAAGAAGGCGTAAAGAAGAGCATATCCCTCATCTTGGTGCTGACGCTGCTGGTGCAGCTGCTGCCGGTGGTGGCATTCGGTGTCGGCGACGAAACAAACGATCTGGACATCAGTACAGACAGCGAAACGGTGTCCATGAAAGACGACGATGCGGAGATCGTCGGCGAGGAGGACGCGCTGCGCGAGGAGTCCGTAAAGCATTTCCGGCTGCGGGACGGGGCCTACATGCTGGTGGAGTACGAGACGGCAGTGCACTACCAGACGGCGGACGGGTCCTGGGAGGAGATCGACAACACGCTGCAGAAAACCGGTCAGCAGTATGTTGCCCAGGCGGGAGACATGACGCGGAAATTTGCCGCGTCGCTCGACAGCGGCTTCCTGTTCGAGACGGCGTATCAGGGGCAGAGCGTGTCGATGTCGCTGGCGCGGCGCAGCAGCCGCGACGTTGTGGCGGTCGCGCCGGACGTTCCGGCAGCGGAGGAAACGGCAGCCCCCGAAGAAACAGCGGCGCCGGAGACTGCCGACCAGCCGCAGGAGGCGGAGCAGGCGGAGGCAGACCTTCAGCGAGCACCCGCGGAAGCCGCGGCGGAGACGGATGCGCCGCAGCAGGAGACGGCAGAGGAGCTGCCGCTGCTGGACGACGCGGCGTATACGCTGGTCACGTCCACGGCGGCGGCCAGGATGGAAAACCCGGGGGCCAAAATGCGCACCTTCAGCAAGCTGGCGGAGAAAGACAAGATCCAGCCGCAGAAAATCCGCTCCAGCGTTGCGTTCGACAACGTGATGGACGGCGTCAGCCTGCTGTACCAGAACTATGGATATAACGTAAAAGAGAGCATCATCATCGAGAAGCCGCAGGAACAGTATGCCTACTCGTTTGTGCTGAACCTGCAGGGCCTGACGCCGACGCTTGAGGCCGACGGCTCTGTGCTGCTGCGCGGTGCCGACGGCGAGCCGGTCTACGAGATCCCGGCGCCGTATCTGGCGGATGCCGACGGCGCAACGTCACTGGAGGACGCCGCCTACAAGCTCGAGCGCGTCTCGGGCGGTTATCTGCTGACCGTGGAGGCGGACCCGGAGTGGATGAACGCGCCGGAGCGTGCCTACCCCGTGACGCTCGACCCGACGATCCTGCTGCACAACAAGGGCAACGTTCTGACGACGTTCATCCGGTCGGCATGGCCGGGGTCTGTTGCCCCGAATTCTGCAGATCAATTTGTCGGGTATAGGGCAAACGAAGGATATGATGCCTGTAATGTTTATGTTCAGTTTGCAAACCTGCCGGAGATTCCGCAAAATTGTGTTCCAATTAGCGCGCAATTGGCAATGTATAACGCCGGCTTTTTCACATCCGATGGTGTAGGCTGTGCGGCTCCGGATGGATCATTGACGGTGGAAGCGCATGAATGGCCCGCTGCGGTCAGCGATGTTTCCGGTCTGACTTGGTATCTGGTCCATTTTGGCTCTACACCTGTTAACGAAGAAACCATTGACTACCAAAAATTAAGTAAGGAAACTCTTGGGGAATACGTCACATGGGACATCACGCGCACGGTCATGCAGTGGTACCAGAAGCAGAACGAAGGCGACACGAGCGGCGGGCGCGGCGTACTCCTCGAGGGAATTGACGGTCATGAGAATTATCGCGTAGCGAACCTGATCGGCAGCGGATACCACGACCACAGCCCGTATTTTGCGGTGTACTACCGCAATCCGGTCGGTCTGGAGAGCTACTATACCTATCAGGAGGCATCGGCGGGAAAAGCCGGAGATCTTTCTATCCATAATTTTACGAACCAGTTCACGCTCGACCGTGCGGATGTCTCCCTCTCGCTGGAGCCGGCATCCTATGCGCTGCGCCACATCTATAATAGCGCCACTTCCGGCATCGAATTTTCCAATAACGAGGCGGGCGGTATTCACACCTGTGACTACACGTCCATGCAAGTCGGCGTCGGCTGGAAGCTCTCTGCGCAGCAGACGGTGGTGGAGTGCAAGGTCGGCGACGAGACGTATCTGGTCTACAACGACGAGGACGGCACCGAGCATTACTTCAGAAAGACGGCAACCAACACCTATGAGGACGAGGACGGCCTCAGCCTGAAGATCGTCAAGTCCACCAGCGGCGGCAATACGATCTATACCATGACGGACATGGACAAGTACCACACGTGGGTGTTCCACAACGGCTACCTGATCTCCGTCACGGACAACAACAGCAACACAATCTATTTCGCCTACAACGCAGCGTACAGCAGCGTCGGCAGCGCGTGGAAGCCGGTCAAGGGTTCTGCCAGCAACCGGCTCGTGCAGATCGTCATGGACATCAACAGCGGCAGCAACGACAATCCGAGGACGCCCCAGACGGTCGCGAACCTGACCTACAGCGGCGACCGGCTCTCCAGCGTGACGGACTACGCCGGTCGCAGCACGAACTACAGCTACGACTCCGGCGGTCACCTGACGCAGGTGACCTATGCAGACGGCACGTCCGTGTCCTACGCGTATAACGGCAGCGGCGGCCGTCTGTCGACGCTGTATGATGCCGAGAGCCAGTACGGACTGGACATTACCTACACCTACAATCTCGGCGTCGTGTCCACGTTCCGCGTGCAGGAATTTGCCAACACCTCGGGGGCAAAGCAGACCGGCAGCGCCTTCCATGCCTACCGCAACGGCATCCACCAGACGTCGTACCGCTTCTACGGGCCGGACCATACCCGGGACACGGCCGACGACACGGTCATGACCTGCGTGCTCGACCATTTCGGCAAGACGATCTGCACCTATGACAGCAACACGGACTACTCAGAGATCATCGGCACCAGCGCCGCCAACTATACGGACAACAGCGGCACCAGCAAAACGAACAACCGCCTGACCGGCGCGGCGGCTATGGGTATATCGTCGTTCAACATGCTGTCCAACTCCGGATTGGAGACCTGCACAGGCAACGCTGCGGACAACTGGGCGCAGCTTTCATTCAGCACGTCTGCCTCGGCGGGTACACAGTCCGGAAACCAGGCGCGCCTTGGCAACGCCTCAATTAAAACCACGGCGCGCGGCAGCGGCGTGTATCAGGAAGCCACCCTGCAGGCAGGCACAACGTACACCTTCTCAGGCTATGTGAACACATGCGACATGACCGCGTTTGATTCCAACGGCAGCGTGTATCTTGCGGCACTCACGGCCGATCAGATCACGGATCTGTCGCAGGCGTGTGCCTCGCCGTGGAAAAGCGAACAGGTGAACTACAAAACGGATGCCTCGATCAACCGCGGCTGGGAGAAGATCAGCGTGACGTTCACGCCGGAGACGTCGGGCACATACTACATGGCGTTCCTGCAGGATCGAGCGGACGGCACGGCCTGTTGCGACGACCTGCTGCTGGAAGAGAGCGAGGCCGCCTCCGAGATCAACCTGGTGCAAAATGGCAGATTTGCGTGGCTCGTCAACGGGAAACCGGAAGGCTGGGTCCCAAACAGCTACACGATCAGCGATGAGCACCCGTTCGGCCAGTCGCTGAGCAAATCCATGCGTGTCAGCAACACGATGAACGGCTACGCGCGCACGCACCAGGTCATCCCGCTCAATCTCCTGGCAGATGAGGCGACGTTCCTGCTCTCCGGCTGGGGCAAGGCAAACTCCGTCGGCGGCACGGCCCGCAAGCATGAGGACGGCGACGAGCGGTATTTTGGCCTTGTCGCGGAGATTGCCTACACCGACGGCGCGACCGAAAACCAGTACGTGAGCTTCAACGGGGACTACGCGGACTGGCAGTTTGCATCGGGCGTCATCGTGCCGGGCAAGCGCGACGAGAGGGTAAAAGAGATCACGGTGCGCTGCGCCTATGACTACAACGCCAACGACGCGTACTTCACGAACATCAGCCTCGTGCTCGAACCGGCGGAGACCTACAGCTACGACAGCAAGGGCAACCCCATCGCGGCAACGGACGGCAGCGCCAAGACGGCCAGCGAGTTCTTCGCCGACTCCCAGCGCCTCAAGAGCTACACCACGCCCGGCGGCGCAAAGCACACGCTGGGGTACGACGCAAGCAACAACCTGCAGGAGGATACGCTGGCCGGCCTGACGAATTACACCTACCACAACGGTTCCGGCAGCCCCACGACGAGCATGACGCGCAAGGGTTACAGCGGAGATTACCTCAAGTCCCAAAATGTCTACGACAGTACCGGCCGTTTCCGCACGGCATCCGAGGATGCTAACGGTGTCACGACGCAGTATGGCTACGATGCCGGCACCGCGCACCTGCTTTCGACGACGGCGGCCAACGGTACGCGGCAGGACTACCACTACTACAACAACTCCGACCGTGTGGATTTCACGTACATCGACGGCAAAGCCTCCATGGAGTACGTCTACACGCAAGGGCAGATCTCGGATCTCATCCGCAAGGCGTACCTAGGCACGACGGGCTTCTGGCAGCACTACCTGCTGGGCTACGACGCCTTCGGCAACATGACGCGCGTGCAGGTCTGCGCCTCAAGCGCGGAGCGAGAGGGGTATACCGCGCCCGTCACCCTCGCGTCGTATACATATGAGGGCAACGTCAATAACGGCCGGCTGGCCACGATGACCTACGGCAACGGCGACAGTGTCAGCTACACCTACGACGCGTTTGACAGGCAGCGCACCGCCGCGTATAATGACGGTACAACATACCACTACGACTACAGCGGCGACAACGACCTTGCGCGGCAGTACGTCACGGACGGCAGCGGCGCGGTCACGGAGCAGTACAGCTACCAGTATGACAGCCTCGGCCGGCTCATCCATTCGCGCCAGTTGACGGGCGGCGGCACACTCGTGCAGCTCACGCAGCACATGTACGACAACGCAAACCGGCTCACATCGCAGTCGTGGCAGTTCGGCACGGGCCTGTACCACCAGCAGTATTCCTACACCGGCGTCAAGGCCGACGGCACGACCGACAGCTCGGTCGACGGCACGATCAGCGCTATCACGACCACGGTTCCGGGCCGGAGCGCCATCACGTCCGAATACAAATACAATGACCTCCGCCAGCTGAAGTCCAAGAGCGTCACGGGGCCCGGCCAGAACGGGACGCAGACCAAGGTCTATGACCGCACCTATACCTACGACCGCATCGCGGTTGACAGCGGCAACCGGATGGGTACGCGTCTGGCGAGCACGGATTACAAGTTCGGTTCGAACAGCCGCAGCTTCACGTATACCTATGACAAGGCTGGCAACATCAAGTCGGTCATGGCGTCCGACAGCGTGGGCAAGTTGTATGACTACGACGGACTTGGTCAGCTCGTCAAGGAAACGCCCATAGGGTTGACAATGTATGCTGTTACATACGCCTACGACACGGCTGGCAACATCCGGAGTATTACGAGGGGCGGCACAACGTTCAAGTCCTTTGGTTACACGAACCCCTCGTGGCCGGATCTGCTCACGAGCGTGACGGCAAACGGTGCGACCAAGGACATCCTCTACGAAGGCCAGACCCAGACGAGCGACGTCCCGTCCTCCGGCAACCCGGTTACGTACTACAACGGCAAGGACTATACCTTCACGTGGACGAAGGGCCGCCAGCTCGCCTCCGCAACGGTGGACGGCAAGCAGGTCTCCTATACCTACGACATGTCCGGCGCCCGCAGCGGCAAGCAGGTCTACACGACCTCCAACCAGCGCACGACGACCTATACCTATACCACGCTCTCCGGCAAGGTCATGCGCCAGCAGTGGGAGACGCGCAACAGCGACGATACGGTTTACCAGGCGATGCAGTCCCTCGAGTTCGTGTACGACGACGGCAACCAGCCGTTCGCCATGATCTACAAGCACGGCCAGACAACGGAGCTCTACTACTACGTCCTCAACGCGCAGGGCGATGTCATTGCCCTTCTGAATTCCGCCGGTTCGCTCGTTGCCTCCTACAACTACGGCGCGTGGGGCAACTATTCCGTGCACGATGACAAAGGCGCGAAGATTACGAAGGCCAGCTTCATCGGGCACATCAACCCGCTTCGCTACCGTGGCTATTACTACGACCGCGAGACGCGCCTTTACTACCTCCAGAGCCGGTACTACGACTTTGCCAACTGCCGGTTCATCAACGCCGACACCTTCGCCACCACTGATGCCAACGGCTTCCTCAGCGCCAATATGTTCGCGTATTGCGAGAATAATCCGGTCATGCGAACGGATGAGGACGGAGAAGTTGCTCATATTATTGTAGGCGCAATTATAGGCGTAGCATTTCAATACGTTTGTGATGTGGCCAGCGGTCTTCGCGCAGGGCACAGCCTATCTGAGGCTTTGAATCCGGGGACTGTTGGGTCAACATACGCTGATTATATTGCAGCGGCGGCGAGCGGAGCACTGGCCGCGTCTGGAATAGGCGCTGTTGGCGCAGTAGCTGCTAATACCATGTTCTCAAGCGTTACATATCTTGCTGATCGCAGTATAAAGAATGAAAAGGTTAATGGAGCTGAGTGGTTGGAAGCAACTGCAACTGGGTTTATTTCGGGAATTATTGGCGGCAGTGGTGCAAATGCGAAGAAAGTGGTCGGAGTTATAAACTATTCGCGTAATGTAGTAAAAACAGCTGTATCACCAAAGAGAATTGCCATGTATAGAGGTAAGATTACAAGCTCACTCAAAGCGATTAGAACCTCATTGAGGAGAACTTTTGGCAGCTTTTGTTTTTCAAATCTCAAAAATTTTTTTGGCAGATGAACAAGATGAAGCATATAATTCAGAAATGTCTGCACTGGATCACGAGTGACATTAAGCAAACCATAGCGGAAGTGAAGTATGCTTTCCGGCGGCGCAGTCAACGCGTGCTGTTGGCAGTGCAGATGGCGGCGTGGGTCGTAATCTTGGGTGAGTTTATAATCATGAGCATTTGCCTTGATTATTCATGGTTTGGTGAGATCGTTGTTATCTGGTATTTTATATTGCTGATTACTGATTCTAAGCACTTGCTTAGTGTTATGCAGTGTGTTTTATCATGGATAGCGGCAGCGGCCTTTACAGTAGCCATTTTTGCGCATGAAATGGCGCTGTGGTGAAGTTCACAATCAATACTTGAGATTCGCCGGCAGCAAAGAAATGCTGCCGGCTTTTTTCGCGGCAGTGTCAGGCGCATAAAAGACACAGACTGGACACAGGTTCTTTTCAAAATCTTCAACATTCGCACCGGTACGGCGGATATACTAACTGGGTGAATGAATGAGGGAGGTCTTGCACCATGTGTACCGCAGCGACTTACTGCAACGGCGATTTTTATTTCGGCCGCAACCTTGACTACGAATTTTCCTACGGCGAGCACGTGACGATCATGCCGCGCAACTATCCCATCCGCCTGCACAGCGGCGCGCTCGACCGGCATCATGCCATGATCGGCATGGCGCATATTCAGGATGACTATCCGCTTTATTATGACGCGGTCAACGAAAAGGGACTGTGCATCGCGGGGCTGAACTTTGTCGGCAACGCGGTGTATCCGCCGGTGACGCGGGGCGTGGCCTCGGTCGCGCAGTACGCGCTCATCCCATGGCTGCTCGGCACGTGCGCCAACATTGCCGAGGCGCGCAGTGCGCTCGCGCGCGTGGTCATCGACGGCACGCCTGTCTACCAGTTTAGCTCGGGCGACGCCCGCATCCTGGGCGGCGAGGTGAGTGTCGACGTGCACCCCGTGGAGCGCCTGCACATCGGCAACGCCTTCTCTTATGTCAACTCGGTGCAGCTGCACCAGCCGGCAGAGTCGCGGTATCTGCCGTTTACCCCTGCGCCGCGCTGGAGAGCCGATGTGAGATACGAGTTGATATGCAATAGCCGCTGGGTAGACCACCTCTATGTCAAGGTCGAGGCCGACTGCAATCTGCGGCAGAACCACTGCTATACCGCCAACGACACCGAGACTCCCACACCGTCGTATACGCTGCTCAATCTCTATGCCGGCGCCGACATCAAGAGCCGTGGGCGGCGCATCTGCACCCTCGCCCTCGCGGGCGAGAACCTTACCGATCGTGTCTACCAGAGCCATCTGAGCCGGTTGAAGTATCTCGACACCAACCCCCTGACCGGGCGCCGCGGCGTCTACAATATGGGTCGCAACGTGTGTCTGAAACTCATGGTACCGATAGCCCTATAACCACCAAAAAAGCAGCGCCAGTGACGGCGCTGCTTTTTTTAGCCTTGGGAACGAAGGCTCCCGTGGTGAGGGTGACATTATTCGTAGCGTATGGCCTCGATGGGGTCGAGACGGGCTGCCTTCTTGGCGGGATACCAGCCGAAGAAGACGCCGGTGAGGGTGCATACGGCGAAGCTCATGATGATGCTCCACGGCTCTATCTGCGTGGCGATGTGGAGGAAGGTGTTGAGGCATAGCGAGAGGGTCACTCCCAGTATGACTCCGATGATGCCTCCTGTCACCGAAAGGAGTATGGCCTCGATGAGAAACTGGTTGAGGATATCGACACCGCGGGCGCCGACACTCATGCGAAGGCCGATCTCGCGCGTGCGCTCGGTGACACTGACGTACATGATGTTCATGATACCGATGCCACCCACGACGAGGGAGATGCCGGCCACGCAGCCAAGGAGGATGGTGAGCATGCCGGTGGTGCTGTTCATCATATTGGCCAACTCCTCTTGGGAGCGGATGTTGAAGTCGTCCTCATCGCCCTCAGCTTGGTCGGTGGCATCCTTGAGTTTGTGGGTGCGGCGCAGGATGGTGGTCATCTCGTCGGTGGCCTGCTCCGTGACACCTTCCACGACCGCCGAGGCCAGGATCTGATGGAGGTAGTCCTGGGCGAGGATGCGCTTCATGACGGAGGTATAGGGAGCGAGGACATAGTCGTCCTGGTCCATACCCATGGAGTTGTAGCCTTTCTTCTTCATCACACCGATGACACGGAAGGGGATGGAGTTGAAGCGAACGACCTTGCCGATGGGGTCGGAACCATCGGGGAAGAGGTTATCGACCACCGTCTGGCCGAGGAGGCAGACCTTGGCAGCCGACTTGATCTCGGCCTCGGTGAACATCTCGCCCTCGGCAACGGACAGCTGGCGAATCTCCAAGTAGTCGAGGTTGGCACCGTAGATACTCGACGGCGTATTGTTGTTGCCGTAGATAAACTGGCCGGAACTTTGGACGAGGGGGGAGATGGCCTTGATGAAATGGCACTCGTCCTTGAGGGCCTGATAGTCGGTGAGTTTCAAGGTCTCCATGGAGGAGGCGTCTTGTCGCACACCACCCCGCATATCGGCTCCCGGACTGATCATGATCATATTGGATCCCATCTCGGAGATGTTGCTCTGGATGCTGTTCTTGGTGCCCTGGCCCACGGCGAGCATCGTGATCACCGACGCGATGCCGATGATGATGCCCAAGGCGGTGAGGAAGGACCGCATCTTGTTGGCCGCAATGGCGCGGAGGGCTATTTTCAAAAGATTGCTGATATTCATAATATGA
>ERZ827088.3495-NODE-3495-length-14396-cov-3.122028_pt1 | contig 14396 bp, 10 predicted proteins | sample MGYA00519922_ERZ827088 | MGnify/ENA primary metagenome ERZ827088 (study PRJEB31778, sample SAMEA3449254) | human gut metagenome | biome: human gut; feature: human-associated habitat; material: faeces | place: United Kingdom | collected 2010/2012 ... | reverse complement strand
GTTGGCACTTTCTACTGTCACCTATGTAGGCTGTAAGGACTACGATGATGACATCAATGCGATTAACGAGCGCATTGATGCGAATGACGCTAAACTGGCTGAGATTCAGAAGGTGCTGGATAGTGGACAGTGGGTCAAAGATGTTAAACCAATCGCTAATGGTATTCAAGTAATTCTGGGCAACGAGAAGACTTATGAAATTACTAATGGTACTAACGGTAAAGACGGTATTGTTTATACTATCGGTGATGATGGCTATTGGTACAAAGGTACTGAGAAAACTCAGTGGAAGGCTGCCGGAGATACTCCTTATATTAAAGACGGTAACTGGTGGATTGGAAATACCGATTTGAAAGTACAGGCTGAAGGTAAGGATGGCAATAGCACTAATGGTACTGACGGTTTGACTCCTTACATCAAAGATGGCAATTGGTGGATTGGTGAAGGTGATGCAGCAAAAAATCTAGGTGTACAAGCTGCTGCCGATATTTATACTCCTGATGCTAGCGGTATATGGTATGTGAACGGAAAGCCGACTGATCCTGCACAATCTTGGAAGGCAGAAGGAACGATTACTGCTGCAGTTAACGAAGATGGTAACATCGTGATTAGTGGTATGAAAGAATATCCGGAGGGATTTGTATTGAAAACGAACACTGCAGTTTTAAGTAGCCTTGTTTTCGAACCACAGTCTTATTTGGGCGGTATTCAAGCAATGAAGGCTATCAGCCTTAATTACAATGAATGGACGGTGAAGACATCCGATGCTACTCCTACAAAAACTGGTGAAGTTTGGCAGCGGAATACAACGAAAGTAAATGTGCTCACTCCGAAAATTGTAGCTTACTATCATGTTAATCCTCAAAATATCAGTGAATCACAGATTGTAGAAAAATCTGTTCATTATGTGGCTGACAATAAGGAAGTTGTTACACGTTCGCAAGAGTTTAATCCTACAGTAACTTCTTATAAATTGGTAGATAAGGAAATAGATGGCAAGAATTGTCGTATGCTGAAAGTTACATTCAGTGCGACTTCAGAAGAAATCAAAGCTTTGGATGCTAAGGAAGTTTCAACGCTTGCGTTACAGGTGTCTGTTCAGTTGAAAGACGAGAAAGAACCTAGAGTAATTACTTCTGATTATGCTGCTATCTATAAAACCAACTGGTCTGACTTTGTTCTTGCTTTTAAAGATAAAGTGAATAATAATGCAACGAATGATGGACATTTGTACGGTGCAGATGACAATGATTCTAAGATAGGTCAAGCTTTGGAAGCTATTGAAGCAGAGGCTAACTTTGCTCTTACAGCTACTGTAGACGCTAAAGATCCTAAAAAACTGGTTCTGAAAGATAAATTCACATTCCATTATAAAGAAACAGCTGATAAAACGGATGCTGATCCTTCTGAAGAGAAAGTTTTTGAAGGTGATTTGGCTGATTTGGATTTGGAAATCGCGTTTGCACAGTCCAACTATATCAGTGGCGATAACAAAACTCCTCAGAATGCATTCTTGAAATTAGAAGATGGTGAGGCTATTTCTACTGTATACGGAGAACCGGGTGTTGCTGCTGCTGATCGTCAGCCAATGGTACGTGTTATGTTGAGAGAGATTGCCACGAAGAAAGTCTTGAATGCTGGTTGGGTGAAAATCAATATTGTGAAAGATGATGTGGATGGTAAAGAAATAGACTATCCGAAACATGAGGAAATTTATGTAGGTTGCGATGATGCAGCGGTTACAACAGATGTTCAATTTATGAATGTAGATGTTTATAATGCGCTTGGTCTGAAGAAAGATGAATTCTATGCTATTTACAAATTGAATGATGCTAAGACTAACCCTGCTATTGGTGACAATAGTGTTGGTAAGGTAGTAGAACTTCAAGATCCTGAAGGTACACAGACAATCCTTGTAGATTGGACTATTGATAATGCAGACTTGTTAGCTGCTAAAGAAGGTGATACATTCACTAAGAAGGTATACTACTCTGCAACAGGACGCAAGGATGTAGTAATCATTTTGACTACAGGCAAGGTACACAAAGCTTCAGGTACAATCGGTGCTAAGAATACAAACCTTTGGAGTGGAAACTCTATTGAGATAGATGCTAAAGAACCGATTGCCACTAATAAGGCTACCTTGGCAGACTTTGATTTCTATTCTGTATTTATGGGTAATAAGATTGTAACTACAGTAGACAGCAAGTTTACAGACTTCCAGCCTACTCAATTGAATGATCCGAAGTTTGTATTTGCGGAAGAAAACGGAGTCGTAACAGCTAAGCAGAAAATAACGATTGATGGAGTTGATTACTATGTATATAGAAACGATGCCGGAGATAAGTTGATGGGTGCGAAGGGAACTGGTGTTGCAGAAGAAGTGGCAGTTATCGTTGGTAGCAAGGTTACTTATAATAAGACAGCTGTTGCCAAAGCGTTGCTGAATAAATCGGCTTACAATGAGAATCCGTTTACTGCAACGATTGAAGTTGTGATTACCAATAAGGGTTGCAATACTAAACTTCCGTTGACTAATGGTAAATTTGATGCTAAGTTCTTGCGTCCGGTTAATATCATGGCAGGTCCGGTTAGTACTATTCAGGATGCTGAAACAGGTGGTGCTAAGGTCGCTTTGAATCAGTTGATTTCATTGACAGACTGGCGTGGACATGATTTTGAAATGGGTACGAATAATTTCTATACGTATTATGGAATTTCAGCATTTGCTATCGCTACTGATAACATTAAGACCAATATGGGCCAAACAGATCCAAACAAATTTGTGTTGTGGTCGGAAGTTGCACCTTTGTATCCTAATGTAGTGACTTATGCTGCAGGTACAGATACAAGCAATAACTTGACTGCAATTGAAAATGGTGACTTCGGTATGGTTACATACGATAATAAGGGTGTGACTGTGAAGACTTCATTTAAACTTCAGATTCCTGTAACAGTCAGCTATCCATATGGTGATGTGACGAAGGTTATAACAGTAACTGTATTACCTACGCACGGATAATGTGAACAGTAATTCGTAAGAATCACTATAATCCTTTTTAGGTGGAAGGGTATCTTCTTAAAATGAGAGGATACCCTTCTCTAACTATATACTTAGCGTATGAAAAGAAACGTATTAATTGTTTTTGCTATTCTATGCACTACAATGGCATTTGCACAGAGCGAAGAACAGCGTATAAAAGAACCCGGTAAGATTGTTTTTCATCCTCATTGGTTTATTCAGACACAAATAGGTGCTGCTCATACTGTTGGTGAAGCCAAATTTGCCGATCTGATTTCTCCGGCAGCTGCTCTTAACGTAGGCTATAAGTTTGCTCCTGCTTTTGGTGCACGTGTTGGTGTAAGTGGTTGGCAGGCAAAAGGTGGATGGATTAATCCTGAACAGGTATATCAATACAAATACCTTCAGGGAAATGTAGATATTATAGCCGATTTTAGTACTTTATTTTGCGGTTTTAATCCGAAACGTGTTTTCAATGGTTATCTCTTTGCAGGAGCAGGACTTAATCGTGGATTTGATAATGATGAAGCGAATGCATTGGATACACGTACTTATGAAATGGAATATCTTTGGCAGGAAGGCAAGTTTCTTGTGACCGGACGCTTGGGCTTAGGGTGTGATCTCCGTCTGAATGACCGTTTATCCATTAATATCGAGGCCAACGCCAATGCTTTATCAGACAAATTCAACTCAAAGAAAGCTGGAAATTGTGATTGGCAATTGAATGCTTTAGTGGGTTTGAGTATCAAACTTGGCAAGAGTTATACAAAAACAGCACCGATATATTACGAACCGGAACCGGTAGTGGTTGAACAGCCGAAGCCTGCTCCTGTAGTGGAACAACCACAACCTAAAAAAGAGGTGGTAGCTGAGCCTATGAAGCAGAATATCTTCTTTGCATTGAATTCCGCAAAGATTCAGGATGATCAACAAGCCAAACTTGTTTCTCTGATTGAGTATCTTGAGACACATCCGGCAGCTAAAATAAGCATAACAGGCTATGCAGATGTCAATACAGGTAATCCTAAAATCAATAGCAAACTATCGGAAAAGCGTGCTGTCAATGTGGCTGAAGCATTGAAGGTAAAAGGCATTGCTGCAGATAGAATTAAAATTGATTTTAAGGGAGATACTGTACAACCTTATGCGACTCCGGAAGAGAACCGTGTAAGTATCTGCATTGCAGAATAATATTTTCTAATTCTCGTGTGGTTTGATTTCCCCACTTCCTCTATTCATACGAGGAGCCACATTGAGAATATCCGGAAGTCTCCTGCTTGTGAAAGTTCGGACTTCTACGATGAACCCTTCTTCACTTAAAATGTGGAGATAACCGGGAGTAGATAGAAAGACGATACTTGTGAAAGTCTCTCTTTTCAAAATCTACCCTTGGCAGAGAATGCCTCCCTTATTTCCCTAGGGCATTCTCTTTATGATCTTATTCATCTGTCTTGTTTTCCCGAGATTACTACTTTTAATGTAATCCCCTTATTCCCCACTAATAAGAAGATGTTTAAGAATACAAAAGCCCGGGCTTGAGAAAGTCCGGGTCTTTTATATATTTATAGATTACTATTTGCCTCTGTACGGTTTAATCTGCCGGAAATCCCCGTCATACAATCCTACCAGTAAACTCTGTCCTTTATTATCTACTCTCAATCCACCATAAGCGGCACGATTATAGACAGAATCCTGTCCTTCTTCAAAAAAGAAGGATTCGGCACCGAGGAATAATCTGCCATTTATCGTTTTATATTTCAGGACGATCTCATTTTCATTTACTGGTTCAAGGGATTCCTGAAGACGTATTATTTCTCCGACGTGATTTTTGTCCAGCTTGAGCACGGCATAACCGCGTTTAGCTTCCTGTCTGTTTATCAATTCGGAATTTGCTTCTTTATAGTTAAGCCTCATATAATCTCCTTGCATCAGCGAACGGGGATCGACAGGAGCCAGTTGCAATAATACGAGTTGTCCCTCTTTCAGCGTCTGTTCTTTCTGATAAACAGACCAGTTAAAGTATCCCAGAAGAAGGATTAAATTAGCGATAATCAGTATTCGGCTATATTTTTTCATGTCTTGTCTTTTTTTGAGTGAAAATATACCAGGCTATGAGCAATACGATTCCCGTGAAGAACAGGGTGATCGATTTCGTCAGCAAGGTGATATCCAGATCATAGTAATATTTGGATATGGAATAGATGAAGAGGAGGAGCGCAACTGCGGACTCTGCTTTATAACCGTAATGAAAACATATCAGTATCAACAGGATACTGCCTGATAGATAAGGGGCATGCAGACTGGGAAGGCAGATCAGGATACAAAGAAGATAGATGCACACCTGATGTACCGGACTCTTAACCTGCATCACCTGCATGATTTTATAAACCATCAGAAGGATACCCACCAACATGAAAACAGATATGATCCAGTCATTTGTGCTTTTTGTCAAGTAATTGACAGACAACCCGGCCAATGAAAGGACACACGATACGAACAGACCGGAATGAATAGGTTTGTATTTAGAAAAATCCCCGTTCGTATAGCTGAGTATTTTTGTCTCAGATAGATTGACGAATAAGAAAATAGCTATAATAGGCACGGCAGCGACATTCAGCGGATTCAGTGAAGAGAATAAATTCGTTATCTCTCCGAACAGCGCCATATAGAATGAGATTACCGAAAGGAAAGTCAGGATGAACCCTTTGGATAACAGCATCGTTACTACACTGATCCCTATCAGTACAATAAAGAGGACATCCATGTTTCTATTCATTCCATAACCGGCTAATATACATCCGGCTATGTAGCACGTAATATTCATCGCATCCAGAAAAGGTTTGGTCAGGAGACGATTGACAAATAAAGTAGTAATGATCAGGATACTTCCTACAATCAGGCAGGATGTTTCGGATCGGAGAATGGAGGAAAGTGCCAGAAATCCCAGAAAGAAGATAGCGGTCAGCACTCCTCCGATAATTGAAAGGACTTCGATTGTCAGGTTACTCTTCTGTGCCATACCATTGTTTTTTTAGGTGAAGGATTGCATAAATCAATAAAGTGGTACCGGTGATAACAATAATTCCTGAGAGAAGGAATATGTTGACATCCCTAAGGTTACTGTGACAGATAAACAGGGATAGTAAAATCATCAGTATGGCAAAAGGAATGGCGGAAAGATAGAATAAATTCCTTTGTCTCCATCCGAACCATAACCCTGCCGAGAACAGCAGAACGGTACTTGTGAGCGGAATGGATACGATTGCATCCTTTTCGCAGATTACTGCCATCATAAGATAAGTCACATGCACGATGGTCGCCAGAGAAAGCAGGCTGACAAACCAACGGTTCTGTCGGCTGAGGGTACCTTTGATACTCATCCATTCTGTGACGACCGTTGCCGAAGCGCAAATCCAGGTTACTGCACTGGTCAGCAAAGTGACTGCCCATTGGTTATCCGGCACTATTTGCATTGCATACAGCCAAATGGTAGTACAGAGCAGTCCGATAAACGTCAGCCAGAGCGGAGTGAAACGGATGGCGACTGCCCAGAGGATGGTGAACAGTGTCCAGCCCAGAAACAGGTCATACGCATCAGCGCCCGTCTGATAGATTTGTCCGAATACAGCAAAAAGTGTGCCTACCAGGAATGTGGCTCCGGTGAGGATTATCTGTTTGATAAGTATATTCCATCGGGTAAATACTGTTAGCAGAACAGATGCAACAAGCAATGTTTGTACGATTCCCAGTTTGGCGAATTTGGGAAGATCTTCCCAGTTATAGGCGAAGAAAAAGATAATTCCTGCTACCGTAAAACCAACGCCTGCTGCTAACAGAAAAATAGAAAGAAATTGTTTCCATTGTTTTTTATCGGCATACATCGGTTGCCTGAATAGGAGTGAAGAGTCCGGTTTTTCCATGTACTTTTCTTTTTTGATGATTACAAACATAAGAAAATAAAATGATTATCTTTCGGTTGGATATATAAAAAAGGCAGAATCTGATTCATTGTTAGTCTGTAATGAGATCAGATTATACCTTTCTGAAGATAATCATCTTGTCTGTGTGCAAGGATAAATATCGTTGAAGAAGGAACTGTCAGAAGACTTCCCGTATATGTTTATAATTCGAATTAATAGTATCGATCACTTCCTGTGAGCGTCCGTTAATCAACAGTTTATACATGGACTGGGCGAAGCCTACCATCTGCCCCAACTCTATCTTAGGAGGCATGGCAAGAGCGTTCGGATCGGTCATGATATTTACCAGTACCGGACCATCCAGTTCGAATGCATTTAATAAAGTAGTCAGTACTTCTTCCGGATTGCTGACATTGAAGCCTGTCATTCCCATTGCTTCGGCTACTTGCGCGAAGTCCGGATTCAGCATATTTGTCTGCCAGTCCGGCAGGCCGTCTACTTCCATTTCCAGTTTTACCATTCCCAGGGAGCGGTTATTGAAGACAATGATCTTAATCGGTAACTTGTATTGGACAACGGTTTCCAGATCTCCTAAAGTCATCGACAGACCTCCGTCACCACAGAGCGCCACTACCTGACGGTCGGGGTAGGCAAGCGCTGCCCCGATGGCCTGTGGCAAAGCATTCGCCATAGAACCATGATTGAAAGAACCCAGCATATGCCGTTTTCCCGTAGCTTGCAGATAACGTGCACCCCATACACAAGTCATTCCGGTATCTACGGTGAATATTGCATCGTCCGACGCCAGTTTATCAATCTCGGACATCACATATTCCGGATGGATTTTTTTTATATCTCCTTTATTTTCCGTATAGGCTGCCAGGTCTTTCTTTACTCCTTCATATCTTTTCAGTTGTTTCAGCAGGAAAGTATCATCAGTCTTGGGGTCCAGCATACGCAATAATGCCTGAATAGTCATTCTTACATCTCCGCAAAGTCCGATATCCACTTTGGCACGGCGTCCGAGCCGTTCGGGTTTGATATCTATCTGTGCTATCTTGATATCATCGGGCAGGAAAGCGGAATAAGGAAAGTCTGTGCCGAGCATAAGAAGTACTTCGGCTTCGTGCATGCTGTAATAGCCGGAAGGCATTCCCAGCAGTCCGGTCATTCCGACTTCATAAGGATTCTCATATTGTACTTCCATTTTTCCTTTGAAAGTATATACCACAGGAGCATTCAGCTTCTCGGAAAGCGCGATCACTTCCTCGTGTGCTCCCCGACAGCCGATGCCGCAGAAAAGAGTAATGCGTTTATGGTTGTTCAGCAACTCTGCCAATTGTATCAAGTCTTCTTCCGCCGGACAGACTTCTGGCGGAGCCGGATAATTCTTTACCGAAGAATCGACGGAAACGGAAGATGCTTTGGCCAGGTCTCCCGGTAAGCCTACAACGGCTACTCCTTTTCGGGTGATGGCTGTCTGAATGGCTGATTGAAGCATACGCGGGAATTGTCCCGGAGTAGTTGCCACTTCATTATAGTAGCTGCAATCGTTAAAGAGTTTTATAGTATTGGTCTCCTGAAAATATTCAGTCCCGAATTCTCCGCTGGGGATGGTGGAAGCGATGGCAATGACCGGTGCTCCTGAGCGTTGTGCATCATATAGCCCATTGATGAGGTGAACATGCCCCGGTCCGCTACTGCCTGCGCAGCATCCTATCCGTCCGGTCAGTTGCGCTTCGGCTGCTGCGGCATAGGCTCCGGTTTCTTCATGACGTACATGTATCCATTGTATCTTATTGTTCTTTCTGACAGCTTCGTTTACCTCATTTAAACTATCGCCCGTCACGGCATAGATACGTTCTACGCCCGATTCAACTAATGTATCGATCAGTTGTTCTGCTATTTTTTTTGCCATATTTCTAATAGGTTTAGGATTGATTCTTAATGTAATAACAGATGTATGCCAAGAAAAGTTCTGTTTTAACATATGCTAATAAGTCCGTTGTGTCGGTACACATCGCAGGTTTTATGTTAAAAATAATTTTGTAACAACTTTTTAGCATCGGGAAGGAAACAATTGTGATATCCATTTGTTATCTTTATAGGCGAAATCTTAACCTAATGTTTTTAACCTCTTAATAGCTGTAGAAAATGGATAGAAAGCAAATCGGTGTGTATGCTGGTAAAGTCTGGCAACTGCTGAGCAACAATGAGAAATGGGGCTATGGTACCTTAAAGAGAAAGTCCGGGTTGAAGGATAAAGAATTGGGTGCCGCTCTGGGCTGGTTATCGAGAGAGAATAAGATAGAGTTCGATCAGTGTGATGAAGAACTTTATGTATATCTCTGCGTAAATGTTTATATTGGATGAAAGAATGTCTGATGTTTTAATGAGTACAAATTAAATCCCCGAAGTTACACCTTTGTAGATGAGGCTTCGGGGATTTTGGTATCTTATTCTTTCTCTTTCTTCTGTATTTTCATCTCGATGAGGAAAGCTGCCAGCAGCCCTGCGCCACCGAAAAGAAGTACACATGCGCCATACACGACACTTGCCTGGCGTTCCACTTCCCAATTTTTGGAAGCGGTATATCCCGGAAATGAGTTGACACAGATAAAGAAGGCGACCAGTAGACCTAATCCTATTCCAAGCATCAGCAGACCGCTTTTTAAAGAACCGAAGGTGAACCGGGAGCGGGAGTAATTAAGGTTGAGGGATAAGTTACTGTTGATTTCTCCTGTGTTGACTCTGTCAGCCAGCTTTTCAATCATGGCTATCCGCTCTATCCACGCCAACGAGAACTTCATCAGCGGCCGCCAGCAACTAAATGACAACACCAATGTCTATGTATATATAGAAGCACAGGAGAAGCCGATAAGCGCCGGCATCCTCGAAAACGGCACTATTGAAACAAGTAAGGATAATGCCGAAGGCGCAAACGCCTGCGCGGCATGGCGCTTTGCCGATGGAACCACAACGGTCAACCTCCGCTACGGTATTTCTTTTATCAGCGAGGAACAGGCCGAAAAGAACCTGCACCGCGAATTAAAAGACTATAACATCAAAGCACTGGCAGAAGCAGGACGCCAAATCTGGAACGAAACGTTGGGACGTATCCAAGTAGAAGGAGGAACGGAAGATGACAAAACCGTATTCTACTCTTCTTTCTACCGTACCTTCGAACGCCCTATCTGCATGAGCGAAGGCGGCCGTTACTTCAGCGCCTTCGACGGAAAAGTACACGAAGACAACGGTACTCCTTTCTACACCGACGACTGGATTTGGGACACTTACCGTGCCGCACATCCTCTCCGCACACTGATCGACCAACAAAAGGAAGAAGACATCATCGCATCCTACCTGCGCATGGCGGAACAAATGGGCAATATGTGGATGCCTACTTTCCCCGAAGTAACAGGTGACACACGCCGTATGAACTCCAATCATGCCGTTGCCACGGTAGCCGACGCACTGGCAAAAGGGTTGAAAGTAGACACGGCAAAAGCCTACGAAGCTTGCCGGAAAGGGATTGAAGAAAAGACGCTCGCCCCGTGGTCGGGAGCACCGGCCGGCTGGCTGGACAATTTCTACCGTGAAAACGGTTATATCCCCGCCCTCCGTGTGGATGAACCGGAAAACGACCCGAACGTACATCCTTTCGAGAAGCGCCAGCCTGTCGCTGTCACTCTGGGAACCAGCTACGACCAGTGGTGTCTCTCCCGTATCGCCCAAGCTCTGAACAAGAAGGAAGAGGCCGAATACTATCTGAAATGTTCGTATAACTACCGGAATCTCTACAATAAAGAAACCGCTTTCTTCCATCCGAAAGATAAGGAAGGACAATGGATTGAGCCATTCGACTACCGTTTCCCCGGAGGCATGGGAGCCCGTGAGTATTATGGAGAAAACAACGGCTGGGTTTACCGCTGGGACGTGCCACACAATGTAGCCGACCTCATCAGCCTTATGGGAGGAAACGAGCAGTTCATCGCCAACCTTGACCGCACTTTCACCGAACCGCTGGGACGGAGCAAATATGCATTCTACGCAAAACTGCCCGACCATACGGGTAATGTAGGCCAATTCTCGATGGCGAACGAACCGTCTCTGCACGTTCCTTATCTTTATAACTACGCCGGACAGCCGTGGAAAACACAGAAGCGCATCCGTCAAATGCTGAAAACATGGTTCCGCAATGACCTGATGGGTATTCCGGGAGATGAGGACGGCGGAGGTATGACTTCATTTGTGGTCTTCTCCTCCCTGGGCTTCTACCCTGTCACTCCGGGATTGCCGGCCTACACTATCGGAAGCCCGCTTTTCACAGATGCCAAGATTACACTCAGCAACGGAGCTGTCTTCGAAATCGAAGCTAAGAATGCTTCCGATGACAACAAATACATCCAGTCCGCCACGCTGAATGGCAAAGAATGGAACAAATCATGGTTCAGCCATGATGACCTGATGAGCGGTGGCAAGCTAGTATTGGTAATGGGCAACAAACCCAACAAGACATGGGCCAGCGGAGCAGAGGATGTTCCTCCATCATTAGAAATCAAGTAGCTATATTCTAGCGATTAAGCGCAAGAGGGTTGTCGAAGAATCATCGAAATAACATCTGATTCTTCGACAATACCTCTTGTCATATTCTCCGGACGACAGCTATCATATACGAGTATTCCAACACTTTGGTTATATAAAATAAGTCCCCGATTCTTATGAATATCATATTGTTTTTCGTACTTTTGCCACATAGGAACAGATTCAAGTAGAAGTACTATGAAATATCAACTGCAATTATTGATTTTTATCCTGCTTTGCCTGGCGGGCAGACTGGATGCGTCTCCTTTATATGATTACGGACTTTATCTTAAGTCTCATGCCGTACCGGCACCGGAAAGGTCTACCTTATATTTGGATGACAACCAACCTTTCTCCGTAAAAAACGACTTAACCATTTCTTTTCAGATATATATACGTGCCAATGAAGCCGACTATGGCTCCATTCTTCATCTGAAGACAGACAAAGGCCAGATAATACGCTTTTCGTTTGTTGCAGGCGAGCAAAACCATGCTCCCGCTTTAATGCTCAATGATGAGATTATCATCATTGACAAACCCATAGAACTGGAAAAATGGATCAATGTCTCGCTGAATCTACGCCAAAAAGACAATGTGATCGAAATAGAATACGACAAAAAAAAGATGTCGTCCACCTTCCCCCTGCAAGAAACAAACAGTGTAACGATTACATTCGGACAGATGTTAGGCTATCAGGCGGAAGTAGCCCCTGTCAACTTAAGGGATATCAACATCATACAGGACGGCAAACTGACAAGAGAATGGAAATTATGGAAACATAACGACAATCTCTGTTATGACGAAAAAGAGGGAGCCGTTGCACGTGCTGTCCAGCCTCTCTGGCTGATAGACAACCATATCGAATGGAAAACAATCAATAAGATCACGACTTCCAGCAGAGTAGGCATAGCATTCGACGCCCGTTGCGCCTTATTCTATGTAGTCAGTCCCGAATCGGTGAAAGTGCTGGACGAAGACGGAAGACTCAAACAAGAGACTGCCGTACGCGGAGGATATCCTGCCGTAGAATATCCCAACCACCTACTGTATGATACGCTGAGCAATGCACTGGTATCTTACTCGCTGACAGAAAACATCATCTCCCGCTTTTCGTTCGCCGACGGCATGTGGAGCAACGAAGTGCGGAATACCAAAGAGCCCAACAACTATAACCATGCCAAAGCATTTAATCCCGCCGACTCCTCATTCTACTTTTTCGGCGGATATGGCTTCTATAAATACCGTAATGACCTGTTCCGCATGAAGTCCGGCAGCGAAATTATGGAGCAAATTAAATATGATCATCCGCTTTATCCCCGCTATTCGGCTGCTATGGCAGTAGTGGGCGACGAACTATATATCTTTGGAGGCAAAGGAAACAAATATGGTAAACAGGAATTGAGTACCCACTACTACCTCGGCCTGTATGCCATCAATTTAAAAAGTAAACAGTCCCGCACCATCTGGGAGAAAAAAGACGATAACAAGGAAACTATCATGGCTTCCTCCATGTACTTCGAGCCGGCAGACAGTTCTTTCTATGCCGTATCTACGGACAACGGGGGAACACTGTGGAAAATTTCCATGAAAAGCCCTGTTTATACAGAAGTTTCAAAACCGATCAATAACCGACTGGATTATCAGGACTGCGATTTTAACCTTTACTATTCACCGACTCACAGGAAACTGTTCCTTGTATTGGACAAGATACTGAACAATCGTACGCACGATATTAAGATCTATTCCATCAATATGCCTTTAGTCAACGAGATAGATATCCGGCAGTCAGTGGATGAAATGGGCTCCGGCAAATGGTGGAATCTGCTGTATGTCATCGGTGTCCTGGCAATACTAGGTTGCGGTGCCTGGTTGTTCTATCGTTCAAGAAGCAAACGTCAGCCAATCCAATCGTCCGCAATCTCAAAAGAAACACCTCAATCGGTTACGGCTCCAAAAGCTATCTCTGAGAATCAAGAGAAAGTTACTCCGACAATGCCGGAACAAGAAAACGAGCCCGCACCGAAAGAGATAGTCCACTACTACGATCGTAGCCGTTCTTCCATCTCATTGCTGGGGTGCTTCAACGTACGCGATAAAGAGGGAAATGATATCACCGCCAATTTCACTCCCCGTCTGAAGCACTTGCTTATTTTGCTGATATTATATACGGAAAAGAATCCGAACGGTATCCTGACCTCCAAAACAACGGGAATCCTATGGCCGGATAAGGAAGAGACGGCTGCCCGCAACAACCGTAACGTAAATTTACGCAAACTGCGGGTATTACTGGAGAGTATCGGTGATGTAGAAGTCGTGACGGAAAACAACTTCATGCACATAAAATGGGGCGAGAACGTATTCTGCGACTATCGCGAAGTACTTGCACGCATCCAGCAATTCAAGGAGAAAGAAAACAGCGAGTTACTCAACCGGATCCTGGAACTTCTGCTGTATGGACCATTATTGCCCAACACTATTCTCGATTGGTTGGATGACTTCAAAGAAACATACTCCAGCCACTCCATCGACTTGTTGAAGGATCTGTTTGAAATCGAAAAGCAACGCAACCATCCAGACATGATTCTCCGCCTGGCAGACATCATGTTCCTGCATGACCCGCTGAATGAAGAAGCATTGGCCGCCAAATGCGCTGTATTCTCCGCACAGGGAAAGAAAGGGATTGCACGAAATCTGTATGACCGTTTGTGCAAGGAGTATCGGGACTCGATGGGAGAAGATTATAAAACACCATTCGCCGATTTATAACTGTATAGCTTTACTTCTTTCTTCACAGAAAGGAACAAAACAGCAGTAACTTCATTCTCCTCCTTCGGGAAGGAGGAGTACCCGTAGGGGGAGGTGGTAGGTGA